>ENA-UOWO01007079-UOWO01007079.1-activated-sludge-metagenome-genome-assembly--contig:-NODE-7079-length-11245-cov-3.381948_pt1 | contig 11245 bp, 10 predicted proteins | sample MGYA00238148_ERZ761564 | MGnify/ENA primary metagenome ERZ761564 (study PRJEB28885, sample SAMN05720194) | activated sludge metagenome | isolation source: Anaerobic digester | place: USA...
GTTGGTATGGTTGATTTGGACATGATGTGAAGTTAGTAATTTTTGCGTTTTGGGTGTGTATGATGATGTAAAAACCAACATCTTTATCCAATGCAAATAATGGTTTTAATTGGTAATTTTTCACCAACCCTTAATCCTCTCCAAGGAGAGGAAGCGGACAGTGCTTTTATTTAGTGTTGTTGTTTCTATTTATTGTAGATTATTAATATGCTTTGGTGTCGAGTCGGTTTATTTCTGTCCAGCCTTGTGATTTGAAGTCTATGGGTTCGTCGCTGGCATAGTAGTTGCCTTGTGCGTCGGTGTAGTAGTGTTTGTATTTGTCGTCTAGGCGTATGCGTTCGCCAGTGTTTGGATTTTCAAATTTTGCCTCACCGCCTATTGCATCTCTAAAGCTTTCATTGTTTCTATCTACGGAATTATTTCTATCATTGGTGATGCCTTGATGTATGTTGTTGATGGCTTCGCGGTATGCTTTTACGTTTTCAAAATCTTTTTGTGCAATGGCTGCGTTGGCAGCGTTTCCTTTTCGGTTGAGGTTGCTGCATTGTTGTTCCCATTCTGGATTGTACATAACGGTGCTGCGTATATGCTTTAAGACATCATAACCTGCGTCTAAATTATTTCCAGTAATGATTGCAGGAAATGCAGACCAATTGTAGTAGGTTTCTCCACTCATATTATTGGCTGTTAATTGTATACCGCATTCGATGCGTATATTTCTGCCATCTTGTGTGCGTCCATCTATATACGCATGTCTTGAGACAGGCACGCCTTTAAATTGACTTTGTTCGCCTAAGTTGCGTTCGTTGGTGATTTGAAAGTTTATACCGTTTTGTTGCAAGCGAGGCAACACTATTTGTTTTAAGTAAGTTAATGCATCCATTGGTGGCATCTCGAATGGTTGTAGTTTTTGCGGATAACCCATCGCTCTACTGGTTTCTCTGAGACTGCGTGTGGTTGGACCATCTGCATAGAAATACGGTGCGTATGGTAATATTTCTACAGATGATGTATTATCAGCTGATACAGCTTTTACATACACTTGATTAATTGGTGTGGAACCATTCCAGATTCTGGTGAAGGAATTTTGTGCTTGCCAACTGCTTGGAATTTGCAATAATATTGCCGACATATTTTGGATGCCTGGGTCGGTGATTTCGTAACCTTTGTATGCTGCTGTTGTTGCGTTTTGATTAATGTTGCTAAGTGGTGTTAGTTTTATATATTTCATACCATCGTTGGTGGTTAAAATGTTTTCTTCTTGTGTATTGCTATTGCATGCGGTTAGCATTGTTATAATACATAAGATTGCTATGATTTGCTTTTTCATACCGTTGTTTTGTATATCAAATATGGATGATTAACCATGGGTATGAAATACTCAATTTGTAGTAGCAGAAATTATGAGTTCTACTACAAATTGAGTATTGTATTCAACACATCGAATGGTGAATTTTGAATATCATTCATTTATTAAAAATCATACTTATGAAAAAATTATCATTCTTAACTATCTTACTTGCATTATTTATTTCTTCTTGCAAAAAAGATAAACTATCAAAAGAAGAAATTCAATCTAAAAAGATAGCAGACATTATTCCTGCTAAATATTTAGATACGCTTAAACATTTAGGTATCACTATTCACGAAGGCACTACGCCACCTAATATTGAAGGCATTTATGAATTTAAACCTGTAAAATCTAAAGCTAGCAATATTAGTAGTGATGTGATTGGGTCATTTTTTGCCAATGCGAAGGTTAAGTTTTTTTCTCAAAGCAATGAAGATTTCGGTATTCAATTGATTGCAAAGAATTTATTGAATTTTAACGATACTTCTATCATAACAGCTGTATCTGGTAGTGGAGATAACTTTACAGTGTATGGAAGAGTAAAATCCAATGCTGGTAATGACAATGCTATTTTTGCCATTATATTAACTGGTGAAAAGAATGGTACTAGTTTAAAAAACGTAGAATGGGGTCTTATTAATGTAGATAATACAAATGGTGGCATTTCATTTATATTAGAAGGACAAGCACGTTTAATGTATGATATAGACTTTGAGTCACTTGCGATAAGCAGTTTACGACTTTCATCAGATAATTCGCCTAAAAATATAAAAAGTCCAGGCGCGCGATAAAACCATAAGACTATTATAAAGCCAATTCCTATTGGTATTTCATTAGCCATTCGCCTTGTGTGAATGGCTTTATTGTTATAAATAAATAAATTTTTATTTTTAACTTTAGGAACACTATACTTATTTAATGAAACACCAACTAACATTACCACATAGCAACAGGATTCTACTTTCTATATTGTTGGTGTTTGTTTGTAGTCATTGTTTTTCATTTGGTCGTTTAGCAGAAAAAAGGAAAAAGAAAGCTGCTGCCACTGCAACAAGTAATTTACCTTACACGATTGTACAAGATACCGCTCATACTACTAGTGGTGTGGAAACACATACCGATACTATTTTCACTAATAAATATGAATTGAAAAAAATCGTCATTTCGTATGATTTAATTCCTGATACTACTTGGCAAAATGCTAATGTGTTTTCTGTAAAATACGACACCATCTTTCATTATGATTATGTGCCAGTTGATCCTGTTTACAGTTATACTGGAAGAATAAAGATGGCGAAGCCATACAAATTTTTCCGTCCTTCTGAGCAGCTGAATTTACCGCGTGTTGCTTTGGTGACTGGTATGATTGGAGGCTTTTATGCTGGTGCAAATGCGTGGTGGAGCGCAGCTTGGTACTCAAAAACGGAAAGAGGTAAATTTCAATTTTTTAACGATTGGGGCGAATGGAATCAAATGGATAAAATTGCGCATAGCTTTAATTGCTACTTCGAATCAAAATGGCATTATGATTTGTATAAATGGGCTGGCGTGAAAGAGAAACATGCAATATGGATTGGTATGTTGTATGGAAATGCTTGGCAATTGTCAATAGAAATAAATGATGGATTTCAGAAAAAATGGGGCTTTTCTTGGGGCGACATGGTGATGAATGTGAGTGGAAGTTTATTATTTGGCATACAACAATATGTTTGGCACGACCAAAGAATACAACTTAAGATTTCTGCGTTTCCTGTAAATTACGCTAAGTATGATGATCCTTTTGTAAAAGAAAGAGCGAATAAACTTTACGGTACTTCTTTCACGGAAATCTTGTTAAAAGATTATAATGCTATGACGTTTTGGTTGAGCGTAAGTCCAGGTTCATTTATTAAAAATCCAAAATCTAAATTTCCGAAATGCTTGCAAGTATCTGTTGGATATGGTGCTGCTGGTATGCTAGGTGGTTATAAAAATATCTGGAATAAAAATGATTTAGGTGGCGATCAAAGTTTAGATAATGTAAATCCTGCTGATTTAATAGACCGAACCAATATACAAAGACTACATCGTTTTTATATTTCTATGGATTTAGATTGGACTAAATTGCCTGTAAAAAAACATTGGGCAAAAGGTTTGATGAAAGTGTTGAATATTATTAAACTGCCTTTTCCTGCTTTGGAAATTAATGATAACAAGCATGGCAGTAAAGTGGCTTGGCATTGGTTGAAGTTTTAAAAAGCGTTAAGAATCAAGAGTCAAGAATAAAGACTGTAAGAATCAAGAAATAATGAAGTATCTTGTTTGTAATAATTTAAAAAACTAACGTATGATTAAGCAACCATTAATTTTAATTTTTGAAAGAGATTTAAACAAACTAAAAGAAGAAATCTCTTTATATAAAGATGAAAAGAATCTGTGGGTAATAGAAAAAAACATTAGTAATTCTGCAGGCAATTTGGCATTACATTTAATTGGAAATCTCAATCATTTTATTGGTGCTGTATTAGGAAAAACAGGCTATGTGCGTGAACGTGATTTAGAATTTTCTAATAAAAACATTCCAAAAGAAAAGATTTTGTTAGCTATTGATGAAACGATTATAATGATTAAGAATGTTTTATCTAATGTTACAGATGAAATTTTAACTGGTCAGTTTCCAGAAAAGAAACAAGGTCAAGATTATCCTACAAATTTTATATTATTACACTTGCTCGCTCATTTAGAGTACCACTTAGGACAAATTAATTACCATAGAAGGTTGTTAGATTAATTATTAATTTCATACAATACGCAGTCTTTCAATCTTTCATCACTTAGTAATAATGGATGCATAAAATTAGTTACGTAATGCATACCTATCTTTTGCATTACTGCTATTGATTTCTGATTGATTGCTGGTGCCATTGCATATACTTTCTTTAATTTAAGTGTATGGAAAGCATATTCCAAACAAGCTTTTGCGCCTTCTGTTGCATAACCTTTGCCCCATACATCAGGATGCAAACGCCAACCAATATCTATACATGGTGTAAATGCTGCATCGAAGGTTTGTTCTGCCATACCAATAAAACCTATTAGTTTGCCATCTTCTAATGCATCTACAGCGAAATAACAAAAGCCTTTTCTTGCAAGTAATTGTTGCATTCTTTCTATAAATAGCGCTGTTTGTTCTGCAGTTTGTGTAGATGGGAAAAACTCCATGACTTGTTTGTTGGCATTTATTTCTGCCATCTTATCTATATCAGATGTTTTCCAATTTCTGAAGCCTAATCGTTCTGATGTAAACAAGTAATCTACTAAATGTATGCTATTAGATACACACATGTATGATTATTCTTTTAGCTTTAACTTTTCAATTATCTTGCTTCTAGTATTCATCACTTTTAATTCAAACTTTGTATAGAATAAGTAAGACAAGATATAAGCAAATGAAATCCAAAGAATATAGGTAATTACTAAATGTTTGGCTGCGTCAAATCCGAGTATACGGCAAAACCCAATTACTAAAATAAAGAATGTGCCATGCAATAAGAATATACTATATGAGATATTACTGGTAAACAAAATGAAATGATTTAAAAAACTTTCTTTAAATTTTATAGTTTTTAGGCATGGCAAGAACAACATGAATCCAATTGGATTTACAAGATAATAGAAAGTAAAAAGGTAAAAAGTTGAAAACTGTGTGTGAATATAATTATTTACAATCATCCAGTAATATGCCATGTTTCCAAAATAAATGACTAATCCAATTGCTAAAAATTTATATCGATTTCTATGCCAGAAATCTTCATAAAAATAACAGACATAAGCGGCTAACAAACCTACAGCTATCGTATCCATTCGAAGGACTATAATTTCTTTAAAGTGTATATACTGCATGAAAGAATAATCCGGATATACATTAAAGAAGTAGTAGATTTTAAGAAAATTGGATAACAAAATATAGAATGCAACAATAAATAAGAATGATTTCTTTTTACTGATATTTAAGACTGTAGCAATTAGATAAAATATTAAGGCGAAAGAAAAATAAAACCATTCTTCAATAGCAATTGTCCATGTTTCGTTGTATACTTTAATATTATGACTGAACAAGTTGGATGTAAAAAAGTAATTATCTAATGGAATATAGAATTTTCTAGTAAATACAATCGTCATTACGACAATAAACGTAAGCAATAAATAATAACTTGGCAGTGTACGTACCCAACGCATGACTAAAAATCTTGCAGTATATTTTGGTGTCACAGCGCCAATTTTATGAATATCTTTTAAGTGATGATATCCGATTAAAAAACCACTGCAAACAAAAAACATATCTACTGGATCTGGAAAAGGAATTCTCTTTACATCAAAACCAACAATTTTTTGAATTAAAATCAAGAAATGAATATGCATAACCAATAACACTGAAAATGCACGCACGATATCAAAACCAAAATAGCGTTTTTCTGGGTTGGTGTTAATTTTAAATATAGAAAGCATATCTAATATCTTTAGCAATTGGCTAAGATAAGCATTTATTTATCTAAAATAAACGGATATAAAAAATGCTCCGAAAAATCGGAGCATTTTATTTATGTGTATCTAATTTTATACAAAAAAGTGAACGATAAAATAGGTTAATGCTGCTAACAAACCACTGATAGGAATGGTTAATATCCAAGCCCAAAGTAAGTTAACAGTGACACCCCAACGAACTGCACTTAAACGTTTAGTTGCGCCAACGCCAATAATTGCACCAGTAATAGTATGTGTAGTTGAAACTGGAATACCCATTTGCTCTGTTAAGAACAAAGTAGTAGCACCAGCTGTTTCGGCACAAACGCCTTCTAATGGTGTTACTTTGGTAATTTTCGTACCCATTGTTTTTACAATTTTCCAGCCTCCACTTAAAGTTCCTAAACTGATTGCTAAATAACATGATAAAGGCACCCAATCAGGCATTGCTTTTATGTCTACAATATTACCATTTGCAATTAATGCAGCTGCGATGATACCCATTACTTTTTGTGCGTCGTTACCACCGTGACCAATACTAAATGCTGCTGATGATAGTAATTGCATTTTCTTGAAGTTATTAGCTGTTCTTTGTGCACTTGGTTCTTTTACTTTTTCTGTGTAAAGAAAAGAAATGATGATGATAAGCAACATTACGATTAAACCAATTCTGATGATGCGGTTATTACCTTTGTCAATTTCTTTTGCTAAATCTTTTTTGATATCTACGCTTACTTCTTTCTTGAAATCAGCGATTTGGTCAGGTTGAATAGGCACTTTAGTCAACATTTCCTGAATCATTTTATCGTAACCTAACTCATGATGTTTTTTAGCGATAGGTTTCAAAGAATCTGCTGCTGCTTGTGCGAATTCATATGCTTGTTTGTGTGCTGCATCTTTTTGAGCCAGAATCTTTAATTGTTTAACTTTAAAAAACAATTTAATTTTATCGTCGATACGAGAACCAGTAACCATGTTAAGGTCAATGTTTTCTGCAATTTCATCTGTTACTACTTTAGAACCTTTGCTTTCGTAATGTTTAATATATTCAAATGCTTTTTGTGCGTTTGCAGTTGCTATTGCTAATTTTTCTTCGTTTTTGGCTTTATCATCTGCTTTTTCTGGATTTGCGATATCTTCCTTATACTTATTTACTCTAAAGAATTTTTCTACATTTTCATCAATTTTCTTTTCTTGAAAATGAACAAATGTAAACCAGATTGCAACACAAGTCAATAACAAAACACCGCACTTTATCCAAGTATTTTTTTGCATCATTACCAATGTATAAAACATCGAGATAGCCATACCTATTAAAGGTGCTAAGAAAATAAAGGCAATTGTTTTTAGAATTTTAGAACTATCAACAATATCGTGTAAAGGAACCCAGCCACCATTTTTGATGATTGCATGTGTGATGGCAGCACCAGCAAAACCACCAATTAGAGTATGTGATGAAGACGAAGGAATACCATACCACCAAGTTAATAGGTTCCAAATAATTGCTGCGATTAAACCTGCAAAAATTACGGGTAAAGTGATAAATCCTTCTGTAACCGTTTTACCGATAGTATTTGCAACAGCATGATCTTTGAAAATCAAGAATGCTACAAAGTTGAAGAATGCAGCCCAAAGTACTGCTTGAAAAGGCGTTAATACTTTTGTAGAGACAATGGTTGCGATTGAGTTGGCTGCATCGTGAAAGCCATTGATATAATCGAATATCAAGGCTAATGCAATTATTATAAATAGAAATTCCATGTTAAAATTTGAAAATGAGATAATTTGAAAATTTGAAAATGATTCATCTTTAAAAAATGATGCTTATTCAAAAAACAATTATGAATATTTAATTACAATTGATTCAATAACATTTGAAGCATCTTGACATTTATCAGAGACTAATTCTAATTCTTCGTACAAATCTTTCATAACAATTATTTTCACTGGATTGTCTTTATTGTTTCTTATCAACTCACCCATTGCTTGGTTGTATAGTAAGTCTACCTTAGATTCGTAACCATGAATTTTTAGACAAGCTTCTGTTACTTTGTCTAGATTAGACATATTGCGCAAACCAGCAATTGCATTTTTAAGTTCTTTAACTGAATCATTATTTAATTCTGCAATTTTCAGTACATACTCATTGAATTCTGTGAACTCATAATTTTTCATTTTGTTACCAACTTCATCGATGTAATCAACAACATCATCCATTGCAGCAGCTAACTCGTGAATATCTTCTCTATCAAAAGGTGTGATAAAATTTTTACTTAACTCAACATATAGATTGTGTGCAACTTCGTCAGCTTGGTGTTCTAGATGACCCGTTTTAGCTAATAATTCTAAGCGTCTAGAATCTGTTGCTTTCATCGCTTCTAAAAAGATTTCGCTAATAGCTACTGAAATATCTGCTGTTTGTTCAAACAAATTTTGAAAGATTTTGTCTTTAGGTTGGAATAATTTTAAGAATGAAAATGACATAATTTTAATTTTTTATTGTTATTAATTTTTGTTTATTTAAAAGTTTATTTGAGCTTGTAGTCTGATTAAATGTCCTTTTTGGAAGTTATCTTTTTTTGCAAAGTCTTCGAATCTTCTTTGAGAGTAGACATAAGCCATTACGAATTCAAATTGTTTTACTGGTTGATATTCTATACCTACTTCATATTCCTGTACTTCATAACTTCTTGCGTCTAATTCGTGCTTTTTACCACCGTTATAATATTGAGCTCTAAAATACGGATATATTATCTGCTTTTTGATAGGTAAGAAATAGGATAGAGTAATATAACCACCATGTAGTTTCTGCGTTTCGATAGAATCCGTTGTTTTATTAAATTCTGGTCCTCTTCCAAAATTATATTCTGCTTGTATACCAAAAGGTTTAGGATATAGAATAAAACTAGCTGCTACACGCTGATCCCAATAACTTTTGTCTTCTCTAGCTTTTACATTTTTAGTTAGTAAATCACTAGCAATGGTATATTTTCCTGAATAGCCTTGAAAGGCAGGTTCAATGATTTGATTTTTAATTTTAAATGGATAAGCTACTCTAAGAACAACATGAGGTACTTTATTCAGTTCTGGTTTATTAGCAGTTTGTCCGTTGTAGATACCTAAAGCTACAACACCGTAATCGCCAGAGCCTTTAAAACCTTCTCTTACCATATCAGAAAAATGTTCGCGGATTTTTTTGGGTGCCCAATAAAAGAAAACACCTATGTCACGTTCATTGCTTACAGCACTATTTAGTGCATCATTTCTATCAAAAGGTAAGCGATTCTGAGAAGACTGCATATTTTCAAATCCGAAAGGCACTTTACTTTGTCCTAATCGGAATCTGAACTCATTGTGTTTACCAATACCTAAATCAAAATAAGCATCTCTTAATTGTGCAAAATGCTGACTAGTTGAAGAAGCGTTGCTAGCAAAATCTGGTTGAATGTAGAAATAAACATGTTTCCCAATTTGCCCGTACAATATAATACGCAACCTTCTCAATGCAAAACCACCACCTTCGCCCCAACTTCTATCGCATTGTTCGCACTTTAGTTTGTCATTCGTTTCAGCTAAACGATTGTAACGAAATTGCGTATATCCACGAATAGCAAAAGATTCATACCATTTTTTATCGGTTTTACCAGTGTTAGTAGATAACCCTTCCTCTTTTTGGTTTTCGTACCAAGTTTTGAACCCAATAATTGCTTTGTCTTTCTTTTTTTTCTCTTTGATAAAGACAGTATCCGTTTTTACAACAATTTGTGCACTACTATTTTGTACAGTAGTATCCACTTGTTGTGCTGTAGCGTCATAATAGACTAAACTCATCAATAATGTAATAAATACACTTTTTAAGATTAAGTAATTTGATTTCATCTGTGTGTTGGTGTGTGTGTGTGAAAGTTTGAGGATTTTGGGAAATAAAAAACGACGAACTAGTCGTCGTTGTATAACTATACTTTGTGTGTGTCAAAGAATTCATTATTATTTTTGATGTGTTTGTATTCCCAAAATTCATCGATACAAAGTTCTACAATTAATCATAAAATTAGTATGACATTGGTCATCCTCAAATTTTGCACATCCAAAATGAAGTTAATTTTAAATTGTTAATTTACTGATTATCAAGCTCAAAAGAATCAAAACATGAACAAAACAATGTCAATGTTCATGTTTAACATAAAACGTTCACAAAATTTTCACAATAAGGTTTCAGAAAACACAAAAAAGGGCATACAATTTTATGTGGAATTATATTGTTAATTAACCCTAAACACTTTCATTTGATAGATAAAGTTAAGATATTTGCGATTGTAACAGTTAAAAAATTGAACAAAATTGTAACCATACTCTTCTTAATTAGTTTCTTAATATTTATTTTTCCGATAAATACTAGTAAGTCTATTGCAAAACAATTTTCTATTGCTATGTCAAGCGAAGAAGAAGATGGCATGCCTAAAGGTTTTGATATACATGAGTTTAACATCAAATTATTACCACCTATAAAATATTTTGATTTTAACAACGATATATTTTACCTTTTATCTAAAGAGAGATTTACGCATTATTTACATCATACTTTTCCTGTTGATTGGCTTGAAACATTTTCACCGCCACCAGATGTTGCATAGACCTAACACTTTTTATTTTTCTATCAATTAGCGACATAGCTATTATATTTCATTTTTTTTTAAACCAAGACAATTACATGACTTCTTCTAAGCGTATTTTCACTCATTTTAAATCTGATATCTCAGCTGGACTAGTAGTATTCTTAATAGCACTTCCATTGTGTTTAGGAATTGCGTTAGCTTCAGGTGCACCATTATTTTCAGGACTTATATCTGGAATTATTGGTGGTATTGTAATTGGATTTGCAAGTAAATCAAACTTAAGCGTAAGTGGACCAGCTGCAGGTTTAGTTGCTATCGTACTTAGTGCTATTACTAAACTTGGAGCATTTGAATTATTTCTTTGTGCTGTTATTATAGCTGGTGCATTGCAAATAATTTTAGGTATAATAAAGGCTGGAAGTATCTCTTATTACTTTCCATCAAATGTAATTGAAGGTATGCTGGCTGCAATTGGTATTATCATAATCATTAATCAATTAGAACATGCCATCGGTATTGGTGGAATAGCAAAAGAAGAAGAAGAATTTAAAATTATAACTTTTTTGAAAGCATTTTTTAATGGAATGCACCATTTAGGCGCACTATTTATCACTATTACTTCAGTAGGTATTTTATTGCTTTGGCAAAGACCATTTATGAAGAAGTTACAATTTATTCCTGGTGCTTTAATTGCTGTAATTGTTAGTATTCTTTTAAATGAATACTTTATTCAAAGTAGTTCTTCGTTTGCTATTACAGATAAAAAGATGTTGGT
>ENA-UOWO01007081-UOWO01007081.1-activated-sludge-metagenome-genome-assembly--contig:-NODE-7081-length-11244-cov-5.783537_pt1 | contig 11244 bp, 8 predicted proteins | sample MGYA00238148_ERZ761564 | MGnify/ENA primary metagenome ERZ761564 (study PRJEB28885, sample SAMN05720194) | activated sludge metagenome | isolation source: Anaerobic digester | place: USA...
GAAACTATTCTGTTGGTTCCCACCTTCAGTCAGATTTCTATGATAACAAGATTGCATTTGTGATTGCGCTCAACTTCCCGTATTACACACTTGAAGAGAAGGATAACCTTGGTGCCGGCTGGAGCCGGGAGCAATGGGCTATGGCCCGGCTGGGAGACCAGTTTGTGTCACGCGTACCTGCGGAACTGAACCAGCAGGCAAACACTGCACTGGGGAACGCCGATATGTATATTGCAGAATACAATATTCATATGGGAAAGCTTCGCACCGATGACGGACGGCAGCTTTTTCCTGATGATATGGTGCTTCTCTCTCACTGGAACCTGCGTGACGAGATCAAGTCGAACTATGCTGACAGGGAAACCGGAAACGAAAAGCAGGAAATGGTTTACCGGGTGATGGAAAGGATAATCAGGCAGGAGATTCCGGAAAAAGTTATCAACAATCCCGTGTATGAGTGGGCCCCTTACTCCAACAAAGTGACGAAGGATGGTGAAGCGGCAGATGCACCTGCTGAACCTGATACCCGCTATTCTCATATCATCAGCGTATTCAATGCGTTGAAAGCGACTGACCCGTATAATCCCGGTATGAATACCGCCATGCTTCGCAGTTTTTCCGGAGGGATGGAAATCTCCGAGGAGGATGCTGCAGCCCTGTTCAGGGAGTATCTCAGCTCACCTCAGCTCAGGCAGGTGGCAGAGATTATAAAGGAGAGGCTTGGACGTGACCTCAGACCATATGATATTTGGTACGACGGGTTCAAGTCAAGGAGCTCTATATCTGAAAGCCTGCTCACCGCAAAGACATCAGCCCTTTATCCTGATGCTGCTGCCTTCAGGGCCGGCCTTCCTGCCATTCTGGTCAAACTCGGCTGGTCGCCTGAGAGGGCCAGGTATCTTGCAGACAAGATCGTGGTTGACCCGGCCCGCGGCTCCGGCCATGCATGGGGCGCCGCAATGAAAGGGGCCGTCTCACACCTGAGAACCCGGATATCGGACAAGGGAATGGATTATAAGGGATACAACATCGCGGTACATGAGTTCGGACACAACGTGGAACAGACAATTTCACTTTATGATGTTGATTACTATACCCTTTCGGGTGTTCCAAACACTGCATTTACAGAAGCCACTGCGTTTCTGTTCCAGGACCGTGACCTGATGCTGCTGGGAATCAACGATGCAAATCCGGAGAAGGAGAAGCTTCAGACGCTTGATGCAGCGTGGTCACTCATGGAGATCATGGGTGTGAGCCTGGTTGAGATGGGAGTGTGGAACTGGCTTTACGAGAACCCGGAGGCAACGCCTGCACAGCTGAGGGATAAGACCGTTGACATTGCAGTGGAGGTGTGGAACAACTACTTTGCCCCGGTATTGGGAGTGAACGATTCGCCACTGCTCGCGATCTATTCACATATGGTCAGTACCCCTCTTTACCTGGCTAACTATGCCTACGGACAGATAATCCAGTTCCAGATAGAAGAACAGATTAAAGGCAGGAAGTTCTCTGATGAGGTTGACCGCATGTACAGTCTGGGACGCCTCACACCACAGCATTGGATGAGCCAGGCAACAGGAACAAAGATTTCGGCCCGGCCGTTGCTCAGGGCTCTTGACGAGGCATTGAAATAATGTAGTAACATGTTGTTGCCAGGAAATTCCGCAGGAAGGGGATAGCACCCGGAAAGCCTGGCAGTAAACGGGGGCGAAGCCCGAACTTTACTTCGAAATTCGGATTGATGAACCAGAGGGATTTCTTCAGAACGGAGAATCCCTCTTCTCTTATTATCTTCTCAAATCTGCCAGTATTGATTCCTGTATCCCTTATCTCCAGAAGACCTTCTATCTTCCCGCTCTCTTCTCCTGCCACCCTGAGAAGCCACCTGTAAATTCCGCGTGGCAGCAGATGAATCCAGGGCAATTTTGACAGAACAGGGCTGTCACATACCTGCTGATGTCCGCCAAAGGGATTGTTCCAGGGCGGGAAGGCTATAAACAGAACACTGTCACGGGCAAGCAGCCTCTTGACAAAGCCAATGAACCTTGCATGGTCATGAATGTGCTCCAGCACGTCACGCATCATTACAAGGTCAAACTTCCCCACATCTGCGCAGTCATATATATCCGCAGCAATGAACTCCATACTTTCTCCCCCGGGGATGGATGAATAAAACCTGCGGGCATTCCCAATCTTGTATTCCGAAATATCTATCCCCGTCACCCTGGCACACCCGGCCCTGAGGAAGGGGAGAAGGTTTCCACCTTCACCACAACCTATCTCAAGCACCGAAAGTGAGGAGGTTACCTGCTTTACACCCGAGATGAATGGAATTACATACTTTGATGTAGTCTGTGACTGCTCCCTGAAATAAAGTTCCCTGTCAGTATGCCGCTCATGCATGGCTCAAATGTAATTTTTTTTTCTGTTTCTCTTGACTTGTATTGTATATAGTGATATCTTTGTGATATCAAAATAATATCACAAATCATGAAAGAAGAAAAAATTTTCAGAGCGTCATCAGGATATCTTTTCCTGGTAATTACAATTCTTGCACTTACTGCAACCGTTTTTTCCTTCATTGGCGAGATATACTGGCTGGGCTGCATCCTTATACTGGTTGACATCTTCCTATTGGCAGGGCTGATGGTTGTTAACCCGAATGAATCAATGGTGATGGTGCTATTTGGCGCCTACAGGGGAACGGTGAAGAAAAACGGTTTCTGGTGGAATATCCCGTTTTATTCACGCAAAAGGATTTCACTCAGGGCGCGCAACTTTGACAGCGAACCCATCAAGGTGAATGACAAGAACGGAAACCCCATCAAGATAGGTCTGGTACTTGTATGGAAGGTTGAAGACACCTACAAGGCTGCCTTTGACGTTGACAAGTATGAGCATTTCGTTCTGGTGCAGAGCGATGCAGCTCTTCGCAAACTGGCTGGTCTCTATCCCTACGACAACTGGGAGGGTCATGAACATGAGATGACGCTTCGCAGTGGCGGTGAGGAGGTGAATGATGAGCTTGAGAAGGAGATAAGGGAGCGGCTGATGATTGCAGGTATCAATGTGATTGAGGCAAGGATCAATTACATTGCCTATTCCGAGGAGATTGCCGGTGCGATGCTCCGCCGTCAGCAGGCTGCTGCAGTGGTTGCCGCCAGATTCAAGATAGTAGAGGGTGCTGTTTCGATGGTTGAAATGGCGCTGGAGCAGCTCTCTGACAAGAATATAATAGAACTTGATGAGGAGAAGAAGGCAGCCATGGTAAGTAATCTTATGGTGGTGTTGTGCGGCGACAAGGATCCCAATCCGATCATCAACACCGGTACGCTGCACCATTAGTCATGCAGAAGAAGTCGTTTATAATACGGATTGACCGGGACAAGCTGAGCGCCATTGAGAAATGGGCCTCCGACGAGTTCCGCAGCACCAACGGTCAGATTGAATGGATCCTTGATCAGGCACTGCGAAAGTCCGGCAGATTACGCGACAAGAGGAACAAAACAGATCAGAATAAAGATGAAAAGTGAAATCCCTATGATAAAGTACACCTGTCCGAAATGCGGCTGCAGGAATTACCGGCTAAGCCAGATCAGGGTTGCCCACAGTCTTCTTACACAGCTTTTTGACATCCAGTCCAGGAAATACTCAGCCATAATCTGTAAAAAATGCAGCTATACAGAGTTTTACAATGTACCGGTAAAGAAGATAACCACTGTATTTGATTTCTTGACTGGTACCTGATTTCAGATATTTGCAAGGTAAACGGAGCAGCAGGCAGCAATGCCTGCTGTTTCAGTTCTGAGACGTCCAGTGCCAATATGTACCGGCACATAACCGGCGCTTATGGCAGCCTGCACCTCTGCCGGGGTGAAATCGCCCTCAGGACCGATGAGGATCGTAACATCTTCGCCCCGGTTAAAGGCTTCCGTTATGGCTATCCTGTCAAATGAAGAGTCGCAGGTGGCAATAAGCCTTTTCTCCTTCGCAGGTCTGCGAATAAACTCCTCTGCTGATTCCGGTTCCTCAAGCCCGGGCAGGATGCACCTGCCCGATTGCTTCATAGCCGAGATCATAATTCCTTCCGCTCTTTTCCTTCTTATACTCTTCTTTTCCGAACGGCTGCAGATAACAGGTGTTATGACATCAATCCCGGTCTCCACCGCCTTCTCGATAAACCATTCGAGCCTCTCCTCATTCTTCAGGGGTGATATTGCCACATTAAGCCTGTAATTTCGGGGCGTGGGGTCATTTTTTGATGATGTGATGGTGACAGACATCCCTTTTGGGTCATCTGTATCAATCACTCCGTTGTAAAGATTTCCCTTGCCGTCAGTAAAGGTCAGGGTGTCACCACGGCGCATTCTCAGCACCCTGAGGCAGTGGCCTGATTCTTCCCTGCTGAAGAGAGCTTTTTTGCCGGAGATATCTTCACAATAAAAAATCTGCATTCTGTCAATTGTTTACGCAAATTTACAGATTTTAGCGTTGTCATAATTTTCATATCAGAAGAATGAGGATAGGAGTCATATCAGATACGCACGGATGGGTTGATCCTGCTGTTTATGAGCACTTTGCCGGTGTTGATGAGATCTGGCACGCAGGTGATGCCGGTAATGCCGGCGTTATCGCTGAACTTGAAGCATTCAGGCCGTTGCGTGCCGTATGGGGCAACATTGACGGGTTTGACGTCAGGAGGGTAACGAAAGAACATCTCTTCTTCAGTGCAGGCTCAAAGAATGTGCTGATGATTCACATCGGAGGCTATCCCGGCAGGTATGCACCACGGGCGCTGGAGCTGATCAGGGAACTTAAGCCGGATATCTTTGTCTGCGGGCATTCTCACATTGCAAAAGTGATCTATGACAGGAGCTTCGGGATGCTCTGTATTAATCCCGGTGCAGCAGGCCGTACCGGCATACATAAGGTGATGACCATGCTCCGGTTCACCATAGATGGCGCAAATATCAGTGATATGGAGGTCATTGAATTTGGCAGCAGGGGAGGAGGCCAGTATCAGTAGACCTCCGGATTCTGCCTGAAACGCTCCCTGCCACTGTTGCAGGCGGTCTAATACTCATCGAATCCCAGTCCTCCGCTCTCCATTCTCCGCAGGAAACTCCTGAGCCTGTCAGGCACCCCTGGCATATACTCAAAGTCTATCCTGGCACTGGCATTCGGATCCCGCCTCAGCTTCTCCTTTGTATTTGTGAGTATGTCATTATACTCCGGGTTTGAGGAATAACTCATCAGTATCCCCCTGAAGTATGAGAACCAGTACCAGGTGTTGTCGCTGGCCTTAAGGTAGATATCCAGCAGATCACCCGACCTCTTCCTCTGAAGCTCCACCCATCCGTCAACGTAGACATTCATGGGCTGGTCACCGATAAATCCTATTCCGATTTTTCCTTTTGATATGAAAGAGAGCGAATAGGGATTCCACTGAAGTGTAACATCGTTGAGGAGCAACTGAGAGGTGTACTCCTTCGGTAGTGAGCGCACCACACCAAAGAGCTGAAGCTCCTCGTTGAGCTTTTTAGCTGTCTCTTCGCCCAGCAGATCACGCATGGCCTTCTGGTTGAACTCTGAAGAGAGATTAACTGTTTTGAGTGTCGGATTGGTCCGTATATCGGCAGCCATAGTTTTAAGCGCTTCGGCGTTGAAATGGAATGAGAATCCCAGTATTGAACGCACTTCCACTCTTGATGAGTCGGTATTGTGTGTGACGGCCCCTGAACTGTTAAGCCTGAGCAGGCCGTAGTTAACTCCGAAATTGATCTTTCCTTCACTCAGAAGCAGGCACATGTTCCTGTCAAATGTCACCATGTCACCGTGTCTGCGCAGATCAGCAAGCTTGTCCATGGAGGCGATACGGTACCTGTCAATGCCCTTGTCATGGAACAGGAAGCCTTCGGCATTCAGCAGCGGAGTATCACTCCACGAATACTTTTCTGAAAGAAAGGCGCCATAGACACCTGCCGAATCAAGTGTCACGAAACTCCCGGAAAAAATGAGATTGTCATCAAGGTCACGTGCCTTGTCAGTGACAGGAATAAGCACATTTGCCGGGTCAATGTGAGCCCTGAACTTAACCTGTTTGCTTCTGATGTTCCTGCAGTCGGTCACGATTCCGGCAGCGCCTGTGAAAAAGAGTTGCTCACTGTCAGACCTCAGTCTCACGTCACCGGAATAGGTGAAGGCCGGACTGAGCGTGAAGTTCATGGTTGCCGGTATGTGGCCGGTGGCTTTGGTGGCCATCGTGTCAACCCTGATATCGCTGAATTCAATTACCTGGCTGCTGCCGTCAGCGCTTATATAGTCATACTTGCCCGATCCGCTGTAGTTCGCGCTGCTTTCTATCTTCAGTTTTGCCGAGTGTATCAGGTGCCTGTTGTTGACGGCGACCACCGCGCTCTCAGTAGGTCTGATTTGCGCTCCACGTTCTATGTAAAGCACTCCTTCGCCCGGCTGAATCAGAGCATCAGCAACGGGAATATAATTGACATCCTTCACCATCAGGTATTCATCCTGCAGGAAGTATGATGCTGACCCTGACTGGAACTTCAGGGTATCCTTCATGTTGTTTGTTGAAAGGAATGTGGGTTTCTCCTTCAGGCCATGAGGTACTTCCAGCAATTCCTGAGGTGACATGAGGGGTACAGACTCCCTGCCCTCCTGAAACATATCCATGACCTTCTTCTCCATGTCATACTCAAAGCTGGTCATTTTGGATATGTACTCTATTCCCGGCAGCACCACAAATGATGAATCGGTATTAAGCCGGAATGATGCCTTCTGGGTGGCAAAATCGACATGAGTATTGACATCGCTGGCCACAAAACCGTATCCGTAGCCTTTAAGAGCCCTGAGGTAGTAATCGGAAGTGTCAGCCTCGAATGACATCGGTCCGAAGGAGAAAGTCTCAGAGGTGATCCGGGCATCAGCAGTATTCACTTCACCCTGACCTTTCATCTTATCGGGCTGAAGGATAAGGGTACCGTCCATGGAGGTGTTGTTTCCGAACATGCTGAACTCCTTGCCCTTACTGTTCATTGCATACCATTCGTCCTCATCAGTGAGCCACTGTATATCCACATCCTGTGCTTTAAGGACCGGGAACCTGCCATCAGAATCCGGCTTCATATCGAAGGTTTTCGCCCTTGTCAGCATGTATTCAGGAAAGAACCTGAATGTGTCGGCCACGGCTGTAGCTGTCATATGTTCAACCCTGCCACTCCCGATAAGTCCTGAGTTGCTCATACTGAGGTGGTTGTACAGCCTTCCCCTTCCGTCGAAAATAGGAATCCCCTCCGGGGGAATGGTCATGGCGAATCCCAGCGATGTATCGGGCTGAATTGTCAGGGTCTGCCGCATGGGTTCAATAATCCCTCCGCCGACAAACTCTCCTGCAAGCGCCATGTCCTTATTGGTGTAATGGTCAATATTGGTATATGTAAACGGATCGAGCTTGAAGTAGAACTTTTCCTTAGGGTACAACCCGTCAAGATCTGTTATTTCATCATAGAAGATATAGGAATCAGTGGTTGAATTGATAATCGGATACTGTTTCATGCTTCTGAGACCCGATTTATTTTTTGGGTCATCAATGCTGAGGTTGGCTGTCGCGAGTTCGATCATGTTTTCGATCTGCCTTATCACAGGCCTTCCATAAGGGTCTCTCTCCCCGGTCTCCACTGAAATCTTGATCGAATCGATCTTCTCGAGCCTTATGTTGAAGGTATCATAATTGAACGAGAACTCCTTACCATAGATTTTGAAAAGTCCGGCATGCACAATTCCGTCAAAGCTGATCGATCTGTTTTTGCCAATGATCAGGCGGCCGCCGTATGGCTGGATAGCCACGTTCTGTGTGTCGCTGAGCGAGACTCCCGTTACTCCCCTGACATCAATGGTGTAATCCTTAAGGTTCAGGATGGCATTTTCCTCATTGTCTCTTGTCTCGCTGAAGATGGTTATCGCATCATAGTCCTTCTTTTTTGCGAAGGCTGCGATATAGTCATCAACCTTAGGCTTTACCGCCACCTCGTTGAAGTTGCGGTCATAGAACAGGAAGCCACTGTTTGCCAGCTCAATGCATAAGGCCGTAGTCTGCTCTATGGGCATACGTATGGATTTTGCAAAACCCTCAACGGGAAAGACATCAAAGCCATACTCTTTGGAATAATCCTTTACCCTGTACAGGGGATGGACGTCATCAAGCCTCATCAGCCTGAAGAAGTTTGCCTCATTGTAAAAGCTGACTGATTCGAACTTTGCTGACCCTATTGATGCACCCCTGGTTCTTGACATGATTATGGTAGGCTGGTCCATATCCCACAACAGATACTCGAAATAGAGGTCCATGTTATGGTAGGAGTCGAAGTAGGGACTCCTTGAGAGGGGGCTTGTGGTGCGTGACATGCTCACCTCCCTCGTCTCGGTATTATAGGAGAATCCGAGGTTTGAGTGATAGATGGAGTCAGTTCCAAGGTAGAGGGTGGGAGACGACTCGTAGCTGTTGATGGCGTTTTGTGACAGGATGAAGTTTCTGGAGGTAATTTTTATTGCGAGGGTGTCATTACGGTATAGTTTTATGCTTGCCGGGAACCAGTTTGTGCCGGTACCCCTGACAATTGCACCCTCCAGGGTCAGCCCGCCTTCGTAGTCGACACCCCTGTAGATCTCATCGATGAAGAACCTTGTCTCATACGTCTCGAAGCGTGGCATTGTGGCCTTGTCAGGAGAAATGATATTGACAGCCCTGTCGGTCAGTTTACCCTTCACCGGCACCTGGAAATATGTTGGGTGGGTCAGAAGTGCCGAGTCACAGGCAAATTCACTTTTGGTTACATCAATATCGAAATCCGATATCCTGGCAAAGACCTTTGACGGGTCATAGCCGGCTTTCTCCCAGGTGACAATTCCTTCCTTGCAATGGAGCCGGAAGATATCAGGGTAATATATTCCGGTGAAATTCAGTATCTGTGTGCTGTCACGCCCAAGGTACGCAGTCAGCGTAACAGCTTCGATATTGATTTTAAGTACCGTGTCCCGCGCAAACTCAACCTTTCCGTCGGTGGCTTTCCACTTTACGGTTCCTGCGGAAAAGATGGTGTTGTCTATCAGCAGGAGACCGGTCACCTCTATGAATTTTATCAGGGAGGAATTTGAGAAACGCGGATCAAAGGCCATCTCGCTTAGTCCAATCAGCCAGACATCCACCTCCTCCTGTTTCTGTTCAGTCTCCACGAAGTCAGTCAGGGTTCTGACGAAGTGTATAAAGCCGGGCACCTGGCCCAGCCTGCGCCCCCGCAGCTGGCTTGCGACGTTGATGATCCGGTCCTTGACGGGTCTTGAAAACACCGTACTGTCGTACAGTCTGTTAAAAAGATCAACCTCAGCCTTTTCCGTCTTGCTTACCAGTGTGCCCATGAATGCATTCAGTTCAGTGGTAAACATGGCAGTGTCACCGGAGAAATAGTGCTGGAACTGTGCTGAAAGGGCAGGAGCGACAGCAGCGGCAACCAGAATGGTGATGATGATCTTCCTCATGGGCTTTTCAGAGTGCGTTCACAATGCTGCAGAACTCCTCCTTCACCAGTGAAGCTCCTCCTATCAGGCCTCCGTCAACGTCAGGATTGGCGAAAAGTTCTGCAGCATTGGATGCCTTGCAACTGCCGCCATAGAGTATGGTGGTGTCAAGAGCTGCATCATTGCCATATCTGTCCCTGACCAACCGGCGGATATAGCAGTGCATCTCCTGGGCCTGTTCAGGGGTGGCTGTCACTCCTGTTCCGATAGCCCATACAGGTTCGTAGGCGATGATGCATCTGCTGAACTCTTCCGCTGAAACAACAAACAGACCTCTATCCAGTTGCCGTTTCACGACTTCAAAGTGGATATTGCCCTGCCTCTCTTCAAGTACTTCGCCGCAGCAGAATATAACCCGGAGACCGTTTCGCAGTGCCTCGCCTGTCTTGGCAGCCAGCAACTCGTCTGTTTCTCCGTAACAGGTTCGTCTTTCAGAGTGTCCGATGATGACATTGCCTGCTCCGGTGCTCTTGATCATTGCAGCAGAGATTTCTCCGGTGTAAGCTCCTGATTTGTGGTCATTGCAGTTCTGTGCTCCGGCAGAGAGACCCGGAGCTGTCAGCAAATTGCTGACCATCGCCAGGTGAATAAACGGAGTGCATAGTATAACTTCCCTGTCGCCAACGGGATTGGTGGTAAAATGATCGTTCAACCCCCTGGCAAGCTCCAGCCCTTCATACAGGTTCATATTCATCTTCCAGTTTCCTGCAACTATTTTCTTTCTCATCGTAGTCGAATTATTAAAGTTCTTATCTGTTGTTTTCAATTGTTCTTTTTCATTCTGAAAGGAAGGGCAAGTGATACGGCCAGTAGAACTGACATTACAGCACTTATGGCAATCAGCCTGTTTCCTGTTGCGGTGCGCGATTTGAGGGCCAGGGCATTGAGATCTCCATCCAGGAATTTCTCCGGTTCGGGGAGGTTGTGGTATGACCATTTAGCTGCCACGGTGCCGTTGTGCAGAAGCACGAAGCCAGGGTTGGATCTTATCACGGTTTTCAAAGTTATTTCATCGGCATACAATGTACTGAATCCTGCAACCAGCGGACCTGCTTCCGAGGAGGGTGTAGCTGTTACGATATGGAAGTCAGCGCCTCTTTTCTGCAGTTCAATGCCCAGCCTGTAACCTTTCGTCAGCCCGTCCCTGTCAGACTCATCAAGCCGGCGCGCAACCATCAGCATTACATCGCCGTCTTGCCGGGTCACCTGATCAGTCATATCAACGCCCTGTTCCGTCATGAGTGTGAATCCGCTAATGGGAGGCTCATATCCCTTTGAGATGAGCACTGATTTCTGATCGATGAATTTCCACAGGGTGTCATCCGCAGGGTAATTATCAAGGGTGAACTCCTGTTGCACACCATCCTTTTCATATATGAACCGGATATCATACTTGTCAGGGACGGCATCATGTGGAATGGCCATGCCTTCGGCAATATTGGTTCCTATACTGTAAGGCCTGAAATCGATCACCGGAAGGTATGCAAGGTTCATCCTCATGAAAAGGAGAAACAGGAAAACATATGCCAGTGTGAAGTTCAGGCCGGCTTTCAGTGACATGACACCGGAATCATCGTTCCTTGTGATGAACACGAACACAACCGGAATCAGAATGATCAGATTCTTGAAGAAGGTCTGCCAGTTGGTGAG
>ENA-UOWO01007083-UOWO01007083.1-activated-sludge-metagenome-genome-assembly--contig:-NODE-7083-length-11242-cov-6.363279_pt1 | contig 11242 bp, 9 predicted proteins | sample MGYA00238148_ERZ761564 | MGnify/ENA primary metagenome ERZ761564 (study PRJEB28885, sample SAMN05720194) | activated sludge metagenome | isolation source: Anaerobic digester | place: USA...
GGTCGGCGACGGCGATTCCGGACCCAACACCGGTGGCATGGGTGCCTACGCGCCGCTGCCCTGGGCGCCGGCCGGCCTGGTCGACACCGTGCAGCGTACCGTGCTGGACCCGGTTCTGGCCGAGATGGGCCGCCGGGGAACGCCTTTCAGCGGTCTGCTGTACGCGGGCCTGGTGATCACGGCGACCGGCCCCAAGGTGATCGAATTCAACTGCCGCTTCGGCGATCCCGAGACCCAGGTGGTGCTGGAACTGCTGGACACCCCGCTCGGATCGCTGCTGGCGGCGGCGGCGGCCGGCGGGCTGGGGTCCTGCCCGCTGAGCTGGCGCGGGGCCGCCGCGGTGACGGTGGTCATCGCCGCCGAGAACTACCCCGGCTCGCCGGTCACCGGCGACGTCATCAGCGGCGCCGACACCGACGGCGTGCTGCACGCCGGAACGGCGGTGGCGCCGGACGGGTCGGTGATCTCGGCCGGGGGTCGGGTGCTGTCGGTCGTCGGCACCGGGCACGACCTGGCCCAGGCTCGCGAGCGGGCCTACGAACTGGTCCGGTCGGTGCACCTGCGCGGCTCGCACCACCGCACCGACATCGCCCTGGCCGCCGCCGAGGGCCGGGTGCGCGTCCCCGGTACCGCCTGATCCGGCGATGACCGGACCGGGCCGCAGCGCTGGCGAGATCATCGGCAAAGCCGCCGATCTCGGGCCGTCTGACCGGTCCCGGGTGGCACCGTTCTACGTGATGCAGGTGCTCGCCGCGGCGGCCCGTCGGCGGGCCGCCGGCGAGGTGGTCTGGGACCTGGCCGCCGGGCAGCCGTCCACCCCGGCCCCGGAACCGGTGCGGCGGGCGGCGCACCTCACGCTCGACTCGCACATCCTGGGATACACCGAGGCGCCGGGGATCCGGCCCCTGCGGGAGGCCATCGCCGGGCACTACCGCGACCGCTACGCGCTGGCCGTGGACGCCGACAACGTCGTCGTCACCACCGGGTCCTCCGGTGGCTTCCTCCTCGCCTTCCTGGCCGCGTTCGACGTGGGCAGCCGGGTCGGGTTGGCCCGCCCGGGGTACCCGGCCTACCGGAACATCCTGCACGCCCTGGGCTGTGCGGTCGTTGACCTGCCGTGCGGACCGGAAACCCGGTACCAGCCGACGGTGTCGATGGTCCGGGAGCACGACCTGGACGGGTTGATCGTGGCCAGCCCGGCCAACCCGACCGGCACCATGCTCGAACCGGGGGAGCTGGCGGCACTGGCCACCTGGAGCGCCGGAAACGCGGTCCGGCTGGTCTCGGACGAGATCTACCACGGCATCACCTACACCGGCAGCACCAGCAGCAGTTGGCAGACCGACCGGCACGGCATCGTGGTGAACTCGTTCTCCAAGTACTTCTCGATGACCGGCTGGCGCATCGGGTGGCTGCTGGTTCCCGACGATCTGGTCGAGGTGGTCGATGCGCTGGCCGGCAACCTGGCCATCTGCCCGCCCGCCCCGGCCCAGTACGCGGCGATGGCGGCCTTCGAGGCCTATGCCGAATGCGACGGTCACGTGCAGCGCTACGCGCAGCACCGCGAGTTGCTGCTGAGCGGCCTGCGCCGGCTCGGCTTCGACCGGCTCGCCCCGGCCGACGGGGCGTTCTACGTGTACGCCGACATCGGCGACCTGACCTCGGATTCCACCGCGTTCTGCGCCCGGTTGCTGGCCGAGGCCGGTATCGCCGCCGCCCCGGGCGTGGACTTCGACGTCGTCGACGGCCACCGGTTCCTGCGGTTCTCCTTCGCCGGGTCGATGCGGACGATCGAGGGTGCGTTGGACGCGCTGGAACGGTTCCTGGCCGGCTGAGCCGCCGGTTCCAGGTGCGGCAGCAGCGCCGCCAGCCAGCCGGGTAGCCACCAGTTCCACCGGCCGACCAGCCGCATCGTGGCTGGCACGGCCACCACCCGGACCACCGTCGCATCGATCAGCACGGCGGCGGCCAACCCGAATCCCATGGCCTTGAACGCCAGCAGGCGGCTGCCGGTGAATGCGGCGAAGACCACCACCATGATCAACGCGGCCGAGGTGACGGTCCGGCCGGTGCGTTCCAGGCCGCGGGTCACGGCCAGCTCGTTGGAGCCGGTGCGCTCCCACTCCTCGCGCATCCGGGTCATCAGGAAGACCTCGTAGTCCATGGACAGCCCGAACAGCACCGAGAACAGGAACAGCGGCACGAAGGCCTGGATGAAGCCTTCCGGTTCGAAGCCGAAAAAGGATGCGCCCCAACCCCACTGGAACAGCGCGACGACCACCCCGTAGGCCGCGCCGACCGACATCAGGTTCATCACGATGGCCTTGAGCGGCAGGATCACCGATCGCAGGGCGACCATCAGCAGCAGGTACGACAGCGCCAGCACGCCGCCGATCACCCACGGCAGCCGGGCGCCGATCTCGTCGGTCAGGTCCAGATCGCTGGCCCCCTGACCGCCGACCAGCGCGCCGTCGATGCCGGCGGCCGGGAGCAGGTCGGCGCGGATTCGCCGGACCAGGTCCTGCCCGGCGGTGGACTGCGGGGTGTCGGTACCGATCACCACCACCCGGGTCAGGGACCCGTCGGTGCTGGTCAACGACACCGGATCGGCCCCGGGCACGGTCACGCTCAGCACGCCGGCCACGCCCGGGTCGGCGGCCAGCCGGTCGGTGAGAGCGCTGATGCGGTCACGATTCTCGGGGCGGTCGAGGCCGCCCGGCACCGGCACCAGGATCTGCACCGGGCCGATGCTGCCGGGACCGAAGCCCGCGGCCAGCCGGTCCAGCGCCACCCGCGGCGGGCTGTCCGCGGGCAAGGTGTCCGCGCTGGGTTGGCCGAGCACGATGCCGGTGAGCGGCGCGGCCAGCAGGAACAGCACGCCGAGCGCGGCGAGCAGATGACGAACGGGTTGGCGCATCACCCGGGTGGTCCACACCTGCCAGCCGCTGACCCGGTGCCGAGCCTTGGACCGGCGCAGCACGGTGAACCGGTCGATGCGCGGGCCGATGAGGACCAGCACCGCGGGTAGCAGGGTCAGGCTGGCCACCACGGCCAGCGTGACGACCACCATGGTGCCCACCGCCATGGACCGGAAGCCGGCAATGTCGACCAGGAACATCCCGGCCAGGGCGACCACCACGGTCAGCCCGGACACGGTGACGCTGCGCCCGGAGGTGGCCACCGCTTCGACGACGGCCGCGCGGGCCGGCCGGCCGTCGGCCAGCGCCTCCCGGAATCGGGTCACGATGAACAGGGCGTAGTCGATGCCGACACCGATCCCGATGACCGTCGCGGTGTTGGTGACGTAGACCGACAACGGCATGAGAAGGGTGAGCAGGTACAGCAGGCCGAGGGTGATGCCGAGGCTGACCATCGCCAGCAGGACGGGCAGGCCGGCGGCCACGGCGCTGCCGAAGACCAGCAGCAGCACGACCAGGGTGACCGGAAAGGTGATCAGCTCGGCCTTTTCCAGGTCGCTGCGCGAGATGTCGTTCTGGTAGGCGTAGAACGCCGCCCGGCCGCCGACCGACACCTGCACCCCGGGCGGAGCGAGATCCGCCAGGGCCGCTTCGATCGCGGCGGCGTGAGCGAGTTGTTCGCTCTGATCGCCGTCCAGTGCGACCGACAGGTAGGTGGTGGCGCCGTCCGCGCTCAGTTGGCCGGCCGCCCCGGGGTCGAGGTAGCTGCGCACCGACCGCACCCCGGCCAGCCCGGTGATCCGCTCGCCGGCCGCTCGCACGGTGGCCGGCAGCTGGTCGGCCGCCGCCGGGTCGGTGGCCTGGATGAGCACGACGACGGGGTCGGCCGCCTGCCCGGGGAAACGGTCCTGCAGCAGGTGCTGAACCTGCAGTGAGGCCGACCCCGGCACCTCGAACCCGCCGGCCGCCAACCGGTTCGGCAGTCCCAGTCCGAGCGCGCTCAGCCCGGCCAGCAGCAGCGCCCAGACCACGATGATCGACCGCGGGCGGCCGGCGACCGCGGTGCCCAGCCGTTCGAACCAGCCGCCTGTCGGGGACGGCGGGTCGGCTGCGGGCGGCGGGTCGGCCGGCGGTGCGGGGGCGGCGTCGGGTGCCGGCACGGCCGGGAGGGGTGGCCGGACGGACGGCGGCAGGATCGTCGTCGGCGACTCGTCGGGTTCGACCGCGTGATGCCGACCTCGGGTCGGCCCAGGGCCGAGCGGCGGCGCCAGCAGGTCAGCCACGGGATCTCCTTGCCGAACGGTCACGCCGCAGCGGTGGGCCGGGGGCGGTTGGCCAGCACGCTGCGCGCGAGCATGCCGGGGGCCAGGAACTGCCGCACGCCGATGCGGCGCTCGCCGAACGCGGCGACGTGCCGGGCGAGCACCGGATCGCGCACGGCCCCGGCGTACAGCGCGCGCTCCACCGGGTTGAACGCCCGCCCGGTGGCGTAGTCGCTCATCAACCGGTGGTGCCCGGCCAGCGCCCGGCGGTGCTGCGCCGCGTACCGGCGCAGCCCGACCTGCGGATCGGCGCCCCGGATCAGTTCCGGGGCGGTCGCGTCGACCAGCCAGGCCGCGCTGCGGAAGGCGAAGCTGCAGCCCGTGCCCCACAGGTAGTCCGAGGTCATCGCGGCGTCCCCGACCAGGGCCAGTCCCGGGGCCGCCGGCGGCCGGGCCGCACAGGCGTAGTTGAGCACCCCGGACAGCTCGCCCACCTGCTCGGCCCGGGACAGGTCGGGCCCGTCGGGCAGCCGGCCGAGGCGGGCAAAGTAATTGCCGCGCAGATCTTTCCGGAAATCCGGCAACTGGTCCAGGGTCGGCATGACGCTGAGAATGGTCACCTCGCCGTTGGGGAAGGCGTAGGCGATATCCGGTTCGAGCATCCACATCCGGGACGCATCGTCGGGCAGGCCGACCCCGGTGAACGGGGCGAAGTAGACGAAACGGCCGTGCGGGCTGGTCGCCGCCGGACCGACGGCATCGGCGACCCGGGAGCGGTGCCCGTCGGCGCCGACGATCAGCCGGCCGAAGTACTCGGTCTCCCGGCCGGGGTCGCCGGCCCGCACCCCGACGGCCTGGCCGGCGCGCACCACCACCTGCCAGACCCGTTGCCCCATCAGCACGGTCACCAGCGGTTCGCGGGCGGCCTGCGCCCGCACCAGCGGATCGAGCTGCGCGCGCCGGATGTTCACCCCGATCTCCCCGTGCCCGGGGTGGCCGGCGGGGCCGGGGAAGTCGAGCCAGCCCCAGCGGGTCCAGATGGACAGCCGGTTCGGCTGTCCTCCCGCCTGCCGGATCGCCGCGCCCAGGCCCAGCCGGCCGATGACCGGCCAGGCGGTGGGTTGGATGAAGTGCGTGCAGGCGCGCTTGTAGTGGCTCGGGTCCCGGTGCGCCTCCAGCAGGGCGACCGAAAGTCCCTGACGGGCAAACAGTATGGCCGCGGTGCAGCCGGCCAGGCTGGCACCGGCGATCACCACGTCGAAATGGGCTCGGCGCACGGGGCCTCCTGTGGGGTCGGGGCGCGCACTACGCACAGAGAGGGCCGGCCGACCGGGTAAATACCGACATTTCCCCATGTATTCCCCAGGATCGTGCGTTCTCTCTACCGGCAGTCCGCTCGACGATCCGAGCCCGACCACCGGGGGAGCCGGAAAATGACCACTCAGTTCGATGGGCTCAGGCGTGCCCACCACCAGCCGACCATCCTGGTCACCGGGGGATCCGGGGTGATCGGCTCCGCGCTGCTGGACCGGCTGACCGCCGGGCCCGGTCGACCCGAGGTGATCGCCCTCGTGCATCGCCGGGACATCCAGCACCCCGGCGTCCGGTCCGTCCGCGGCTCCGTCACCGCCCCGCAACTGGGCCTGTCGGCCGCCGAGTACGCCGCCCTGGCCCACCGGGTCGATCAGGTGGTGCACGCGGCCGCGATCGTCTCGTTCAAGAAGTCCGAGGACCACGCCGCGACCAACGTGGTGGGCACGCGCGAGGTCGTGCAGTTCGCCGAGCGGGCGCAGGCCTCGCTGGTGCACGTGAGCACCGCCTACCTGCACCCGCAGGACGATGCGGCGAACCCCCGGACGTCGGCCCGCTATGCCGCGTCCAAGCGGGCCGCCGAACAGGTGATCCGGCAGGCCAGCGGGCCGACCAGCATCGTCCGACCGTCGATCGTGATCGGGCACAGCCGGACCGGCGCCACCACCGAATTCCAGGGGTTCTACCACGTGCTGTCGGCCCTGCGCCGGGGCATGCTGCCCATGCTCCCGTTCGGCTCGCACTGGCCGCTGGACCTGATCCCGTGCGACGTGGTCGCGGACGGCATCGCCACCATCCTCGAACGGAACCTGTTCGGTCGGGACTACTGGCTCACCGCCGGAGCCCGCGCCCTGACCGTCGCCGACACCGTCGATCTGCACCTCGACCACGCCCGGGCCCACGGGATCCGCGTCGATCGCCCGCGCTTCGTCGCCCCGGACACCTACCACCGGTTGATCGCGCCGGTCTTCCTCGACGCCCTGCCCCGCACGATGCGAATGGCGGTGAGTTCACTGATGGATCTGTTCCTGGACTACGTGTCCATGGAAGAGCCGTTCCCCAGCTCCCTGGACGAGCTGGCCGCGGCCGGCGCGGCCGCGCCGCCCGACTTCCCGGCCGCCATCCGGGCCAGTCTGGACTTCTGGCACCGGGAGTCCGAGGCGGCGGCGGCCGTCGAGGCCGTCGAGGCGGTGGCCTGATGACGGCTCCGACCGACCGCCGCGCCGCCCTGGACCGGTACCGGCGGCACGTCAACAAATCCTCGGCCGCGCTGGTCGAGCTGCTCGGCGCGCCGCTGCCCGAAGTGGCGCTGGGCAATCACCTGTACGACGCCGACGGTGTGCGGTACCTGGACTGTGCCGGGTTCGGTGTCAACCTGATCGGCCACCGGCACCCGGTGGTCGTCGATGCGGTCAAGCGCCAGCTGGACCGCTCACCGCTGGTCAGCCGGCCGCTGATCAGCCGGGTCACGGCCGACGCCGCGGCCGCCCTGGCCGATGTCGCCCCGCCCGGGCTCGACCACGTCTACCTCACCAACTCCGGGGCCGAGGCCGTCGAGGTCGCCCTCAAACTCGCTCGGCTGCACGGCCGCACCCGGGTCATTGCCATGCGGGATGGCTTCCACGGCAAGACTTTCGGCGCGCTGAGCGTCACCGGCCGGCCGGCCTACCGGGCGCCGTTCGAGCCCCTGCTGCCCGGCGTGGAGTTCGCCGCCTTCGGCGACATCGACGACCTGGCCCGGCGGCTGGCCACCGACGGCGAGCGCAGCTGCGTGCTGGCCGAACCCATCCTCGGTGAAGGCGGGGTGCACGTCCCGCCGGCCGGCTGGCTGGCCGCGGTCCGGGAGCTGTGCACCCGCACCGGAGCCCTGCTGATCCTCGACGAGATCCAGACCGGGCTTGGCCGGACCGGCGCCTGGTGGGCGGCCGACACCGAGGGCGTCGTGCCGGACATCCTGCTGTCCGGCAAGATCCTGTCCGGCGGCGTGGTCCCGGTGGGGGCCGTGCTGGCCACCGACGCGGTGTTCCGTCCGCTGGACGAGGACCCGATGCTGCACTCGTCCACGTTCGCCGGCAGCCCGCTGGCCGCCGCGGCCGTCACCGCCACCCTGGACGTCCTGCGCACCGAGGACCTGGTCGCCCGCTCGGCCGAGCTGGGCGTCGAGCTGTCCGCGCTCGTTCGCGGGGTGCTCGCCGAGCACTGCCCCGGCCTGGTCGCCGAGGTCCGCGGCCGCGGGCTGCTGATCGGGATGGACTTCGTGTCCAGCGATCTCGCGGTGGAGTTCCTGATGGAGTTGCTGGCTCGCCGGGTCGTGCCGTCCTACTCGTTGAACAAGTACAACGTGCTGCGGCTCACCCCGCCGGCCACCCTGACCGCCGCCGACGTGGCCGAGTTGCACGAGGCGCTGACCGGGGCCGCCCGCGAGGTCGGCCGGCGCCGGGCCCGCGCGTCCCGCCGGCCCGCGGCCCCCACCCTTCCCGTCCCGTCCGTCCTCCCGACCAACCCCCCGACCGAGGAGTACCCGTGCGCTTCGTGACCATCGACGCCGTCGTGCCCGACCGACCGTCCGACGAGGTGTTCCGCACCCTCGCGGACTACGCCCGCTACCCCGAGCTCACGCCCGTCGTCCGCGAGGTCCAGGTGTGGACCGAGGCCGGCGGCGACCTGATCAGCAGCTGGGAGGTCAACTTCCGCAACGGCATCCTGCGTTGGACCGAGCGAGACGTGATCGACACCGCGGCGCTGCGCATCGATTTCACCCAGACCGAGGGCGATGTCGCCGAGTTCGCGGGCAGCTGGTGGTGCCGGGGCGAACCGGACGGCACCGCCGTCCGGTTCGAGGCCCTGGTCGACCTGGGCATCGCCAGCCTGGCCGCCGTGCTCGACCCGATCGCCGCGCGCACGCTGGCCGAGACGATCAGCGCCATCCTGCTCGGCCTGTTCGGCGACGGAGTCCGCTTCGACGCGATCGACCACGAGGCCACCGAGGTGCCCACGGGGGCGCTGCCGTTCCTCAAGGCGGTGGCGGCATGAGCTTCCTGGCCGCCGAACGAGCCGTGCTGGACGAGCTGCTGCCCGGCCTGGACGAGGCCCTGGCCGCCCAACCGCTGATGACCTGGGAGAGCCGGGACAGCAAGGCGCTCGAACTGTTCCGGGACGCCGGCGGCTGCGGCCTGCTGGTACCCGCCGAGCACGGCGGCCGGGCGGTCGACCCGGTGGCGGCCGTCCGGCTGCAGCGGGCGATCGGCGCCCGTTCCCCGTCGCTGGCGGTGGCCACCACCATGCACCATTTCTCGGTCGCCTCGCTGGCCGAGTTGTCCGCCCTGGGCACCGGTTTCGAGTGGGCCGTGCTGCAGGCGATCGCCGAACAGCGGTGGTACCTGAGTTCGGCGTTCGCCGAGGGCAACCCGAGCACCAACATCCTGGCCCCGCGGGTGCAGGCCCGCCCGGTCGACGGCGGCCTGCTGATCAACGGCAGCAAGCGGCCGTGCAGCCTGACCTGGTCGATGGACCTGATGTCGGCCAGCGTCGCCGTCGTCGGCGAGGACGACCGGAGCGGCCGCGGCGAGGGCAACCGGCTGGCCATCGTGCTCATCCCGGCCACCGATCCGGGTATCAGCCGGCGACCGTTCTGGGAGAGCTTCGTGCTGGCCGGCGCGGAGAGCGACGAGGTGATCCTGACCGACGTGTTCGTGCCGGACATGATGGTCTTCCGCCCGGCCGAGGCCACCATGACCGACCCGATCCAGGGCCGTGGATTCCTCTGGTTCGAACTGCTGGTCGCCGCGTCCTACATCGGGGTGGCCTCCGCCCTGGTCGAACGGGTCCTGCAGTCCGGCCGCGGCACCGCGCAGGACCGGGTGGCCCTGGCCGCCGATCTGGAGTCGGCCATGGCCGCGGTCGAGGCGGTGGCCGGCTGCCTGCCGGCCGAGGACGATCAGGCGGTGGAGCGACTGCTCACCCGGTCGCTGTACGTGCGCTACGGGGTGGAGAACGCCATCGCCCGCACCGCCATGGCCGCCGCCGCGCTGGCCGGCGGCATCGCCTTCGTCAGCGCCCCGGACATCGCCTACCTGCTGGCCGCGTCCCGGGCGCTGGCCATGCACCCGCCGGCCGTCGGCCCGGTCAGCGAGGCGTTGGACCGCTCGCTGCGCGGCGGCCGGTTCACCGCCTGACCCGTCACCCCTGGTCATCACGAGGGAAGGAGAACCCGTGGACCACAAGAACTTCTTCATGACCCGCACCACCCACCGGCTGCTGCGTCTGGAATACCTGATCGCCCTGGTCGTCTGTGTCGTGCTGGCGGTCGCCCACCTGGGTGAGATCCGCTGGCCGGTGTTCCTGGCCCTGTTCGCCGTCATCGACGTGATCGGCTACCTGCCGGGGCTTTTCATCTGGATCCGGCGGCACGGGCAGGTGCCCCGGGCGTTCTACGTGTCCTACAACGTGGCCCACCACCTGGGCACCTCGGCCGTGTTGGCCGGCCTGTGGTGCCTGCTGATCGGCCCGGAGTGGGCGCTGCTGGCCCTGCCCATCCACCTGATGGGCGACCGGGCGTTGTTCGGCAACATGCTCAAGCCGTTCGGGGTGTCCTTCGAGCCCACGACGCACCCGGTGTACGCCGAGTTCGTTCGGGCCTACGCCGCCGCCCAGCGCGATCCGTCCGGCGTCGAGAGGGGGTCGGCGACCGATGCGGCCGCACTCACCGAGCCGGCCGTCCGCTGATCAGGCCGCGCTGGACCGCCGGGTGGCGCTGCTGGCCGCGTACGCCGACAACCACTCGGCGTTCCTGACCGTCAACCGGGACACCGAGTACTTCGAGATCGCCGAGGTCGACGGCTTCGTCGCCTACCGGCGGTCCGGCCGGACCCGGGTGCAGTTCGGCGGGGTGGTCGCCGCACCCGACCGGCAGGCGCCCCTGCTCGAGGCCTTCCTGGCCGACGCCCGGTCGGCCGGGGAGCGGACGCTGGCCGTCCAGCTCACCCCCGCGGACCTGCCGCTGTTCGGCCGGTCCGGGTACCGGATCAACCAGCTGGGCAGTTCCTACGCCCTGGAGCTGAGCCGATACTCGCTGGCCGGCAAGCACTTCGTGCCACTGCGCAACAAGATCTCCCGGGCCCGGCGGGCCGGCGTGCAGGTGGCCGAAGTGGGGGTGGATCGGCCGGCCACCGCCGACCTGACCGCCCAGCTGGCCGCGTTGGACCGGCAGTGGTTGCGCAGCAAGGGATCGCACGAGCTGGCGTTCATGATCGGCGAGCGGTCCGGCCCGGCCGACCGGTACCGGCGGCTGTTCGTGGCCGAGCGGGACGGCCAGGTCCTTGGCTACATCAGCTTCTCGCCGGTGCCCGGAACGCGGCCCGGGTGGCTGCACGACCTGACCCGCCGGCATCCCGACGCCCCGCCCGGGGTGATGGAGCTGATCGTCAGCGACGCGGTCGGCCGGATGCGCGGGCAGGCCGGCCGGGCCGAACCGGGCTGGCTGCACTTCGGTTTCACCCCGTTCGTCGGGCTGGACCAGCGTCATCGGGTGGCCGGGGGGTCGCCCGCGGTCGACCACATCGTCGGTCTGCTCGCCCGCCGCGGCGGGAAGCTGTATCCCGCCGCCGATCAGGTGGCCTACAAGCTCAAATGGCGCCCGCACCTGATCCAGCCCGATTACCTGGCCTTCCATGGCCGGCCCAGTGTCGGCGCGGTCGCCCGACTGCTGCGCCTGACCCGGGTCATCTGATCGCCCAGAGCCCGGACCGCCCA
>ENA-UOWO01007087-UOWO01007087.1-activated-sludge-metagenome-genome-assembly--contig:-NODE-7087-length-11238-cov-9.023518_pt1 | contig 11238 bp, 8 predicted proteins | sample MGYA00238148_ERZ761564 | MGnify/ENA primary metagenome ERZ761564 (study PRJEB28885, sample SAMN05720194) | activated sludge metagenome | isolation source: Anaerobic digester | place: USA...
CTTCTCCTCATCGCTTTCGGAACAATTCTCGGGATTGAGAGCTATGAATACAAGAAATTACTGGGGAAGCTCATCATTTCCTCCATCCTCATCAATTTCTCGAATACGATTTGTCAGCTCATCATCGATGCGGCGCATGTTTTCACGATTACTTTCGCGAATGCGATCATGGCGACGGCCGGAGGCAATCTCATCAAAATGTTCGGGCTTGACAATATGATGACGATGTTGACACAGGGTCAGAGCGAGGGTGCGGATATGGTGCTGACCATCTTCGCGGCGACGCTGATGTCCTTCATGTTCAGCCTCCTCGCTCTCCTGACGATCGGGGTGTATATGATAGTCATGATTGCTCGCATGGTCATACTTTGGGCACTCATCATTCTCTCTCCGCTCGCATATATTCTCGGGGTCATCCCACAGACACAGTCATACGCGTCTCAGTGGTGGGACAAATTCGGTAAACATGTGGTGGTCGCACCGGTAATGGTGTTTTTCCTGTGGCTCGCCTTCGCGACTATGGGGACGGGCAATATGATCCGAAGTATCGGAATCGTGGTAGATAATACGACGCTCACCGAGGCGGCACCGATGGCGGTCTCTATATCGAGAGTGAGTACATGGGAGAATATGTCGAACTTCGCGGTGGCGGTAGTTTTTCTGTTTATTGGTATTCAGATCACACAGCAATTAGGCGTGGTCGGTGGCAGTCTCCTCGGCAGTGCGGTGAATTTCGCGACCAGTGCCGTGAAGATTGCTTCGGGTTATGCGCTCGGTAGGGCGGCGGTGCGTGGGGCGGCGAATTTGGGGAAGAAGGCGGCGGTGGGGACGGGGAGGTTGGGACTTGCAGTGACGAAGGGGGTGGCGAAGAATGTACCGTTGGTGGGTGGAAATGCGTGGAAAAGGCGTGGTACAGTAATTGCTGGGAAAGCGAAGGATTACAAAGAGAGGTTTAACATGTGGAGGGATAGTGGGGCGGAAGCTCTAGATAGAAAAGGGAAAGAAAAGGGTGGTATAGGAAAGGCTTGGCGCTGGGCTTTGAGTTCGGCTATTCAGTCAGGCAAGTTTGCTGACAAAAAAGCTGAAAACTGGAAAGATATTGGTGAGGAAGCGGCCAAACAACATGAGAACTTGTTAAGTACGAGTAGTACTAAAGGCGGTGATCGAGTGTTGACGATGCGAGTAAAGACACAGAAAACTGAAGAAAGAAAGAAAGTAAAGGGTGAGCAAAAGTATGCCGAAAGAGAACAGGTGTTGTTGGGTGAAAAAGTTGATTCAAAATATGCAGGTGATTCAGAGCAAATGAAAGAATGGCAGAAAACTATTATGCAGGCGGGGATTAAGGCGGATCAGATAAAAGTTGGTTTGAACCAAATGAAAGAAACACAAAAAGGTGAACAATTGAGAGATTGGCAAAGGGATCCATCCACTATTACGGATGATGAGGAGAAAAAAGATGCAGAGAAATTTCAAGGTAAAGAAGCATCTATTGCAAAAGGAAAAGAGGCTCTGATAATGGCGCAAACGGCAATCAATCAGTTGCAAGCGGATAGGGATAGGGCTGGATCAAAAACAGAAGCAGATATGCTTTTGGAACTGAAACGTCTTGTTGCAAAAAATGATAGAACAGTGGAAGAGACAAGGCGAATGGCTGATTTACAAGCCTTTGCTGTTCGTCAACAGAAACTGGCTAAAACTCAGGCAGAATCATCTGTATATAAAGATGTGGTAGGACAGGGGGATGAGGGGCGTAGGTTTAAGGCTCAAAAAGATTTTGTCACTTCAGCTGAAGGGGTGCCGTTGATTGGGGAGCTGGATAAAGTTAAGGCTGAGTTGGCGCAAGACAAGTTTAACTATCAAAAGGATCGTGATTTGTCTGAGGCCAAAGCTAAGGACGAAGCTCGTTTTGCGAAGACTGGTGTTAAAACCACTGAATATTTTGATGAGACTAATGCACGATATGATAAAATTAGAGAGGATCGTATGCTTGCCGGTGGTTTCGATAAGGTGAAATCTCGGGCAGGACTGTTTGCGTCAGAAATAGTAAAAATGAAGAAATTGATTGATGACCCCAGTACGTCAGCAGAAGACAGAGATCGTTTAAATTCTCAAAGATCTGAGGCCCAGAAGGATCTGGCGGATCTGCGAGTTGGGGCAATGGCGAGAGGGCAACAGTTTACGGGGGCTACGCGTAACGAGGCTTTTGAAGCGTTGGCAGGTGGAGATGATATTAGGTTGAGACTATATAAAAAAGTATTTTCATATACTAATGAACCAACGGAAAAAAATTTAGTTAAAAAACAAGCTTTGGAACTATCCAGTTTGTTAGGTGAGCTTGTTGTACCCACAAAAGCACATGTTGCTGACGCGTGGAGTAAATTGGAGGCCTTAAAAGGCAAGGCGTTTACGGAACATCTCGTGGACTCTTTGAATAAAGAGGCGGAAAAAGGATCCGCGGGAGATGCTGGTGTATTTATGATCAATAAGGACGGTAAAGCTTTGCCGACGGATCTTACAGATCCTTCTGGTGAGGGTGCGAGGTATTTGGATAACAAAAGAGAGTGGGCTATTTCCCAAGCTAAATATGGCGGAGGCGAGGGGGTTTTTGGGAGTATGGATTATATTAATGGTGAATTTAGAATTTTTTCACAAAAAACGCAGGAAATGATTGGAAAAATGTTTTCTGGTCTCACGTCTAACAATGTTGGTAGGGTGGATCAGAATGTAATTGAATCATTGGTTGTCGCTCTAAACAATGCCAAAAGCAGTGGAGAAAGGAATAGTGTGTATGAGGTCGTTTTTAATAACAACGTGGATAGTAAGGCTCTCCCATTGATTTTGAATCGTTTGGCAGAATCAAAGAAGATGAATGCGGCGATTAAGAGGGAGCTCGAGGGCTATATTAGAGCGCATATTGTACCATGATAGAATTATCGGTGGTTAATGTTTCGTGAAGTTGTGTAAGTGTTTTTTCAGTGTTTAATTTTAAAAGTAAAATGGAAAGTTAAAATTAGTCGTATGGAAAGTATTTTGCTTGGTGAAAGGATGTCTCAGGAGAATATTTTTAAGATTCATAAGTCTTATCGTGGTTTGGATTTTCTGGAACGGAATAATTTTGGCCACGAATTGAAAGAAAAATTCTTGAACAGTGGGCACTCTTTTGATTCGATTAATTACTATGATTTTTTCTACTTATATGTTAATTGGTGTTGGTTAAATTTGAACGATCAAGATCATGACAGTGTGGATAGTGAAATATTCGCTCGACAGGTGCCGGTGGCGGCGATGAATGGTTATGATCTGATCGATAAAACGATGTCTTTTTTATGGTTTAGGTCATATAGTCAGAAAGACTTGGAAGGTTTATATTCAAAAATTAAACAAGCGGTAATCAGCTCTGAAGCTCTGATTGGTAAAAATGGTGATAAGGATTATCTCATGAGAGAACTCATGGTGGATGTACAGAGAAATAATTCACGTGGGGACTCTATGGAAACCGCTGGTTTTCAGGCGAGACTGGAGAAGATTCTCACAATCGGTGTACCTGTGGACACAAATGTGATTTTTTTGGAGAGTGCTGAGAATATCGCTCGAATGTTGATAGGGTTTGCAAATTTTCTTTTGGGTGTGGAGAATGATAAGATCTGGTATGTGTGTGATCTGTGGGCACACCCAGAGAAATATGAAAATCCTGTGGTGGCTGAAGCGCAAAATGAAGAAGATGGGGAGCGGGATATTGTAGAAAGTCGACTAACAAGGGAGAGTGGAGAAATGGAAGGTGAAGAGCTTTATAATTTCATAATTTTGTCGCTTGAGGAAGAATTTGTGAGGGGTGAAGACGGTCAGTTTATTGAGGTAGAGAAAGTTTTGGAAAGATTGGATGAATTAGCCCGTCAATACGATGATGATTCAATCCGCGACCTCTATTATTTCAACGAATCCACCGGTAAATTCGAATGGAAAGAATAAAATATGAGTGATGTGAAACAAACAATGATCAGCGTGAAGAAATCTGACGGTACGACCGTGAAGATGTCCTTGTCTGATTTCAAAAAATATCAAGCGGAATTGGCACAGAAAAAAAATTCAGCACCGGTCCCCACCACCGCACCAGCACCCGCGTCTGTGGTGCTAGAGAATAATCTGCCGGCAAAAATCCAAAATGAATCAGTAGCAACTTCGACTCCGGTCGTGAAAGCGTTTGTAAATGAAGCGGAGGCTGTCGCTAAGAGTGAGGAGAGAGTGGTGGTGCAGAGACCACCAGTACGTCTGCCAGTTCGGCCAGTGGAAAACAAACCGAAACAGTGGTCTCGTGAGGACTATTCTTCACCACTCGCAGAGAAATCATCTCCAGGAAGTCAGAAAAATGAACAAGGTTCGAATCTGGTGGAGGATATGAGGAAACGGGCGGAGAGGGTGGTCGGGGGGATGAATTTCTCGATACCTGATGGTGTGCGATCGCGTATGGTCAATCTCGTGTCATCGGTAATTAGCGGGGCGCGTGATCGAAATACGGCGATAGAATACGCGACTCGACCGATTGCGAATGGTGGGCTCGGTCTCAGTGAGGAACAGGTAAGTTTGCTCATGGTGAAGGTTGGAGCGGAAATGCCGAAGGATTTCAAATCATATACAGCTACACACGTTTTACCAGAAAATTTACGACCGAAGACACCAATTCAAAATCAGTCAGTTTTGCCGCCGAAAAAAATGGAAAATACGGTGACGCCTGTTCAGAAATTAGATCGGATGGTGCGGGCTGAGGCGGTACGATCCACACCTGTGACGATCGCTCCGAAATCAGTCGTGTCAGCGGCTCCATCGGGCTCTATCGGTATGATGGGTGCGAAAACGAAGATTAGCGACATGAAGCCATCGATCGAACCGCGCGAGCGATTGACTACGGGGCCAGTGGATGAATTTGCTGGAATGACTCTGCGTGATTGGCGACGGATGGCCGTGAATACGGAGGGTTCGCTCAGTCTGATGCAGGGGAAATTCGCGGCTTTGAGTAGTGAATCATACACTCTGTTTCTCGCTGGACGCGATGGTTGGCGAGCGAGTCCGCTGTTTGGCCAGTATGTGGATGTGGTGAGAAAAACATTGAGTGAACGTCGTTCTGTCGAGGATGTTTTGTCTGGTAGTGGGGAAAATATTTTGACTTTGGCGGAATTTCGCGCGCTAGTCGAATTGAATGAATCTATTTCCAATTAGTTATGCAACAGTTTGTCGTGCCACAATTCATCGATGTCGAGGACAAGATTTTCGGGCCGATTACGACACGTCAGTTTTTGATTTTACTCGTGGCGGGGCTGATTACTTTTCTCGTCTATCGTTTCGCGGATTTTACTTCGCTGATTTTGACACTGGTACTTCTCGATGGGGGAGCATTGATCGTCGCGTTCGTGAAAATAAATGGCCAGACTTTTCATTATTTCCTCCTGAATGTCCTGCAGACGACACGTAAACCACGCTTGCGGATTTGGAGTAAGAGTATGTCGAATGAAGAATTGAATTATTTACGCAATGAGAAACCGGCAGAAGTGGTCGAGAAGATGGAGAGGAAGACGGCGGGGGCGGGGCATATTCGGGATTTGTCGTTGGTCGTCAATACTGGAGGTTTTTATCGGATTGAAGATGATAATTTTTGATTATGAAGCCAAAAAATAACAAAACCAAAAGACCAAATTCGCAGACGTATTTGCCGATTGCGGAAATAAAAAAAGATACGGTGGTGCTGAAGGACGGCACGATGCGTACGGCCATCATGGTCTCGAGTATAAATTTCGCTCTCAAATCCGAAGAGGAACAAGAGGCGCTGATTTCTTCGTACGTGAGTTTTCTGAATGGTCTGGATTTCCCGTTGCAGATCGTAGTGCAGTCGCGTCGTCTCCAGATTCAGCCATATCTCGATAATCTCGGCGAGCTCGAGCGTGGCCAGGCGAATGAATTATTGCGGGCGCAGATTGCGGACTATCGTTCGTTCGTGGGTGAGCTCGTGGAGATGGGGCAGATCATGACGAAGAAGTTCTATGTGATCGTACCTTTCGATCCGTTGTCGAATAAGAAAAAAAGTTTTTGGAAGAGATTCAAAGAAGTTCTCAGTCCAGCGATGAGCGTGCGGGTGAAAGAAGAGCGGTTCATGATCCGTAAAGAAGATCTCGAAATGCGTGTGAATCAGGTGATGTCAGGGCTCTCGAGTATGGGGCTCCAAGCTGTTCGTCTGAATACGCAGGCGTTGATCGAATTGTATTATTCGACGTATAATCCGGATATAAGTTTCAGTGAACAAATGCAAGCGGTGGAGTCTATTCAGATTGAAAATAACTAATATGGCTTTCAAACCAGTAGCAACAAATGAAAAAAAGACCGGTAAGATCTATCATGATCCGCGCGCCGAAGAGCGGGTGCGAGCGGTCGATGCTGAGCTGATCACGCTCGAAGAGGAGCGGGTGTATCGTGAAGGTACGGTTGCGATTCGGGATTTGATTGCTCCATCAGCATTCAAAGTAGAGAAAAATTTCATTCAGTTGGATGAAGTGTTTTTGCGGACAATTTATATTATTACCTATCCGCGCTATATTTCTGTCGGGTGGAGTTCGCCGATTTTGAATTTGAATGTGACGATGGATATCAGCATGTTTTTCTATCCGATCAATTCGGCGATTATTTTGAAACAACTGAAGAAAAAAGTCGGTAATTTGGAGGCGCAATTATCATCTGACGCGGAGAAAGGCGCGCCGCGTGATCCGATGCGTGAGACGGCTCTCCGTGATATTGAGCAATTGCGTGATGATTTGACGCAGGGTATCGAGCATTTTTTCCAATTTGCTTTTTATGTGACGATTTATTCGAAGGATTTGAAGGAGTTGGATCGGATGACTGAGGAAGTGGAGAATATTTTCGGTTCGCAGTTGATCTATAGCAAGCATGTATTATTTCAGGCAGAGCAGGGGTTCACTTCGACTATGCCACTCGGGATCGATGAACTCATGATTGCTTTCAACATGAATTCTTCCCCGATTGCGGCTTCGTTCCCTTTCATTTCTTCGGAATTGACGAGTGATAACGGGATTTTGTACGGGATCAATCGGCATAATAATAGTTTGATTCTGTTCGATCGTTTCAGTCTGCAAAATGCCAACATGGTGGTGTTCGCGTCATCTGGTGCGGGTAAATCATACGCGGTGAAACTCGAAGTTCTGCGTTCGCTCATGATGGGGACGGATATTATTATTATTGATCCAGAAATGGAGTACTATCATCTCTGCGAAGCGGTGGGGGGTACTTATGTGAATATTTCTCTCGCATCGGAAGCGAAAGTCAACCCATTTGATCTGCCGCGTCCGGTAGGGCAACAGGTGAGCGTAGAGGATATTATCAGGAGCGCAGTGATCACCGTGAAAGGTCTAATCAGGATTATGTTCGGCAGTCTGACTGCTCAGGAAGATTCGATCGTGGATCGGGCATTGCTCGAGACTTATGCGAAGAAAGATATTACACCGGATTCAAATCTCGCGACGGTGGATCCACCGATTATGCAGGATTTGCTCGAGATCATGGAGGGAATGACAGGCGCGGAAAATTTGGTTTTGAAATTACGCAAATATACAGAGGGTACTTTCCGTGGTTTGTTCAATTCGCCGACCAATGTGAATACGAACAATCAGTTGGTGGTATTCAGCGTGCGTGATCTCGAAGATGAATTGCGGCCGATGGCGATCTACACTCTCGTCAACTATATCTGGAATGTAGTTCGAAGCGAGCGTAAAAAGCGCCTACTTATCATCGATGAAGCATGGTGGCTCATGCAACACGAGGATTCAGCGAAATTCATGTTCGCGCTCGTGAAGCGATGCCGTAAATACTATCTCGGGGTGACGACTATCACTCAGGATGTTAATGATTTCTTACGCTCTCCATATGGGATGTCGATCGTGACGAACTCTGCTTTGCAATTACTTCTCCGACAATCTTCGGCGTCGATTGATTTGGTACAGAAGACTTTCATGTTGACGCAGGGGGAGAAATATCTCCTACTCGAGGGCGGTGTGGGTGAAGGGATCTTCTTCGCCGGATTGAAACATGCGGCGATCAAGGTGGTGGCTTCATATACCGAAGATCAACTGATCACTTCGGATCCGAAACAGTTGCTCGAAATCGAAAAAGCGAAAAAAGAGTATCAACAAAAAATGATGAATCAATAATATGTATTTAGAAAGAAAAAAACTTCTGTTTTTGGTCGGTGGGGTAGCCATACTTTTGATAATTTTGGGGATCGTATTGTATTTTTTCCGAGTGTATAAACATAACGTGACGCCAGCGGGGTCGAATGCGGTCGTGTCTCCGACGGAAGAAATAAATTCAAACCAGCCGGCACCAGTAACACCTGGTATCGTGAAGCCAAGCGCGCCGATTATTGTGACCAAAGGTGAACCGACGGATGTGTATTTCAAACAACTGACGCAGATGTTCGTCGAGAGATATGGGAGTTATTCGAATCAAAATGGTAATTCACATATCAGTGATGTTTTGCCACTCGTGACGAGAAGTATGGCCAAATGGCTCACTGCTCAAGATATCGAACAAAAAGCGGAGTACTCAGGAGTGACGACACGGGTAGTGGCGATGCGGATTACTGACAAAACCGCCACCAAAGTGACGGTGGCTTTCGATGCACAGATGGCAGTGTCGGATGGAAGTGGAAGTCGAAACGAAAATCGCTCCGGTCGGGTCAATTTGGAAAAAGTGGGGGAGGATTGGAAAGTGGCAGGGTATTATTTGGATAAATAAATTGAGACCGGCGCGAGTGCGTCGGTTTTTTGTTATGCAAAAATTTTGGCGGAGGATTTTGTCGGTGGTTTTGGAGGCATTGTTTCCGGCATATTGTGTGGGCTGTGGACAAGAGGGTGGAGTCTTGTGTGTAAAATGTGCACAACTTTTGTGTTGGCAAAAAATTGAGCTATGTCCGTTGTGTCGGAGAGTATCTTCGGGTGGGAGGGTTTGCGATAGGTGTAAGCCATCTTCGTTGTCGGGTGTTGTGTCGGGGTTTATTTATGACGAAGGGGGGTTGGTCGGAAAATTGATTAAATCCTACAAGTACGACTATCAGTATGAAGCTGGGGTTTCGCTCGGTCGTCTGGTGTGTCAGCAGGTGCAGTCGATGGGGGATTTTTTTTCACAATTCGAATGTGTCGTGCCTATCCCATTGCACCGTCGTCGATATGCCGAGAGGGGTTTCAATCAGGCGGAATATTTCGCGGAACAGATTGTCAGCGTGTCTGCGTCGGGGTGTGTGGTGAATTGTTTGCGAAGGGTAAAAAATACACCACGGCAGGCGGGGTTAGGTCGGGAGGAGAGGTTGCAAAACTTGGCACAAGCTTTCGTGTGTAATGGAGATGTGCGAGATAAAAGAGTGTTGTTGGTAGATGATGTTTTGACGACGGGGACGACGATAGTGGAGGCGGCGCGGGTGTTGTGTATTGCTGGGGCGAGAGAGGTGTGGGGGTATACGGTGGCGCGGGGGTGAAATTAGTGATTTTCAATCTCTTCTTTTATTAGCGGCGCAATCTGCTTGCGCATGATCAATCCGGGTTTTTCGGCATAATTATTTGAAAATTTTATTGAAAATATTTTTTCAAGCATTTTTTGGGTTTGCAGATCGTCGGTGACGAAGTAATTGAAGTCAGTTTCCAGTTCAATGAGGCTAAGAAAAATATGACTTAATTTTTTTTGGGCCTTCATTTTTTGTAACAGGTCTATAATTTCAGCACCTCTTTCGGCGATCAGGTTTTTGCCGCCAATCATTTCGATTTGGGCGATACCTATCGTAGTATTTCCAAATGTAAATGTTGCAAAATCGTTTTCAATGCTCTCGAATAATTTATTTTCGGATAAATCTGATTTGGCCAAAAAAAGTTCTCTTGAATAGGTTTTTGGTAATCGAGCTATGGTGTTTAGCCATTGGTATGCCTGTCTGTCTCGTTCGGTGGTAGTGCTACTTTTGAAATTTAGAGTATTTGAAATTATGGCAGATAGGAGTAATGTGGCGGATTCTAAAGAAATTGGAGTATTGGTTTGTATGAATTTTTCGGCAACTAGCGTGGCGGCGGCACCGACTAGTTCAATTTGAATTTTTGCGTTAGTAAATGCCCTGGCGTCATTGATTTTTCGGTGGTCAATAATCTCAATCACTTTTTTCGGATCCACTTTGTCCTCTAACCCGCTCAAAACACTGGCGTCGACTAGGATAATTTTTTCGTAGTCATTGGAATTTAAAATTATGTTTGGGCCCTTGAATTTGAAACGATTAAAAACATATTTTGTTTCTTCGCTTGGTTGTCCGATGATCCCGGCAGTTGCTGAAATGTTTGTTTTGTTGAGGAGTTCAGCATAAGCGATCGCTCCGGCGGTGCCGTCGAGATCTGGGTTTACAAAACAGGTGACAAGGGTATTAGACATAGTTTTTTAGGGGTTACTCATTGAGAAGTCGAAGTTTTGGCCATTTAGAGAGCCATTGTTTTTTGTGAACTCTATTTAAAAATACTACACGACCGCTCCCAAAATCTGGTGTCATGCGCACAGTTAGAGAAAAAAGATCTTGAAGTCCGTGTGGTGCGATGATTCGAAGTGAGTCATCGGTGAGCATAGCAATACCAATCGCGGTGGCGGTTTCTGGCCAGTGGGCGATTGCGTTTGTTGTGGAGGTGTAGTCTTTACTTTGATTATTTAATTTTGCCATTCTTGCCTGATTTGTGACTGACCACTCAGCTTGGATTTCCTTGTAAAGAATTTCTTGGAATCGTTTTTCTGTATCCTCGCTCTGGTCGTTGGGGTCGAAGTAGACGACATCGATATCTGTAATTGGTGTCTGCTTATTGAAGCCATGCAGGGCGTCCCATACGGGATTGCGAATGAATCCGGCTCCGATTAGCCAGTCAGGAAGATTTAATGATCGGACAGCTCGAAGAACGTCCATTCGCCATGGATCGTTTTTAATGAGATTAATAATAAATTCTTCGTTCATTTTTGATGTGTCCACAGTTGGTTTGATAAAGAAACAAACCAATTTCTGTTGCGGACTGTGTCCGCCGTAGCTCGCCCTTTGGTTTCCATTTGCCGAAGTTAGGTGGTTAATCTTTCGGGGTGCTCGCCTATGCTCCTTCGGAGCTTCGGCGAGCGAAGGCGGAGAGGGGGGGATTCGAACCCCCGAGGGCTTTTGAGGCCCTACAGCTTTAG
>ENA-UOWO01007088-UOWO01007088.1-activated-sludge-metagenome-genome-assembly--contig:-NODE-7088-length-11235-cov-8.825581_pt1 | contig 11235 bp, 10 predicted proteins | sample MGYA00238148_ERZ761564 | MGnify/ENA primary metagenome ERZ761564 (study PRJEB28885, sample SAMN05720194) | activated sludge metagenome | isolation source: Anaerobic digester | place: USA...
CTGCTAACAATGGTAACGCAGTGATCACCGTAAAAAATGCAGCTGGTAAAACAATTGCCGTTAAAAACACGATTGCTTCTAAAGGTGCAAACACAGTAGAAATAAACAACAGTTTGGCAAAAGGTTTTTATACTGCTACTGTAAGTGTAAACGGTGTAACAGTCGCAACTGAAAAAGTAATTGCTGAGTAATTTAAAATAGAATTAGATAATAAGAAGCAACCTGTACAGGGTTGCTTTTTGTTTTATAGAACAAAAACTAGCCTATTTTTATCGGATACTTGAAAACGACATGAAAATCATTTATACAATATTCCTTCTGTGCTCAACAACCTTCATCGTAACTGCTCAGAAAGCGCTGGTGCCTTACCGTGTTGGAAAACTATTCGGCCTGAGTGATGAAAAAGGCAAAATAGTATTGACTCCGGCATTCGATCATGTTTACTGGATGTCGGAAGCCTGGTTCAGGGCCGGGAAAAAAGTTGAGTTAAAGGATACACTTGAAACTGCACCGGGAAAATTTCACATCCGGAATAATACGGTTACGGTCACAAGCCTCCTGCATAATGGTAAGATAGTACTGAATGACGAACCCTTCGATGATTTTGAGATCATCGCCGGTAAATGTATTGCTGCAAAATATGAGGGGAGAGGAACGGAGCTCACAAAAGAAAATTTTAAGAAATATGGCAATGCCAGGAAGTTCTACAGCCTTTTTAACCTGGAGGGTAAAAATTTATACCCAGAAAATTTTAAAAGTATCCGCAAAATGGATACTACCGGGGTAAGCAGTAAAAATAAACATGCCAGCCGGTATATTTTATTTTGGGTCGTTAGCCAAACTAATAAACATAGCCTGCTGGTGTTTGATGCCGACAAGCAGGAGATCAGTGACTGGCTGGTTAAGGATGCGGACAAAATAGAACCAGACCGCAAAAGAACCACCCCGGGTCATCTGCGGCTATTCGTTACCGATAGTAATATGGTGAGCAGCCTGCATTTATTAGACTACAGGGAGGGGAAATTTATACTGCAGCGTGGGGTATCCGGCGTGTATCCTGATAAAAGAAGAGATGATCATAACGACAGCCGGGATAGGTATTCCGGTTCAGGTTCAGGAACAGGATCTGGTAGTGGTACGGGAGGTTTGGGTGATGAAACAGTCGTAGCAGAGCCGGGTGGAGAAGAACGACCTCCACGGCCGGCACCCAGATTTAACCCCTATCATACATTTATGAGAGACAGCCTTTATTACATAACCAGTTATGAAAGCAGGACACCCGTACAACTCCCGGCTACAGCAAAGATCATACGCATGGTACCTTATGCTATGACGCAATACCAGCCGGTGATCGTAATTGCAGACAGCCGGTTCTACATCGTAAAAGATGACCAGTTAGGTAAAACAGCGTATGATTCCCTCATTTATTTCGGGCAAAATTTCCTGGCCTGTAAAAAAGTGGATGGTAAATTAAAGGCTGGCATGATCAGTTCCAGTGATTCAGTGATCATCCCTTTTCAATATGATTCGTTGTATGCAGGGATCCGGTATGCAGAACTGTTAGATAAGAACCCTTCTGCAAGAATACCGGATTATCATATGGTATTTAAAGAAGCCGATTCCAAATACAACCGTGACAAAGTAAACCCTTACGTGCGCACGCATACCAACCTGTTTACAGTATTTATAAATGGTCAATGCGGTGTGGTTAATTTTAAAAACGAAACGGTTATTCCTTTTAAATACCAGCTGATCGCTAAAAACAGCATGGGGCATAGCCGGCCGAGAGAGGATGAGTTTATTGTGTTAAAAAGTAATGATCGTTATGGCCTTACCACCTTGCAATATGACCGTCAAAAAAAGCAGGAAGCCATGACTAATACCATTGAGCCCATTTTTGAATACCTCCCCGGATTTTTCTATCCAGGATATTACGGCATTCAAAAATTTATACTGGTGGGCTTGTACAGTGAGAAAAATATCTTTATGGGATATGCCACGCCAAACGGCAAAACATTTTACCGGGAGAGATAATGGCTGTAACTTAATATTACTCCACCACCTGTATACCGCTTGCCAATAGCCGAACTTCTTTTTTAGGTTGTTTGATAGCGTCAATTTCTGCCTGTGGCTTGTTGGCATCTTCAGCATAGTGTTTTAATTCTTCTACAGAGATGGTTTTATAGCTAGCTTTTGCATCCAGTACAACTGTTTTACCAATTAAAGCAAGCGGTGCAAAAAAAGCATAGTCTTTCATTTTTACAAAAGCCTCGGTAGAATCGTTGATGGCAAGAGAAATCCAGCAGCCTTTTTGGGGACACACATCCAGCACTTTGGCCCGTATTTTTGTATTTACCGTACTCTTCTTTTCCAGTTCACCAGGTATCTGTGCAATGTCAACAGCCCCTTCAATACTGGTTATCTCCCCGTATTTGTCACCAGGTTTCGCATCGCCTTTTGGAGGCTGGCATAGCGCAACAGCACTCAGCAATAAAAAGGCAGATAATATGGATAACTTTTTCATGTGTTTTAATTTTCACCAAAAATAGTGTTTGCTTTAAAGTAAACGGTAACAATTACGGGAAAATATTGTTATCGTGTTTCATAAAGGGAAATCCTGACTTTTTATGAAACCAGTGATGTGTATTGAAGTTAGTCATTATAAGTGTATTATGTCACAAGTCTTTTACAAAAGTTGGTTGCCATTGCGGGTTTTTGAATGCTTAAATCCCGTACTTTTATCTCATGCGTGAAGGAATGTTTATAAAAAGGAATGTTGACAAGTGGAACCGCTATCAGCATGAAAAAACGGATGACCCGGACGAAACAGCCGAAAGGTTTATCACCCTGGTGGACGATCTTTCCTATGCAAAAACATTCTATCCTCAAAGCAAGGCTACCAAATGGATCAATAGTATTGCGGCAGGCATTTACCAAAGCATCTATAAAAATCAAAAAGATAAGTATGCACGGTTCTTTCTTTTTTGGAAATACGATCTGCCTTTTTTAATGAAGCGGCACCACAAAGTATTCCTGTTTACATTTTTGTTGTTCTCTTCATTTGTTTTTATTGGTGTTTTCAGTTCTATGAAAGACGAAACTTTTATAAGAGGCATATTGGGTGATAATTATGTTGACATGACCGAAGAAAACATACGCAACAACGACCCTTTTGGTGTTTATAAAGACGAAAACCCTTTTAGTATGTTTGTACGCATTGCCGTTAATAATACTACACTGGCTTTTTTAATGGCAATCAGTGGAATACTGCTGGGAATTTTTACTTTGTACCTGATGTGGACCAATGGGTTGATGGTCGGTACTTTTCAATATATGTTCTTTTCAAAAGGCATTGGCTTAAAATCAATGATGGTGATATGGACGCATGGCACATTCGAGATTTTAGCGTTGGTGATCGCTTCCACTGCAGGTTTTATTATTACCAAGAGTATCCTTTTCCCGGGTACCTACAGCAGGATGCAATCTTTTAAGGAAGGGATAAAAGATGCTTTTAAAATAATGATCGTGCTGGTGCCCATCTTTATCATGGCGGCATTTTTAGAAAGCTATGTAACCCATTTGATGAGTGCCAAATTTGATAGTGCGGATGCCAAAACCTATGGCCTGCCCGATTGGGTTTTTGTGCTTATTTTTTCACTGTCATTTTTGTTTATTGTATGGTATTTTGTGATTTACCCCATATTATTGCACAGGAAAAAAAATCCCCGGAAGCCGGTAAAAATAAAAACAACTAACCCTTCTTCTTTATAATGAGGTTCCTTTCTACTTTACTGTTAATATGCGCTATGGTCAGCTGTGTCACCTATTCAAGGGCTCAGTCCAGTCATGTGTATGAGGATTCTTCTATTTTATACCCAGGCGAAGACACGGAAGCACCGGAGGCAGTAGTGGAACAGCAGATCAGTACAGAAAGTCCGGCCACTGACGAAGAGGTATATGAAGAAAGCAATTATTACAAGGATACATTTATAGTTAGCAACAGGCATTTTTTATCACCCGACTCCATCCGTTTGATAAAAGAAGACAAACAGTTCTCATACGCAAAAAACCTGGACAGCCTGTTGCTGGATCTGAAAAAAAAGGAAGAAGAAAGGGAACGCAAACGAAGAGAAAAAAATATAGACGGAACATCATCTTCCGACAGCTTATCAAAACCCTCCTTTATTGAAACGCTTTTTAAGTCGAGTATGCTGCAATATGTGCTTTGGGGACTTGCAGGGCTGTTTGTTTTATTTGTTATTTATAAACTGGCTTTTACAGCGGACGGTTTCAAAAGGCCTTCCGCCGAAGGCGGCAGTAACGTAAAAGTGCTGGAAGAGGAAGACGTTAGCCCGGTACAAGGAAGAAATTTTGACGCCTTTATAAACAAAGCAAAAAGCGAAAATAATTACCGGCTGGCAGTGCGCTATTTATACCTGCAGTTACTGCAGCGGTTAACCGCCGCTGGTGCCATTGAATTTGCGGTGGACAAAACGAATACTGAGTACTTAAGAGAACTCTCGGGCAAACCATATAAAGAAACAGTGGCAGAACTCACCCGTTATTATGATTATGTGTGGTATGGAGAGTTTGAAATGGATGAAGTGCTGTACACAAAAGTGGAAAGCAAATTTAAGAATCTTACATTATAACATAGATTGAAGACAAACTGCATATATTATTTTGTTTTTGCTGCACTGGTGATGGCGCTGTTCTCCTGTTCAGGTCGTAAGCAGCTGCCATCACTCGAAGAAACTTTTTCAAAGTCAGATAAAAATCCATTTGGAACTTATGTAGCTTTCAGGGAGATCAATGAATTATTTTACCGGAATGATGTAAGGGTGAAAAGAACAGCTGTAGATAAATCCCTGGATGACTTTAATGATACATCTTCCTTATTCATCAGCATCAGCAGGCATTTTTTTTTGCGGAGCACGGAGCGTAATGCCATGCTCAGTTATGTAAGCAGGGGAAACAATGCCTTTATGAGCTCCCGTGATTTTGACAGCAGTTTTTTAAAAGTGTTGGGCATCGGCATCAATGATTCGGCTTCGTATTTTGCTCCTAACCTGATGGAAATGAAATATACAGGTACAAGTTTGATAGCACCGTATTTCTCAGACAATGTATTGTATGACTATTATTATAACCCCGTTATAAGTTCCTTTACTGCTGCACCTGGAATGGAAAACATGAGAGTGCTGGGAACAAATGAAAAGGGACAACCCAATTTTATTGTTTTGTTTCACGGTAAAGGAAGATTTTACCTGCATTGCGAGCCCCGTATGTTTGGTAATTATTTTTTATTGCAGGATAAAAATTACAAATACCTGCAGCAGGTATTTTCTTTAATGCCATCAGTTCCGGATAATGTTTATTGGGATGACTACTACAATAAAAGAGACTACCAGCCAAGAGAAGCAGATAAAGACAATGCCGATGACGGCAACAGGTCTGGTTTGTCAGTGCTCTTTAAATATCCATCATTAACATGGGCATTCTGGCTTATCGTTTTATTGATCCTATTATACCTGTTGTTTGGCGGCAAACGAAGGCAGCGCATTATAAAGCCAATTGTGCAGACAGAAAACACATCTGTGGCCTTTACCGAAACGGTGGGCCGCTTGTACCTGCAAAAGAAAGACAACAGGAACATCGCTGATAAAATGATCACGTATTTACTGGAGCATATCCGCAACCAGTATTTTATCAGCACTACCAGTCTTACAGATGACTTTACGGCCATGCTTAGCCGAAAAAGCAATGTTCCTTACGAGGAAGTACAAAGACTGATAGCCACCATCAACAGGGTGCAACGGATGGATGAAGTGGATGACGCGGCCTTATTATCACTCAACCAGCAAATAGAAAATTTTTATAAAAATAAATCATGATGGAAGAAAGCATTTTTGGACAGCAGCGTATCGAACTCAGCGGACTCTACCGCAGTATGGAAAGCATACGCAATGAAGTAAGCAAGGTAATTGTAGGCCAGCACAAAATGCTCGACCTTATGCTGATCGGCCTGTTATGCGACGGGCATATTTTGATTGAAGGTGTCCCAGGTGTGGCCAAAACATTAGCTGCCAAATTGATGGCAAAGATCATCGATGTTGATTTTTCGAGGATACAGTTCACTCCCGACCTGATGCCAAGCGATGTGGTGGGTACATCTGTATTCAATGCAAAAGAGGGCGATTTTAAATTTAAGCCAGGCCCTGTTTTTAGTAATATTGTTTTAATAGATGAGATCAACAGGGCCCCGGCAAAAACACAGGCCGCTTTGTTCGAAGTGATGGAAGAAAGGCAGGTAACCGTTGACGGTACCACACATGAAATGCGGTTTCCTTTTTTGATACTGGCAACACAAAACCCAATAGAGCAGGAGGGCACTTACCGGTTGCCGGAAGCACAGCTGGACCGGTTTATTTTTAAGATCGACGTACAATACCCCAGTTTGCAGGAGGAGATCAGCATCCTTACTTCGCAGCAGGGCCGCAACCAGCAACAGTTGCTGGAAAAGGTAAACAAAGTATTGTCTGCAAAAGAACTGTATGACTTCCGCAACCTGGTGCAGTCCATTATTGTTGAGCCCAAGCTGGTGGAATTTATTGCCAGGATCGTATATGAAACAAGGAACAATCCTGCTTTGTATCTTGGTGCTTCGCCACGGGCTTCCTTGTCAATACTGAGGGCAAGTAAAGCCACTGCTGCATTAAAAGGCCGTGATTTTGTAACGCCGGAGGATATCAAAGAAATTGCAGGGTCTGTGCTGCGCCACCGGATCATTCTCACTCCGGAAAAAGAAATGGAAGGCGTAACTGCAGATGAATTGATCGATAATATTTTGAAGGCGGTGGAGATACCGAGGTAAGTGCCCCCAATCTCCTCCCGATAAAAATCGGGATAAATGCAGGGGACTTAACAAGATCAAGCTGGACCAAGCACTTTTCAATATGCAGGAAGTAATGCTATCAATTTATAAAAGAAATAAGTAATCGAATACGCTGAAAGTCCCATTTAGGAGACTTAGGGGTTTGTTTTTATTATGGATACCATCAAGCCAAATAAATATGCAAAGCCGGTAGCTGCACCGGGGCCAGAAAGGTTTATCACCGACCTTTTTTTGCCCAACCGTTTTTACATGGTTGTTGGTACCTGTATCGTTTTTTTTATCGTATCATTTTTTTATCCGCCGTTTTTTATTGTGCCAAAAACAATGTGGTATTTGATATTGGCTCTTGTTGCAATTGACTATATCTTTTTATTTTTCATTGGCAGTGCGCCATTGGCAAAAAGAATAATGGCGGAAAGGTTTAGTAATGGTGATGAAAACAAGATCACCATACAGGTATCTAACAGTAAGCCTTATGAAGTCAGTATCGACCTGATTGATGAGATACCGGTGCAGTTTCAAAAAAGAGACTGGTTTGTTAGCCGCCGTTTTAAAGCCCGGGAGCAAAAAAATATCGTGTACACTTTAAGGCCGGTGGAGAGAGGGGAGTATCAATTCGGAAATTTATTGCTGTATATGCGATCGGCGCTTGGACTCTTGTGCCGGCGTTATAGTATCGCAGCGGAAACCACTGTGGGTGTTTATCCTTCGTTTATGCAGTTACGTAAGTATGAACTGCTGTCGCAAACAACCATACAGCCCGAGAGAGGCAGCAAACGCATGCGTAAGTTAGGACACAGCATGGAATTTGAACAGATTAAAGAATATGTATTAGGCGATGATATTCGAACGCTCAACTGGAAAGCTACTGCCCGTAAGGGTATGCTGATGGTGAACAACTACAGTGATGAAAAGAGCCAGCAGGTGTATTGTATCATTGACAAAGGCAGGCTGATGAAAATGCCTTTTAATAAATTGGGCCTGCTCGATTATGCTATCAACAGCACCCTGGTATTAAGCAGTGTGTGCCTGCAAAAACAGGATAAAGTGGGACTCATCACTTTCAGTAATAAAATGGGCAATGTACTTGCGGCAGACCGTAAGCCCATACAAAAAGCCAACATACTGCAACTGTTGTACAACCAGGAAACCACGTTCCAGGAAAGCGATTATGAAATGCTGTACCTGCAGTTACGCAGCAGGGTAAAGCAGCGAAGCCTGCTGGTATTGTTTACCAATTTTGAATCTATGTCGGGATTGAAAAGACAGCTGCCTTACCTGCGGAGTATTGCCAAACATCATTTGCTGATGGTGGTGTTTTTTGAGAATACAGAACTGACACAACTGGCAGCAAAAAAAGCAGAGAATATCGAACAGGTGTATATAAAAACCATTGCAGAAAAGTTTGGCTACGAAAAAAGACTGATCGTAAAAGAACTGATGAAGCACGGTATACTGGCTGTGTTGACGCCGCCTGAAAAACTGACCATCAATGCCATCAATAAATATCTGGAGCTGAAGACAAGACAGGCAACGTAAAAATTATATTGTATTCAGCCTTGCATACATATCCAAACTTATAAACTTTCCATTTTTTATTTCACATTCCCTCATCGTTCCTTCCAGTTGAAAACCTGTTTTTTTCATGATCTTGGCAGAGTTTTCATTATCTGTTTCCACAACAGCTTCAATGCGATGCAGGGAGAAATGTGTGAAACCGAATTCAATGATCAATGGCAGCGCTTCAGAAATGATCCCGTTTCCCCAAAATTCCGGTAGCAACCAATAACCAATCTCTGCTTTCCGGTGCTCAGCCGACATATTGTTTAGTCCGCAGCCACCATAAAAAATACTGTTGTCTGCGGAGCAAACAGCCCACCATTTCCCTGAATGATTGACCTCCAGTTCTCTAAAAAATGTCATCTGTATTTTTGTTTCTTCAAGGGAAGAATAGCTAACGCCATAATGTTTGATCACGTCAGGGTGAGACAATCCTTTGAACACATTCTCCAAATCGGATTCTTCAAAGGGGCGCAATAAAAGTCTTGCTGTTTGCAATGGTGAAAAACTGTTTTTCATAGCTGTAGTTTTTATCAATGAAACCTATATCTTTAATCAAATTTAAACGATATGCCTGAGAACCGCAAAGCATGGAAAGTAAAAGTAAACGGTTTCGATTTTTCCTTTGACGAAGCGGCTGTTGCAGAAGCCAGCATGATTCAGCAATCCCCCGCACAATTCAACCTGCTCATCAAAAACCGCTCAGTAAATGTGACATTACTGGAGGAACCAGCTTGCAAAAAAATAAGTGTTGAAATTGACGGGGAAGTATATGAAACCTGCATACAAGACGGGCTCGACCAGATGCTGGATGCCATGGGTTTTAGTGCTGCTGCCACAAAGCACATAAAAGAGATCAAAGCACCAATGCCAGGTTTGGTTTTAGAAGTTGCAGTGCAGGAAGGGCAACAAGTAAACGAAGGAGATAAATTACTAACGCTGGGAGCGATGAAGATGGAGAATTCCATAACCATCCCGGCTGCGGCGGTGATAAAACGAATCCCTGTTAAAGCTGGTCAGGCTGTAGATAAAGGACAAGTGCTGATTGAACTGGAATAATTTGTTGCCCCATCGGGGCATAACATTGGTAGATTAAAAATTGTTGAACGAGTTCCGTAGGAACGACAGGTTAATAAGCCAAATTCATAAGAAAAAGTGATGAAAAAAATTCTGGTAGCCAATAGAGGTGAAATTGCATTACGCATTATGCGTTCCATAAAAAAAATGGGTATTAAATCTGTAGCCGTTTATTCAGATGCAGACAGGAATGCGCCGCATGTGCGTTTTGCCGATGAGGCAGTTTGCCTGGGCCCTGCGCCCTCAGCACAATCCTATCTGGATGGCGATAAGATCATTGCTTTTTGTAAAGAGTTGTCTGTTGATGGTATCCATCCCGGTTATGGTTTTTTAAGTGAGAATGCAGGCTTTGCTAAAAAAGTAAAAGAAGCCGGGATTATATTTATTGGTCCTGGCCCTGAAGCAATGGAAGTGATGGGCAGTAAACTGGCTGCTAAGGAATGCGTGAAGCAATACAATATTCCCATGGTGCCAGGTATTGATAAGGCGATCGAAGACGTGGCGGCTGCAAAAGCGATAGCTGACAGTATCGGCTATCCTGTTTTAATAAAAGCGTCTGCCGGTGGTGGCGGAAAAGGGATGAGGGTAGTCAATAAAAGCGAAGACCTGCCCGAACAAATGGAAAGAGCTATCAGCGAAGCCCAGGCGGCTTTTGGTGATGGCGCAGTATTTATAGAAAAATATGTTACCTCGCCAAGACATATCGAGATACAGGTACTGGCTGATAATTTTGGCAACACGGTGCATTTATTTGAACGGGAATGCAGCATACAAAGACGGCACCAAAAAGTAGTGGAGGAATCACCTTCATCTGTGCTAACACCGGAAATAAGAAAACAAATGGGTGCTGCGGCTGTAATGGTGGCAAAATCATGCAACTATACCAGCACCGGCACAGTGGAGTTTTTATTAGACGAAAAACTGAACTTTTATTTTTTGGAAATGAACACCCGCCTGCAGGTAGAACATCCGGTTACAGAAATGATCACCGGCATTGACCTGGTGGAAGAACAAATTAAAATTGCCCGTGGTGAAAAATTGTCTTTTACACAAGATGATCTTTCAATAAACGGACATGCCATGGAGTTGAGAGTGTATGCAGAAGATCCTCTAAACAATTTTCTTCCTTCTGTGGGTAACCTGGTAAAATATACCAAACCGGAAGGAGCAGGCATCAGGGTGGATGATGGTTACGAAGAAGGAATGGATATTCCTATCTACTACGACCCGATGATCGCTAAATTGGTAACACACGGCAAGAACCGGACAGAGGCGATACAAATGATGATCGATGCAATTAAGCTGTACAAAATTAAAGGCGTTGCTACTACTTTGCCTTTTGGTTTGTTTGTGATGGAGCATGATGCATTTGTTTCCGGGCATTTTGATACCAATTTTGTTCCACAGCATTATACAGCAGATGCCATAAAAGAAAAACAAAAAACCAATGCGGAAGCGGCAGCACTGGTGGCGTTGAAATATTATTTAAACAAGCAAAAGCTGGTGAAAGCAGTGGAAAATAAATCTACCAGTTGGAAGAGGAGATTGGCGTAGAGGGCACCCCGGTAGGCACCATAGGTCAGACAGGTATTTGGTAACCCGGTCGGAACCTCAGGTCAGACCTGAATTATTTAACAGCAAAGTCCTAAACAAGCAAAGAAATTCATTAAAATGAAATCAAAAACCGACATACTCAGATCAAA
>ENA-UOWO01007095-UOWO01007095.1-activated-sludge-metagenome-genome-assembly--contig:-NODE-7095-length-11218-cov-5.906835_pt1 | contig 11218 bp, 10 predicted proteins | sample MGYA00238148_ERZ761564 | MGnify/ENA primary metagenome ERZ761564 (study PRJEB28885, sample SAMN05720194) | activated sludge metagenome | isolation source: Anaerobic digester | place: USA...
AGTCGGCGGTGATGGATGGTGTAGCCGGTCTTTTTTAGGATGTACTCAAAGCGGTTGATAGAAATACGGGTGTCGTAAATTTCTAGCAAGGATGTGATGGTTGGTTGAGGTTCGCCGATTTTACGTAGATAGGATTCGTAAAGAGAGCGGGGCAGAAGATGCATCCAAGGCAGTTGTCCTTTTTTGGTGGTAGCTGTTTGTTGATGTCCGCCAAAAGGCATGCGCCAAGGTGGAAACGCGAAAAACAATTTACCGCCTTCTTTCAGGTAAACGGGAAGTTGCGCCATTACTTTTTCCTGATCGGGAATGTGCTCGATGGTATCTTTTAGGATGATAAGATCGAACTTTCCACGAAAGGCATCCATGGTTGATTGGTCGTAGATATCGGCGGAGAAAAGTTGAAGTTTACCAGCGGCAATTTCTTCGGCTTGCAGGTTTTTTCCATTCTCGATTTTAGAGGTAGAAAGATCCATTCCCGTGCAGATGCAACCCTTTTCGACAAATGCTTTGAGCACACCACCTTCGCCACAGCCAATCTCGAGCACCTGCATGTTTTCTTTCCAACCACCATTTTTCTCTAGGTAGGGAATGATGTAGTCGCGGGTAACTAAGTACTGATGCTGAAACTTAAGCGGAGCGTTGCCGTGGAAGTAGAGAGCCATATCGAAAATCGTTGCCGAAGATAGGACGAAATCGCAAGGGATGAATCATCCTTGTTTTGAGGGATGGTTTGGTAGTAGTCTACAGTTTAAGATTTATCCATCGGTAATTCAACAAAGAAGGTGGTTCCTTCACCCAATGCTGATTCAAACCAAATGCGTCCTTCTGATGTTTCGACGATGTTTTTAACCATGGCCAATCCGAGTCCCATGCCAGCATTTTTTGTCGTGAAGTTGGGAGAGAAAATCTTGTCTCTTAAATCGTCCGAAATGCCTGTGCCGTTGTCCTTCACCGCAAAGCAATAGCGGTCGTTTTCTTGTTTCAGGCTTACATCAATTTTTCCTTGTTGATCTTCGGGAATAGCTTGAATCGCATTGCGCAACAAGTTGTTGAATACACGCAACATTTGCTCTTTATCGGTGAGGATGTAACATGGAGTTTTGCACTGTAATTCCATCGAAATTACTACACCTTGCTCACCTTGGTGGAAATCGATTGCTCCTTGCAACAAGCCATGTAAATCGACCCGTTCCTTAACCATTTTAGGCATCTTGGCGAAGTTCGAAAACTCGGTAGCAATATGACTTAACGAATCAATCTGCTCAATGAGGTTTTGCGTGTAACGGTCGATACGTTGATCAAATCCCGGAGCGCCATCATCCCAAGCTCGTTTGAGCATTTGGGTGCTCAATTTCATCGGTGTAAGTGGATTTTTAATCTCGTGTGCCACCTGTTTCGCCATCTCTCGCCATGCACTTTCACGTTCCGATCGCGCAAGCTTATCCGCACTCTGCGCTAACTCGCTCACCATTCGATTGTATTCGTTAATCAGCTCCGCTATTTCATCATGGCCTTTCCATTCGATCATCTCGTTCTTTCGCCCCAGCTGGATATTTCCAAGTTTTTCCTGAATCAAACGCAATGGTTCGGTTACCGTATTGGATAAGAAAATGGCAGCAATTACGACCAATACAATCAGTAAAACGTAAATATTGACAATCGCTACAACGAAGGTGGCAATCTCTTTACGCAGCTCATTTTGTCGGGCGAAATAGGGCAGGTTGAGGTAACCAATCACCCGGTTTTCATTATTTCGGAGCGGTACGTAAGCCGAGAAATAGTTGAGTTTTCCGATATTTTCCTCATGGATAAACTCACTCGATTTCTTCACCGAAAGATTGTAAAAAGCCTCCGGATCCATCTTTTTCGAAACTAAGCCTTCCTCAAAAATCTTCGTGCGTGATGAAGCATAAAGTTGTCCGTAAGGATCGAAAATATTGATATCAGCGAAGAATACGTTTGCCTGTCGGGTGAGCGCATACGCAATATCCTCTGATTTAAACGGACTCAATCCATCGTCTTTCCCAAGTATGTATTCGGTTTCAACTAGTAAAGAATGGATTTTCTCACTGATGTTGCGCAGGTTTTTCTGATTGCTATTGGAGATGATGTAAACGATTGTTCCTCCTCCAATTAATATCAGGGAAATGAACAAAATCAGCACGATCGACAACTGAATACGACGCTTAAAGCTGATGCGGATGAGGTTTCTTCCTTCGAGTAGCGCATTCCCCAAAAATGGAATCAGAAACAACAAACTGAAGAATAATACCAAATAGGAAAATGGTGTGAGAAGCCCGAGAATACCGGCTTTGGGCAGACTTAAAATTACGTAAGAATGCAGTTTTGCATGATCGAGTGGATGATAAATCAGGTGGCTGAATTTATCGGTTTGGAAGAAGGTGTATTCCTCAACAGAAGCTTTCCGGAAAAGTGTATCCGACAATTCATATGGATAGGTTCCATAATGTGAAACCAATTTCCCATCGTTGTATCGCGCGTAGCTGTAGTTACTCAGATCGGTGCGGGTACTCACCATTTTATCGAGTAGCAACTCAGGATATCCAATTTCTTCGGGTGTGTAACGCGATTGGAAGTCGATGTACAACGTTCCTAATGGAATTGAATCTCGATTCTCGTTGAGGATGGGCAATCGAGCCATGTAGCTGATTCGTCCAGATCCATTATCCATAAAGAAGAACCGATCACTCATAGTTGGAATTCCGATAGAATCGATCAACCAGTCGAACTTCATTGGATCGCTCACCGAAGTGGTGTACAAAGCTGTCATCGGACATTCATCCGCCCCGAAAACATTCACATTGATGCTATATTTTTCCCAATAGCTGTTGAAGTACAATTGAGCAAGGTCGCGTACTTGTCCGGTTGCTACGCTGCTCGGTCTCAAATAGGTTTTGAGGATAGAATCGGTGAGGATTTTCTTTTCTACTTCGAGGAATAAGCTTTCGGCGATAGGGTCGCGTTCGGCGGAGATTTTACCGGAGAGTAGTTTACGTTTCTCATGTTCGCGTTCGGAGCTATTGGCTTGTAACAGATAAGTTCCCAGAAATGCGAAACTCATGATGAGTCCGATAATCCGCGCATACCCAAAACCGTTACTTTGATTACGGGAGTAGTAGATTAGAAGTAAAATCAAGGCTGAAACCGGAATCACAATCAGATCGACTGGATCAAACAGATACAATCCAATGGTTAAAACGACGCTGGTCAGTATCAATAAAACCGGTAAATCCCATGCATGTGTTAACCAAGGTGCAATCCAGCGGCTAAGTCGGTCCATGAGCAAAAACAGGGACGCGAAAAGCAAACCGATAATGAGGAACGATAGGTAACTGCTGGTGGTCAGAGAAAGGACATCAGAAATATCGAGCGAGATGCTGGAGTTGATGATCAAACCTCGAATGACGTCCCCAACAAACCACGAAAGGAATAGCACTACGCTCAGAAGCAGCACTATTAATGGTTTTCGTAGAGCCGGTCTTGCCGAAATGCTTTTTCCTAACTGAAATAAAAGCCAGGAAGAGTAGAGGAAAAGAACGGTGTTGATAAGCAAGTCGCCCAAAGTTGGCAACCAATTACTAGCCGCGTATTCACTTGGACTAAACAGTGCCAAATGCACGAGTGGACCGGGAAAATGGAAGAAGAAGCTTAATGTTCTTAAACCAATCAATATCAACCACCAAGCCCAAGCTCCAGCAATTTTTCCTTGTTTGGCGAATGAAGTAGCGATTTGATGTCCTGCCAAGAGGAAAATCAATAAACCAGCAATGGAGAGAGCTACCGGCCAAGTAGGATATTTTTCTACATCTGCACCACCCGCATCGGGTAGAAACCAAGCCATCGTTTGACCTTGGTCACCTAGAATTGGCAATGCACCATCTTCCTGAACAGCTACTATTCGTGAGCCCTCCGGAAGATTTTCTAAACCCGGGTAACTATTTTGCAAGTAATCGTTTTGGTAGGAGTATTCCCGACAAACGAGCGCTAGTCCGAGCAAATTGCAAGGCCCGTCGGCGTATCGTCTTACGAGATACCAACCATTTTTGAGTTTGAGAAGGCTTTTTTCATCAATTGAGGGTAAACCAGCGGAGGAAATCGGAACGGAATTGTCGGTCCAGAAATACACCGAACGCTCGGAATAGCCAATAAAGGCCATGTTTTTTTGAAGCGAGAGTTCATCCCAGTGAGCGGGGAAATTGGAGTAGAATGAAAGGTCTCTACAACCCGAATGACGAAAGGCTTCCGATTCTTTATCGAGATCGGTAGCGCGTTGTTTAATGTATTGTTCGAGCAGCGATTTCTGTTCTGTGGGAGCAGGAAAATGGGTAAAGTGAAATCCCGCCTCAGCCGCCAACAAGCAGAGAATTGCCAATACCAGCAATAACCAAGGACTACGATTCGTCAGGATTTTCACAGAAACCAAAAATACGTAATCAGAAACTGGTATAGAGTATTAAGTATTATGTATTGAGATGGATTGGAGAAATTAAGTCGAGGCTCACTTAAAATGTCTTCCCTCTTTCTCATTACTTCATATTCTCACTTTGTACTCTCTACTTTGTACTTTCTACTATATATCCTTCGTCTTAATCAACCTCCAAGAAGCGGCAATAAACAAAATTGGGTAAATCAATGCCGCAATGTTTACTCCTGTTGGTGTGCTTTGTTTGCCAAAACTGACTGAATCGAAACTGAAAGGGGATGAGATGAATTCGTCGAGACTATTGAGTGGGAAATACGGATATAAATCGCTTAGCCAAGCTCGTCCGAGAATTGGTTCTACAATCCAGTATAGGGAAATAAAAACCAGGATTGAAAGTGCGGAACGACGAACGATAAGACTTATCAATATTGCAGCACTCATCAACCCAAAGCAAACCCACATGGCTCGCAGTAAGTAAGTCATTTCACTAAAAATATCACCCGAATTGGCTCCTCCACCTTTGGTAAATCCGAACAATAATCCGCTCATTAAAGCCACCAAACCAGCGCCAATGCTGATAACAGCAGCCAATAGCAGTTTGCTTTTTAGGATTTCTTCGCGAGAAAGTCCGTCGATTACGTGTTGACGCAGCGTGCGAAAGGAGAACTCATTCGATACGAGGTTGATCATCAACAGTCCGAGCACAGGCGCGAACCAGCTCGAAACGTAGGCGATGTAATACCATACGTTTGGAAATTGATACACTACGCTGAGGTTAATCATCGGAGTAGTGGTGAACTTGTCGAAGCCGTAATAGACTAAGAAAATCAGCAGGACGTAAAATCCGGTAAACACGTAAAAGGTGCGGTAGCTGGCTAGTTTCAGCCATTCGATTTGGAGTAGCCTTTTCATTTTTGCACCAGTTTTAAGAATTCACTTTCTAGATCCGACTTCACTACTACCAAGTGATTGAGTAGGATTCCTTTTTCTTGTAGTTGTTTGTTAATGCTAGCTGCATCAAGATCATCTGCTAAATCGGCAATCAAAAATCCGTTGCGATCTTGAATATTACTGATTCCTGTAAATGATTGAATCGCATTTCTCAATGCAGAAAGGTCATTTGATCCTAATTCAATGCGTTTATTTTCGGTAAGTAGTTGTTCCACTTTTCCGCTGCTTAACACATTTCCTTTTTTGAGGATGACAACATCGGTACAAACCTTTTCCACCTCATTAAGTAAGTGGCTAGCTAGAACGATGGTTTTTCCATTGGCTTTCTGACGAAGTATTAACTGACGAATCTCGTTAATTCCCTGAGGATCGAGTCCGTTCGTTGGTTCATCTAATACCAGTATTTCTGGGTCACATAGCAATGCTCCTGCAATGGCTAGGCGTTGTTTCATCCCAAGTGAAAAGGTTTTGAACGCATCATTTTTACGATCAAACAATTCCACTTCTTTCAAAACCACATCAATGCGAGAAAGCTCACAGCCTTTAATTTTTGCAACAATCTCTAAATTCTTCCAAGCACTTAGGTATGGATAGAAATTAGGTGTTTCGATTAAGGCGCCGATGCGTTTACGGGCGGATGAAAATTCTTCATTTCCAAACCAGCTGAAACTTCCTTGGTCGGCAATCAATATTCCAGTTAAACATCCGAGTAGCGTGGTTTTTCCGCTACCGTTGGGTCCAAGTAATCCGAACACCTGTCCTTTTTCTACACGAAAACTCACCCCGTTAACCGCGGTGTTTTTTCCATACCGCTTCAGCAGTGAATCGACTTCGAGTAAGGTCATTTAATACGAAATGAGATCAAGTAATTGCTGTTCGAAACGTCCTTTAGGCAAGAAATTCTGCTCCAATACCGAAGAAAAAGGCACTGGAGTGTCGAGACTTGCTGAACGAACAACTGGCGCATCAAGATACTCAAAACATTTTTCACTGATACGAGCGGCGATTTCACCTCCAATTCCACCTGTGAGACAGTCTTCATGCAGGATAATTACGCGTCCTGTCTTCTTCACTGAAGCTAAAATTGCTTCTTCATCGAAAGGTAACAAGGTGCGTAAATCGAGTAAGTCGGCATTGATTTCTGGGTGCTTGTTTAACACATCCAAAGCCCAATGAACGCCAAAACCATAGGTAATGATTGACACATCTTTTCCTTCGCGGAGCAGATTAGCTTTACCAATTTCGATAGTGAAATAATCATCATTTACAGGTTCCGAAATGCTACGATAAAGCGCTTTGTGCTCGAAGAACATGACAGGATTCGGATCTTCAAATGAAGCCAGCAACAAGCCTTTTGCATCATTCGGGAAAGCCGGATAAACTACCTTCAAACCTGGTGTATGCGTAAACCAAGCTTCATTACTCTGACTATGAAACGGTCCAGCAGCCACGCCTGCACCCGTAGGCATACGAACAACTACATCGGCATGTTGTCCCCAGCGGTAGTGGCTTTTAGCCAGATTATTTACGATTTGATTGAAACCTTCTGTGACGAAATCGGCAAACTGCATTTCCATCATGGCTTTCATACCATTGATTGAAAGTCCGAGACTACTTCCTACGATTGCAGCTTCACACAGAGGCGTATTGCGCACACGGTCTTTTCCAAAACGTTCGACAAAGCCTTCAGTAATTTTGAAAACACCACCATATTCTGCAATATCCTGTCCCATGAGTACGAGATTAGGATGTTTTTCCATAGCGAGCGCTAAACCGTCTGATATGGCGTCGATAAAGCGTTTGTCGGTTTTCGACTCAGAAGCTGGAGATTGTGTTGTGCTCACGAATGGAGCATACACATCGGATATTTCGTAAGCAGTGTCGGGTGTAATTTCGGGTTCGGCAAAAGTGATGGCAACACCTTCTTCGATTGTTTTTTTGAACTCGGCACGGATGCTAGCAAGCGATTCATCTGTTAGCACGCCTTCTTGTAAGAGCCAAGCTTCGTAGTTCACTACTGGGTCTTTCTTTCCCCATAGTTCGAATAATTCCTGAGGAACGTATTTAGTTCCGGAGGCTTCTTCGTGTCCACGCATACGGAAAGTCATGCATTCGAGTAACCAAGGACGTGGATTTTTCTGAATGTCGGCGCGGATTTCCTGCACGGCATCATACACATCAAGCACATTGTTGCCATCTACTTGTCGAGCTGGAATGCCGTATCCCGGACCTTTTTCGGTAAAGGAGTTAAAGCGGAACTGTTCGTTGCTAGGCGTAGAAAGTCCGTATCCGTTATTTTCGATGATGAAGATTACTGGTAAATCCCACACAGCAGCTACGTTTACCGACTCGTGAAAATCTCCTTGACTGGCGCCACCATCACCCGTAAAAACAGCAGTTACGTTGTTTTCTTTTCGAAGCTTGTGTGCGAGTGCAATACCATCGGCTAGTCCAAGTTGAGGTCCGAGGTGAGAAATCATCCCAACAACTTTGTGTTCTTTTGAGCCAAAGTGGAAAGAACGTTCGCGACCTTTCGAGTAGCCATTGAATTTACCTTGCCATTGGGTGAAAAGTTGGTGGAAAGGCATGCCACGACCAGTAAAAATGGCTAGGTTTCGGTGCATGGGGAGGATGTATTCCTCTTTATCCATGGCTACGACAGTTCCAACGGAAATGGCTTCTTGTCCGATTCCAGAGAACCATTTAGAGATTTTTCCTTGGCGTAGGAGATTGAGCATTTTTTCCTCGATCATTCGGGGATAAACCAGCTCTTTATATATATGAAGTAAAAGTTCGTCGCTTTTGCCGTTGCGCTTGAAGCTTAATTGCATGAATTCGGGATTTGGGCTGCGAAATTAGGGCAAATTCCTAACTTTGACTCATGCAAACGGTCTTGGTTTTTGTGATTGTTGGGTTGGCAGCGATTTGGTTGGGAAGAAGATTGTTTTTTTCACTTCGTCCAGCCAAGAAGGATAAAGGCTGCGACTCATGTCATTGATGTAGGGATAAAACAAAAAATCCCGCACAAGGCGGGATTTTTTTTCAGTTCTTAAGTACTGATTAGTGAGCAGCAGGAGCTGGAGCAGCAGCAGCAGCAGCAGTGTCAACTTTAGCAGTTGTGTCAGCAGCAGCAGCAGCAGCAGCAGCGTCAGCTTCAGCTTTAGCAATTGAATCAGCTTTAGCAGCTGCAGCAATTGAGTCAGCTTTTGCTTTTTCAGCTTCAGCATTGTTTCCACCGCAAGAAGCGAAAAGGGCTACACCTACAGTAAGGATGGCGAAAGTTACTTTTTTCATGATGTTGTTTGTTTTTATTTTGATTGATTCAGCGGGACAAAATTAAAAAAAATAAAAAACCAACAAGCAAAATCAAAAAAAATGTTAATCCCTTATTGTGATTGACTAAAAAGGTGGTTTTCCGATTAAAACAGTCATAAAGTTAGTGTCAGACTTACTCAAAATCGGCGTTTTCCTGCGTATATAAATTTTGGTGTTTTGAATATTCATGTATTTTTGCTCCCAAACCTATAAACAGCAGACATGAAAAAATTTCAAATGAATCTTGCCAAAAACTTACGATTGATCGGTTTAACAATTTTAGCCGGTACAATGACCTTGACTTATTCAGGTTGTAAAAAAGAAGGATGTACTGATACAGATGCTAACAATTACAATGAAGAAGCAGATGAAGATGATGGTACATGTACTTACGATAGCGAAAAATTCATCGGAGTTTACACATCGACTTCTCCATGTGTAGCTGGTGGTTCTTGGAACACTACTATTTCAGCTTCTTCTTCAAGCAAGAAAAAAGTAGTTGTTACTAATATTGGTGGTTTAGGTTCTAGCGCTACTGCTACAGCTGACATCGATGGAAGTACAATCAAAATCAATAGCCAAAGCGTAATTGATTCTGATGGTGATTCTTGGACAGTATCTTCTACATCTGGTACACTTTCAGGAACTTCAATCAACTTAACTATTACCTATACTTTCGGGGTTAGTAATTTGACTTGCAGCGAAACTTGGAATAAGCAATAAGCTCATTCGAATAAATTTAAAAGGGCTGTCCATTTGGGCAGCCCTTTTTTTATGGATATAAGTGATTTTTTACAAATGATATTCCTGCAATGAACTTATAACTTCGTACAGTTATTTCTTTAAGGTTTGATATAATACTTAGGGTTTAGTTCAATCGAGTTTATTAGTTTGGTTAAAACAACTCGTTAAGCTTTGGGATTTATGAATGGGATAGGGCAAAAAAAAACCTTCCCGATTAAGAGAAGGTTTTTTAATGATATGCAGATTAGGAATTATTTCCCTTTCATTGCGTCTTTCATAGATTTAGGACTAGTTGTAGATCCACCTTTTTGATCTTTAACGGCATCCTTCATGTTAGTTGGTGTATTTGATCCACCTTTAACAGCATCCTTCATGTTTTTAGGATCTTCTTTCTTAGGCTCTTCTTGTTTAGGAGTTGTGCCTTTTGTTGGCTTACTTCCTTTTACAGGAGCAGCAGTAGCAGCTTCAGCAGCAGCAGCTTCAGCAGCAGCGATTGAATCAAGACGAGCTTGTTCTTTCATTGCTGAATCGATAGAATCCTGACGTGCTTTTTCAACAGCAGCGATTGAATCCTTAGTAGCTTGTTCTTTTTTAGCCAGTTCTTCTGCGCTTGGACCGCAAGCAGTCAGGGTTGCAAGAGCAACTGCAGAAAAAATGAAAAGCATTTTTTTCATGTTGTATGGGTTTTTGAATATTCGAGGGCAAAAATAGTAATTCTAATGTTGTCAAACCTAAAAACAAATGAATTGGGATTAAATTCTAGTGTAAAGCACACCTTTACTTAGTGTCAGCTGCTGATAGATTGATATTTGCTCTGTTTATCTGTATTTTATTTACTTTCATTTATATATTTCCTCCTTTGAAGCATCCATTCTTCCCCACTTCGATACTTATTATTCTAGTTTATGTAGCCTTGGCACTTCCTTTTAGTAGCTGTGAGCCCGACCCCGGACTTCCATCAACTGATTCTATTATAACTGTCGATACGCTACCGTATAATTACATTTATAAGTCATATGTAATTAATAATTGGATGTGTAATGTGTCAGGATATCATTATACTCCTTATCAACTAGAGATTAAACAGGATACGATTAATTTTAACCAAGTTCTTGTTTCAAACTTTGCAAATATAAGTGGGCAAGTTGTAGGTGTTTTAAGCAGTGATAATTCTGCGGATTCTATCATAATTACTGTTCCAACCCAATACTTTTCTTATCCATCATCAAGCAATCCTAACATTTATGATACATTGTTTGTCAATGGTAATCTTTTCGTTTATCCCGATTCAATAATAATTCAGCAACACACAAAAATAAATTCCTTTTATGGGGATGTTTGTATTGGTTTTGGAAATCCCCAATAATCAGTTTTTCCACCATATAAGTACCATCGAATCATTCTTTGCGTTTAATTTGCCGATTCATAAACTGCCATGAAATCGTTTAGTCTGATTTTTCTCTCGCTTTGTCTTGCACTTAGCTCCTGCGATCGTGATGGTTGCACCGATCCGAATGCCAACAACTACGACGATAAATACGAAAACGACGATGGTTCTTGTCGTTACGATTCAGATCCATTCGATGGTCGCTGGGAAGCACACGATTCTATCTTAGCCTTTGGTGTGTATACTGCTGATGAAGTGCGTACGCTCGACATTCGCATTCTTACTGCCAATCGTGCTAAAGTGAAGTTTTTTTGGCGCAATGCTGATGGAACTTATTCCGATACACTCGAAGCCAATTCCAAGCCTAATACGCTTTC
>ENA-UOWO01007102-UOWO01007102.1-activated-sludge-metagenome-genome-assembly--contig:-NODE-7102-length-11207-cov-13.376704_pt1 | contig 11207 bp, 8 predicted proteins | sample MGYA00238148_ERZ761564 | MGnify/ENA primary metagenome ERZ761564 (study PRJEB28885, sample SAMN05720194) | activated sludge metagenome | isolation source: Anaerobic digester | place: USA...
TTAAAAGGGTCGTGGTTAACAGAACCAGACCTGCAGTAAGCAGACGAGTGGAGGATAATAGTTGCATGCCAATCGTTGTTCGCATAGTTGCCGGGGCAACCACTTGACTACGTGTTTAATACGGAACAACAATACATAGCATTGCCGACCGTTGGTTTTTTGTTTCGCTGCCTTAAAATAACCGGCAGCTGGTTGGTGTTTTATCCTGTTTAAGCTCCCTGAAAAAAATCTACTTATAGTAATCTAACTAAAATAATGACTGCTTGTTTACGAAATCAGTAATCATTTTGAGATTAATATAATTAATCTGTAAATGAAATTTAGTTGTTTAAACACTGACCACGCTATGTGATTAAGCAGTAGTTTACTACATATGATAAAGTAAAAGTTGTAAGTTTTAAGTGGTAAGTTGTAAGTAACAGCCTTTCACTCACTATCAACTATCCGCCAACCGATTGCCCTCAGTACGGGCTGTTGACTGCCGACTGCTGACTGCCGACTGTTGACTGCTGACTCCCGACTGCCGACTGCCGACTCGCCAAACCTCCATAAAAAACTAAACTTCCAGCTGTCACCAAATTGCCCTACCTTAACAACAATCCCCCCACTCCGCCCCCCCCTTTTCCGCCCGCATAGCCACGTTACCAAAAACCAACGATAATGAAAAAGATCATGATCTCTTTCGTAATGCTTGCTGTTTTGTCCTGCACGGATGAAAAGAAAGATGCTCCTGCTGCAGATGCTGCCGGCACTAACACAGACACCCCGGCTGGTTTGCCCTACACCGCTACGTATAGCAGCAACTGGAATAGCAATGTCTCCGATGCCGATCTCAAAACCGTTTTACAATCCTACAAAGACTGGGCCGATGGCAATATGAAAGGCCTCAGCGATGCCATGGCCGATACCGTAGATATTGACCTTACCAGTGGAAAATCCATGCACATGAGTCACGACAGCCTGATGACCATGTGGGGCAAGAGCCGCGACAGTCTCAGTTCCGTAGTCATCAGCATGGATGCCTGGCATAAAATGTATTCCGTTGATAAGAAAGATGAAGTCGTGGTCACCTGGTACAAAGAAGTAGACACCTACAAATCCGGCAAAGCCGATTCAGGCTATTTCCATGATATCAATATGCTGAAGAAGGGGAAGATTGTGTGGTTTAGTCAGTATAAGAGGCCGATATTACCAAAGTAGGGAGAGGCACAAAGAAGAGTGAGTGGTGAGTAGTGAGTGGTGAGTGGGGAATACAGGGGGAGAGAATAGTAAATAGAGAATAGGGAATACAAGGAACTTGTCCTCCGAAGCATTTCCTTTATCCTCCGAAACTTCAGCGAAGGAGAACTTCGCTAAAAGCTTCGGAGGACGGCCCGTCAGTTGGTGAATCAATTGACGGGTTTTTTTATTTCAAAAACAACCATTGATCAATTCAAAAGGGTTTGTGCTAAGCTCCCATCTGCGTTATCAGCGTAGTTATCTGCGAAAATCTGCGGAAAAATTTTACCGGATCAGCACCACCGTCCCTCGCCCCGTTTTCTCTTCCTCCCCTTCCAGCTGATAACGACAGGACCAGATAAATACATTGGCATCCTGCGGTACGCCTTTATACAGACCATTCCATCCGGCATTTAGGTCTTTAGTGGCAAAGACCGTCTCACCCCAGCGGTTGAAGACCCGGAACTCATATTTTTTTACATTCCCGAAGAGGAAGGGTTTTAGTACATCATTCTTTCCATCGCCATTGGGGGTGAAGCCTGAGGGTACATACAAGCCTTTCAGGCATTCTTTGGGATTCACGATCACCGAATCACGGCCTTTGCAGTTGTTTGCATCGGTTACTTCCAGCCAGTAGGTACCCGGCTGAGTGATGCTCAAGGATGAAGTATTGCTGCCGGTACTCCATTGATAGGAAGGATAATTCCGGAGCGGATTCAGCACTATACTTCCAAACGTACAAATCGCTGTATCAGCCGGTAAAAATAAAGCCGGTGATGGATACAGCTGATTAATATACGTTGTATCGGCACCCCTGCATCCGTTGCCATCTGTAACCGTTACCGCATACATCCCGGTATTGTTCACCGTGATCGTGCGGGTACTGGCGCCCGTGTTCCAGGCATAACTGCTGAAACTACCTGCATCCAGCTGACGGCTCGTGCCACTGCATAAACCCGTTTGCTGATCCAGGCTCACTACCGGATCGGGACGGAGGGTCATGATCACCGGGGTACTGATGGCTGTATTGATAGATATGCAGGGGGCATTGGAAAGCAGTTCACAGGTAACCTGATCTCCATTCGCCATACTATTATCCGTGTACACCGGACTGTTTGTACCCACAGGCTGATTATTTTTCTTCCAGGTATAAACAGGATTCGGTCCCCCATTGACCACCATAGCCGTAAACTGCACAGGTGTATTGCGACAGACGGTGTTGGTGGCGGTGGTAATCGTAATTGCCGGCGGGTCCACCGGATTGATCGCAGCGATAAGCGTATTACTCAATACCACAGCCGATGTTACACAAATCAGCGAGGTCCGCAACGCACAAACAATCACATCACCATCATTCAGGGCATTATCGGTATAGATCGGACTATCCAGCATCAGGTTCACTGAATTTTTAAACCAGGTGTAATGCGGGCCACCGCCCGCCTGAGTGGTTGTAGCAGTAAACGTAACCGGTGTGCCATAACAAACCGGTCCGGTAGCCGAAGAACTGATCGTAACCGTTGGTGTTACGCGGGCAATCACAAACATATTGATGGTATTGCTGCTCACATTGACGGGAGTGACACAGCTGGCACTGGAAGTCAGGTCACAACGGATCTGGTCCCCGTTCACCAATGTATTATCTGTGTAAGCATTACTGTTAGTGCCTACCGGCTGTCCGTTTTTCCGCCATTGATAAACGGGTGCGGGTCCGCCATTAAAGATCGCTGCCATAAACACCACCGGTGTACCCGCACAAATACTATTGAAATTGGCCGTGATGGTAACCAACGGCGTGGCCAGGGTATTCACAAAAAGTGTGGCGGTAGTGGTATAAACGGGGCCACAGTTATTACTCACCATACAGCGGTAGAGATAATTATTCATGGCTGTTGTTACACCCGTCACGGTCAGGTTATTGGTCTGGCTCCCCGCGTACATCGCATTGTCGGTGATATCCGTCCAGCCCGGTCCGCTGTTCATTTGCCATTGATACGTAAGGGCATTACCGGCCGTTACGGAGAAACTGGCATTGCCCGTGATACAGATATTTACATTGGCAGGTTGCTGACTGATCGTTACGTTATTACAGTTTGTCACTTTACGGACCACGCCATGATTACTGCTATGGGTGATGTAGAGGTTACCCGCCGGATCGCAGCAGATACCTGCCACCACATAGAGTTGTGCATCTACGGCCGGACCGCCATCGCCGCTATAGCCTGCGGTCCCGATTCCCGCATAATTGTCGATTATACCAGCCGGATTGATACGTCGTACCTGTTCATTGATCGGATCGGCCACATACAGGTTACCCGCCGCATCATCCGCGATCCGCCAGGGAGAAGCGAGGGAGGCCGCGGTGGCCGGACCGCCATTGCCCGTGCTGGCGTTCACGCCCGTTCCGGCAATGGTGCTGATCACGCCTGCGGGATTTATCCGGCGAATCCGTTGATTCCCTGCATCGGGGATCAGCACAGTCCCATCAGCTTTAACCACTACTGCATAAGGATATTGCAACCGGGCAGCAGTGGCCGGACCGCCATCCCCGCTGAAACCACCAAGCTCCGGGGTACCTGCAAACGTGGAAATGATCCCGGCTGCGTTTACTTTCCGGATAATATGATTGCCAAAATCGGAGATATACAGATTACCCGCCGCATCCGTTTGTAGTCCGGATATACTCATGAACTGCGCCTGGGCCAGCGGTCCGCCATCCCCGGAATAACCGAGAGGCAGGTTACCCGTAATGGTGGTGATGATTCCCGTAGGACTGATTTTCCGGATCAGGTCTCCATTCTGATCGGTAAAATAGAGATTGCCCGCCGGGTCCAGGCACATATAGAGCGGATGGTAGAGGTTCGCATTCACCGCCAGTCCGCCATCACCCGAATAGCCCAGCGTACCCGTACCCGCATAAGTCGTGATCACCCCCGCGCTGTTCACTTTCCGGATCCGGTTATTCATCATATCCGCGATATAAAGATTCCCCGCATTATCCGCTACCACATCATAGGGATCCCAGAGTTGTGCCGAAGTGGCCGGCCCCCCATCCCCGGAGTACCCGTTGGTACCCGTACCCGCATAGGTACTGATAATCTGTGCCTGTGAGTGCAGACAAAAACCGAGGAACAGGACAAGGAGTAGCGATTTGCAGGACATAATACGAGGTAAAAATAGAAAAGAGGGGGAGAATAGAAAATAGTAAATGGAGAATAGGGGGTGCTAAGAGGTAAGGCATTAGTAATGAGAAGAAAGGCGGGAAGCATCTTCAATATAACGATGCTCCCAACCCTACATTGTCCTCCGTAGCTTTCCCTCCTTCACCAGAGGTTTCGGAGGGCAAGAAGCGAAGGAGGGACTTTGTCCTCCGTAGCTTTTTCTCCATCACCAAAGGTTTCGGAGAATAAAATGCGAAGGAGGCCCTCGTCCTCCGAAGCTTCAGCGAAGGAGGAACGGGGTTGAACGATTAATAGCCCCGGGTGTGACCCGGGGTTCAGAGATTACGTGATGTCCTGGAACCCTGCATTGGCCTCTGAAGCTTCGCGAAGGAGGAAGGGGTTCAACTATTAAACAATCATAAGTGTGACTTAAACACAAATGGTAACACTCTCCAAAGAAGTAGTATTGCCGAAGAATGGAAGCGGTATACTTTAAATTTCTAGAAACATATCTAATGAACGATCAGCCCTTCACTTGTCCACATTGTGGTTCACGGTGCGAGGAAATAGCTTCGTTTTATCATACACGATCAAAATCGGGTATACAAGGATGTATAAACAATAAGTGTAGTTTTATATGTAGGGAGGAAGAAGATGAATATTTTATTAAATTGTGGGAATAATATTCACAATGGGTCGATTTTATTATTCTGATACTATTTCGAATTTCTTGAAGGCAAGTTCTCAAGAGATCATTGGTCATTTAACCGAAAACAGTGAGTTTGCTGTTGAAACAACACAGAAAGAAGCTTGGTTGGGTCAAATCCACATTCTTAAGCCATTACTAGCTTTAATTGATGGAACCATCTTTTTTGAGTACAATATTCCTCGAATGGGCCGGCGAATTGATACTGTACTGATTATTAAGAATGTAATTTTTGTACTAGAGTTCAAAGTAGGTGAAAAAGAATTTAATCAAGCCGCAGTTGATCAGGTATGGGATTATGCGCTTGATCTAAAAAACTTTCATGAGACCAGTCATCAGCATTTAATAGCGCCTGTTCTCATTGCTACAGAATCAAAGAAAGCCTATTCGGTAATTGAAGAAACGCCGCATAACGACAATTTGTTATATCCAATCAAAACCAATGTTGAAAATTTACATAAATTAATTCTACAAGTATTAGAGTTTGCTGAAGGAGAGGAAATAAATCCTTCAGACTGGGCACATGGTCGCTACTCCCCTACGCCAACTATCATTGAAGCTGCGATGTCTATGTATAGCGAACATGGTGTTCAGGATATATATAGAAGCGATGCAGCAGCAATCAATCTCACAGAAACATCTAATGCAGTTATAGATATAATAAATGATGCACGTAAGTACAATAAAAAAGCTATTTGCTTTCTTACAGGTGTACCTGGTGCAGGTAAAACCTTGGTAGGGCTTAGAATAGCTGCGATGAACTATAAAGAAAATGAAAGAGCCTCCACTGTATATTTATCAGGGAATGGCCCATTAGTGTCCATATTACGAGAAGCATTGACGAGGGATAAGGTAAAAAGAGAAAAGAGTAAAGGGCATAAAGTTTTAAAGGGCGTAGTCTTTAGTCAGGTAAAAACAATCATTCAACCTATCCATCATTTTAGAGATGAATATCTCAAAGACCTAACCGAACCTTATGAGCACGTAACTATTTTCGATGAAGCCCAACGTGCCTGGAATTTGACGCAGACTGCCGATTTTATGAAACGAAAGAAAAACAGGAAGGATTTTGCTCAATCTGAACCTGAATTCTTGATCTCCTGTCTTGATCGACACCAAGATTGGGCGGTTATTGTATGTCTGGTTGGTGGAGGCCAAGAAATTAACAAAGGTGAAGCCGGTATTAGCGAATGGATAGAATCCTTAAATCGGTCATTCCCAGAATGGCATATATATGTTTCTAATCGACTCACCGATAGCGAATATGCTGCTGGTCATGCAATCGAACTACTTGAAAAACACAAAACTGTATTCAAGGTAGACACCTTACACTTATCAGTATCCATGCGTTCCTTCCGCAGCGAACACGTATCGCAGTTGGTAAAGAACATTTTGGATCTAAATATCGAAGAAGCTAAGAAATTTTATGAATTGGTAAAAGATCGCTATCCTATTGTAATTACTAGAGATTTAGCCAAGGCTAAGCAGTGGCTAAAAACCAAAGCACGTGGATCTGAACGGTATGGGTTAATTGTCTCCTCTAAGGCTGTACGTCTCAAACCCGATGGCATTGATGTCAAGAGCCCCATGAATCCAGTGAACTGGTTTTTAGAAGGGAAAGATGATATTCGCTCCTCCTATTTTCTCGAAGATGTTGCTACTGAATTTGATGTACAAGGGCTTGAACTCGATTGGACCTGTGTAACCTGGGATGCTGATTTTCGATATACATCAACTGGTTGGGGGCATTACGAACTCCGCTTTACAGCCGAAGGTCCCACCAAATGGAATAACATTGGAAAAGATTACCGGAAACAGTATTTGAAAAACGCGTATCGAGTGCTGTTAACTCGTGCAAGGCAAGGCATGATAATCGTAGTGCCTCCGGGGGATAAAAATGATGGGACCAGATCGCCTTCTTTTTATGATGGAACGTTTAATTATTTGAGGGAGGTAGGATTTGAGATAATTTAAAGTATGTTCAGATTAATTGTAAAAGCGATTCTCTATGTCTTTCTAAATAAGAATAATTACCTGTTGAGAAATTCTTAATTCTTTCATTACCATTTACTCCTAATAACTCATAGTCTGTATTCAATAAAGATTGGGAAAGAATTATTTTTCCAGAATTTTCGAAACTAATTAGATACTGATCAAATAATGCATCATAAGTTGGAGAAAGCAAAATTCCATTGTCAACATCTAATCTCTCCTCATTTGTTGAAGATCTCCATGGAACAATATGAGATGCAATAAGTATTTCGTTTTTTCGGAAGTTTGTCACAGCACACTTAAAATCCCATCTAAAGAGGATACTTTTTCTATATGCTCCTTGTCCTACTCTTGAATTAACAAGTCCCTTTCTTTCTGTAACATTAGGTGTGTCTAATAATAGTTGTTCTCTATTTTTAAACTCTGGAAAGTTTAAATATTCATTAGGAAAATTGACTTTTACTCCTACTTTTTTAAAGAAAAATCTAATTGCTGTTCTTTCGTTCTTTTTTTCATCCTTACCCAAGAAGTAATCAATTGTAATTAATTCTAATTCTCCCTCAAATCTTACACGTCCATTCCCTAATGAAATAAATAAAAAGACTCTTTTCCCATTAGTTATGTGGTTTCTTAAGGCTAGATTTCCCCTTATAAATTGCATGTCGTTTATTTTACCTTCCCCAGTATAAGAGAAAATATTTTCATTTTCCCATTGATCTTTGTAGCCATATTGCTCTCCAGATTCACCTGAAAAAATAAAAATATATGGGAAATTCTTACAAGGGCAAATCCCACCCCTCCAATTCCCGCCATATAGCAAATGGATATCTCGTCTTTTATATATTTGATTTAAAAAAAACAAATAGTTAGTGTTACGTTATTGAAAACCCTTTTTATTCAATTACAACTGCTGGGACAGTCTTCTCGAAACCCATTCTAGTTGAGTATTGATATGTGCCTATTTGTTTAGCGCATCTATTATTAGGTATGGTAATTTTCTGATCATCATAGTAAGCTTCACCGTTATAGTTTATAAGCAAAACCATTATTTCGTTTGGATACTTTCCGGTTTCTGATAATGCCATATTTGGCGCTATAACCTGAAATACTTCAAGTTTACCTTTTGATGTAATACAATCTCCTTTTTTAGGAAATAATTTTAATCCTATTAATCCGTCGTTTGGCTTGCCTTTTAATGCAACTAAATAAGCTACTAATATAGTTGCCAATATTCCTGCAACAAAGCCCCCGATAAAAATTAGAATCTTACTCATTACCAAATAAATTTAACTCATTTTTCATAATCATGCATTTTCCCCAATTATATACACCCCATCCGCCACTCTCTCCCCGTCTCTAGATCTAAAAGACATCCACGTATGTAAAGTATACCCCCGCCCCCCAATCACCCTCATCAGCAACCCCGCATCCAGGAGCCCCTCCCCATCCCCACGTAACCCACCATTTCCCGTCCAGATCAGATCATTGGTTTCCGGACAATAGGCTATGAGGATGGCCTGGTCTGTGGCGGCGGCATTACCCAGGCCGGTATTGTCGGTCCAGGTAAAGCGGAGCTGCTGGTTTTCGGTAAGGGCCACGGCAGGATTGGCTGCTAAGAAAGAGGTGTTGCAGGAAATTTGGACTACTTGCCCCATAGTTTAGTTGAACCCCGTTCCTCCTTCGCTTTTTATTCTCCGAAACCTTGGTGAAGGCCCCCCTATGCTGAGGCTATGGAGGGCAAAAGAAAAAGCTTCGGAGGTCGAGGGCCTCCTTCGCTGAACCTGCCTGTCCGGCAGGAAGACTACCCGCACTTGTCGGAACAGGCAGTGTGATAAGAATAGTTAGCTCCTCACCTTTCAATACGACGCAGGAGGTCCGGTTGCTGTCCCATAGTTTTACTTTGGTATCTCATTACTAAACCTGATCACATAATACACAGCATCATCTGTAGGCATACTCTTACCAACCTCATGCGCTGCAACATAAACGGTATTGTCATCCCCCCAGAAAATTGGCTGCGTTTCTTTTTCACTAATATCAATATCTGTATACTCAGCGGAAACGTATGACCGAAACCGGCCATCAACTAATTTGCAAAGCTCCAGTTTCATGTAATTATCGGAATCCTCCCTTTTAAGTCCAACCCAATAGCCATTCTTTGACAGCACACCATAATCACCATTGAAACGTTCCTCCTTTTGTGCCATTTCACTGGTACTGGCTTTCACAAATGCTGCTTTCACAAAATGGTTGTCTGCTATATAAAATAAAAGAAGGTCCAGATCCGGATAATAGGCTTTGAACGTTGTAAGGCATCCTGGAGATTTGCATAATTCCTGTTTAGCAAGTTCTTTTTCATCTTCAGTATAGAATTTATCAATAGTCATTAATGCCTTTTCAATCTGAACCGAATCAGTGATGGCTGTTACAAAAGGGGCATTGATGTTTTGATTTAAAGCAGACCTGAATTCAGCTTGTGAGACCGCTTTTCTGGTAATAGTCCAGTCGCCTGGATTTGAAGTCTTATCAGGGTGGTTAGTACATCCATTGAAAAGAAATGACCCGCAGAAAGTGAGGATTATAAGGATTTCGGTTTTCAAGAGAGAAATTATGCTGCTCAACATCTTAAATAAATTATCTCGCCATAGAGATAAATGTCACCCCAATTTACTCCAATAGCCCCACTCTCACAATACCGTAAATGGGTTATCCGGGAATGTTTTGTAAGGCCATAGGTGAACATCAGGGGCTGAAATATTTTGCCACCCCTTCGGGGTTTAAGGCGACTCAGCTTAATGTTTTACTATAATAATGACACCCTTTCAGGGTTGTATAGAAGGGTGACAACAACATTCGGCGCCTCACCCTTCGGCACGCCTGCCTGTCCGGTAGGCAGGCTCATGGTTCGACACGCTCACCATGACAAGAACATTCGGCTTCGCACCCTTCGGCACGCTCAGGGTGACAAGAACATTCGGTTTCGTAGGTTGAAAAGAAGAAAACAGTTCAGTGTTGCAAACAATATTCCAACGGAGCCTTTTTGAAAACAAGACACCCTTGTCACCCTGAGTAGACGCCAAGGTAATATTACAGGGCAGCTACCAGACTTCCTGCGTCGTATCGAAGGGTAACTACCGTCGGGCCCCCCTCCGACAACCACGTAGCAAACACCTCCGACCCCTTCCACTCATGCCCTGCATAAAGGATGGGACGGGCAATCATGTATTCCAGGAAATCAATCACGTCCTGCCGGGTGCAGGTGAGCATGGTATTGAAGAGCATCTTGCCTTCGCGGGGACCGCTTTTGATGGGCACGTTCATGGAGGGTTCGTTTTTTAAGAAGTAATCCGCAGTGAAACGGATATCGGCGACCAGGGAATCCAGTAAAGCCTCTTCGTCCTCGCGTGTCCAGTTGTAGAAAACAGTATACCGATCGTACAAGCGCTTCTCATACACATCCTGCAGCCCGATAAAATGGGCAGCCAGCCGGACTACCAGCCCCTGGTAGACGGGTGTTTTTTCTTTGTTGGTGTTCTCACCACCAAAACTCATCATCATGTAGATCAGGTCGCCGGCCCGGGGCTGCGTGCCGCTCTTTTTATAGTTGATAGCAAAATAATAATAGTCCCCCTTGATCAGCTGGCACCGGCCAACACCGATCGTGATGGTATCGGAGCGTTTATCCCGGTACATGCCTTTCAGTACTCCCAGCTTCTTCTCGGGTATGCTGATCCCATCCGGCAGTTGCAGCTGCACAAGTTTTATACTGTCGTTGAGGTCCACCATATAATCAGTGATAGGGAAGGCGCGGACCACCTGAGTGGTATCCTGTGCGGTGGTGGTAAGGGTGGCGAGGAGGCAGGCAATGAAGAGGTGTTTTTTCATATAGTGGGTTTAATTGTTGGTTTTATAACCAACAAAATAAATAACCAACAAAGCAAATTACCTGATTATGGAGGAGTGGGGGTACGTGGTGGAGGGTATTTTCCCCTTTGATACTTGGTGTAGTTAGTTGAACCCCTCCCACCTTCGCTTCGCTACGGTCGGCAGGCCGTGGTTTCGGGAGGTCGTGGGGGCTGCACCCGCTTACATATAGATTCAAAAACTTCCCCGCGACGGTCCCCATTTTCCCG
>ENA-UOWO01007103-UOWO01007103.1-activated-sludge-metagenome-genome-assembly--contig:-NODE-7103-length-11207-cov-4.268113_pt1 | contig 11207 bp, 13 predicted proteins | sample MGYA00238148_ERZ761564 | MGnify/ENA primary metagenome ERZ761564 (study PRJEB28885, sample SAMN05720194) | activated sludge metagenome | isolation source: Anaerobic digester | place: USA...
GATCCGGCTGCCCGGGGTGAAACAGGGGCTGCACCGCAGATTGCGAATGCCTGAGGCAGAGTCAACGGACGCTTGGCTTTGGTCTACATCTTGGGTCGCAGTCCGGGTCAATCGCTACAATCCGTATGGGCCGATGTCTGGAACGGGCCTTGAGCTAAAGCTAACTACAATGGGCGGGTTAAACTTGAAAAGAATTTTCTCGATCGTCGCCGGGGCAGAGCGGGCCGACTTCTCCCGTCAATTGCACGTCAATCCCGTCAGTGGCGCGATCGACAATGCAGATCGTTAAACTGACGCAAATCCGCCATCAATTCCTACCTGGTAACATCTTGTTAACACTATGCAATCCAGCATAGAGGCCTGCAGTCGACAAGCTTCTGCCAAACTCGCGGAAATCCGCCACTAAACCTGGGGTTGTTTAACCAATCTGGCGCTTTTTTGATCACCCGACGGACCGCCCACCGGCAAATGTTTCGCCATTCGCACCTGAGTGCGCAAAAGCGGCAGACTGGCGCGTGATCGGGGCGTCTGCGTCGAATCAACGCAGGTCAAGTCCGGAAAGTGGTGCCCGAGGCGAGACTCGAACTCGCAAGCCTTGCGGCGGAGGATTTTGAGTCCCCTGCGTCTACCATTCCACCACTCGGGCCACCGCGGGCGGGTTTAGGCAAAAGCGGCCCGCTCGTCAATGCGGGCCGATCAGGGTGATCAAAGATCGTCGGTCTGGAACGTGTCGCAGGCGTCCAGTTGACCGGACTGCAGCCCGATCATGAACCAGCGGGACCGCTGCTCCGAGGTGCCGTGGGTAAAGGTATGCGGCATCGGGCGCTGGCCCGCGTTGCGTTGCAGCGTGTCGTCTCCGATCTGGCGCGCGGCGTTCACGGCCTCTTCCAGGTCCCCGCGTTCGACGACACCCAGGGTTTCGGACGCCTCGCGCGCCCAGATGCCTGACAGGCAATCGGCCTGCAGCTCGATCCGGACCGAGATCGCGTTCGATTCCGCCTGGCTGACCTGCTGGCGGATGCGGTTGGCTTCGCCCAGGATGCCAAGCTCGTTCTGGATGTGGTGGCCGATCTCGTGGGCGACGACGTAGGCGGCGGCGAAATCACCGCCCGCCCCAAGCTGGCGGTGCAGCGTCGTGAAGAAGGCGGTGTCGAGATAGACCTTCCTGTCGGGCGGGCAGTAGAAGGGACCCGTTGCCTCGGAGGCGCCACCGCAGGCGGACCGGGTGGCATCCTTGAACAGGACAAGCGTTGCCGGGCGGTAGGTCCGGCCAAGCTGGGTCTTGAAGACGCGGGTCCAGATTTCCTCGGTATCGGCAAGGACGACCGAGACGAACTCGCCCTCGGCGCGGTCCTCGGCGGTCAGTTCGACCGGGGTCGAGGGGCCGCCGGTCTGGGTCTGCAGGCCGTCCGGTCCCAAAAGCTGGCTGGGATCGATGCCCAGGAAAAGCGCGATCAGAACGACGACGATGGCCCCTGCCCCGCCGATGCCCCCGGCCCGCGCGGCGCTGCGGCCACCGCCAGTGGCCCGGCGGTCCTCGATGTTTCTGCTGCCGCGACGGCCTCTCCAGTCCATGGTGCCTCTCCTTGTGTCCACAGTGGACAGCGCGGTCCTTGTGTGGAAAATCAACAGGTTGGCGGCTAGGCTTCAGGATTTCTTAATCTTTGGCCCCGGCCCGCAAGCCCAAGTCTAGCGACGATGCGTCGCTGCCGGAAGCGGCAATTCGCGGGGAACAAAGCCGTGACGTTCCCCCAAGCGCCCTTTCCAGCGCGCTGCCGCCCGCCTATGGTCACGCCGAAAAGACCTGACCGGGACGCCGAAGATGACGCTTGCCAGCCGCACGACCCTGACACTGATCGCCACGCTGGGCTCGGCCGCCCTGCTGGGCGGCGCCTTTGCGTTTCAGTACATCGGCGGGCTGGCGCCCTGCCAGTTGTGCCTGTGGCAACGCTGGCCCCATGCGGCGGCGATCCTGATCGGGGTCGTGGCGCTGACGACGGGGACGCGCGGTCTGTTGTGGCTGGGGGCGCTGGCAGCCCTGACCACAGCCGGGATCGGGGTGTTCCATGTCGGGGTCGAGCAGGGCTGGTGGGAGGGTCTGGCGACCTGCACGGCCGGGTCGATCAGCGGGCTGTCAACGGCGGACCTGCTGAACCCTGCCGCCGATGTCGCGGCCCCGGTGCGCTGCGATGCGATTGCGTGGCAGCTGCTGGGCGTGTCGATGGCGGGCTGGAACGTGATCCTGTCGCTGGGACTGGCCGCGATCTGGGCAACGGCAGCGCGCAAGGCCTGAGCCGCGCGCCCCTCTTGTGGCGGGGATCAGAGTGAGCGCCTGAAGGCGCGAAGACCCAAATCTCGCCTCTGCGCGGGAAGACCGCGCTACCGGCTCGGGATCTTGGGGGCGCTTCGCCCCCCAAACCCCCAGAGAGTATTTGCAAAAGAGCAACCGGTTGATCGGCGAGCCTAGCCGCAAAGCCGCTGGTGTTCCTGAATGGCGAACCGGTCGGTCATCCCGGCAACATAGTCCGCGACAACACGCGCGAGGGCGGTCTGATCGGTCGCGGCGGCAAGGTCGGCCTGCCATTCGGGGGGCAGAAGGTCCGGGCGCTGCAGGAACAGGGGAAAGAGGTCGTCCAGCTTGCGCGTGACCTCGGCCCGGACCTCCATGACGCTTGGCGCGCGGTACATCCGGTGGAACAGAAAGCTGCGCACGGCCTTCAGGTCCTGGTAAAGCGGTTTGGAAAACCGGATGACAGTCGTGCCCATTTGGCGGATGTCATCGACCGATTTCGGCTGGGCCGAGGCCAGGCGGTTCTGCGCGACGGCGATCACGTCTTCGACCATGCGGCCAAAGACCCGGCGCAAGGCTTCGTGGCGGCGGCGCATCTTTTCCAGGCCGGGATAGGTGCGGTCCACCTCCTCGAACGCGGGGCCGGTGACGGGAAGCTCCATCAGGTCGGCTTCGGTGAACAGGCCCGAGCGCAGCCCGTCATGCAGGTCATGGTGCGAATAGGCCACGTCATCGGCGATGGCGGCAACCTGCGCCTCGGCGCTGGCATGGGTGTGCAGGTCAAGGTCCCACAGGGCGTTGACCTCGGCCAGGGCATAGGGCAGCGGCCCGGCATGTTTGGCATCGGCGTTGGGGCCGATCACGGGGCCGTTGTGTTTCGCGATGCCTTCAAGGGTTTCCCAGGTCAGGTTCAGCCCGTCGAAATCGGCATAGTGCCGTTCCAGTTTCGTGACGATCCGCAGGGCCTGGGCGTTGTGGTCGAAGCCGCCATAGGGGGCCATCAGCCGTTCCATCGCGTCTTCGCCGGTGTGGCCAAAGGGGGTGTGGCCAAGGTCATGGGCGAGGGCCACCGCCTCGGCCAGGTCGGTGTTCAGGCCCAGGACGCCGGCGATGGTGCGGGCGACCTGGGCCACCTCGATCGTGTGGGTCAGGCGGGTGCGGTAATAGTCGCCTTCATGTTCGACGAAGACCTGCGTCTTGTGCTTCAGGCGGCGGAAGGCGCTGGAATGGATGATCCGGTCGCGGTCGCGCTGGAAAGGCGAGCGGAACGACGACAGCCGTTCGGGCCAGAGGCGGCCCTTGCTGGCGTCGGGCTGGCAGGCAAAGGGCAGAAGCATCCGGGCTTTACCTTGTTCAAAGCAGTTGGGTCCCATATATTCATCGCAAGGGCAGAAGGATACGGGAACAGCCATGGAACTGACGCTTCCCCCCAAGGTGACCGACCGGGCCTTTGCCCGACTGGCCGAGATCGCGGACCTGACCGGCGATCCGCGCCCGCTGCGGGTCGCGGTCGACGGCGGCGGCTGTTCGGGGTTTCAGTATTCGATCACGCTGGATCAGGCGGCGGCGAATGATCTGGTGCTGGAAAAGAACGGCCAGCGCGTGCTGGTCGATCAGGTCAGCCTGCCCTTCCTGTCAAACGCGGTGATCGATTTTACCGACGAACTGATCGGCGCGCGTTTTGTCGTGCAGAACCCGAACGCGACGTCAAGCTGCGGCTGTGGCACGAGCTTTTCGATTTGAAGCTGGCCACGTTCAACATCAACGGGATCAAGGCGCGGATCGAGGCGCTGCCTGCCTGGCTGACCGCGGCCGCTCCGGACGTGGTGTGCCTGCAAGAGATCAAGTCGGTGGATGAAGGCTTTCCGCGCGAGGTCTTCGAGGCGCTGGGTTACCGGGTCGAGACGCATGGCCAGAAGGGGTTCAACGGGGTTGCGATCCTGTCGAAGCTGCCGCTGGGCGACGTGCGGCGCGGGCTGCCGGGCGGTGACGGCGACGAACAGGCGCGCTGGATCGAGGCGGTGGTGGACGGGCCACGTCCGGTCCGGGTCTGCGGGCTGTACCTGCCGAACGGCAACCCCGCGCCGGGGCCGAAATACGACTACAAGCTGGCCTGGATGGCGCGGATGGAGGCGCGGGTGCGCGACCTTCTGGCGTCCGAGGAGGCGTTTGTCTGTCTGGGGGACTATAACGTGATCCCGCAGGCGATGGATGCGGCCAGGCCCGAGGCTTGGGTGACGGACGCGCTGTATCTGCCGGACAGCCGGGCGGCGTTCCGCAGGATGGCGAACCTTGGGCTGACCGATGCGGTGCGGGTGCGGCAGCCGGGGTCCGGGGTCTACACGTTCTGGGACTATCAGGCCGGGGCGTGGGAGCGGAACAACGGCATCCGGATCGACCATGTGATGCTGTCGCCCCAGGTTGCCGACCGGCTGGAGGAGACCGGCATCGACAAGGCGGTGCGGGGCGGGGACAAGCCGTCCGATCATGTGCCGGTCTGGGTGCGGCTGGCGGCCTGAGCGCCAGGCGTCCACGCTGGACACACCAAGTGGATCAAGCGTTTTCAAGGGATTGGCGGACCTCGTTCATGTGGTCTTAACCCTGTCGCCCAAGCCCGGGCCGCCGGTTCGGGGTCAGGCCGTCTGGGTCACGTCGTGATCATAAAGCCAGTCGAAACGCGACACCATCGCCCCGGGCGAGACCTTGCCCAGGAACCGCAGGCCGGTGTGGCCGATCATCCGCGGGAGCCCCGACAGATGATAGGCCCGCGCGTTGGCCGTCGCGGCGGCGACAATCCGCGTGGTGCGGGGTTTGCGTTTCGCCTGATAGGCGGCAAGGGCCGCGGCAGGACTGGCATGGGTGGCAAGGGCGTCGGCCAGAACCCAGGCGTCCTCTAGTCCCATGCTGGCCCCCTGGGCCAGGAACGGCAGCGTCGGATGTGCGGCGTCGCCAAGGATCGCCGCTCCGCCCTGCCCCATCGGTCTGACCCAGGTTGCGGCGACGGTGTGACGGAACAGGCCCCAAAGCCAGGGGTCCTGCACCTGATCCAGCCAGTCGCGCACGCGGGGCGCAAAGCCTTCGAAGGCCAGCCGCAGGTCCAGCGGATCGTCGCGCAGGGTCCAGCTTTCCTCGGCCCATCTGGCGCGTTCTTCCACGGCGACGATGTTGCGCAGGGTCCCGCCCCGCAGGGGGTAGGTCACCAGATGGCGGCGCGGGCCCATGTGCACTTCGGCCACCGGGGGCGCGCCAGGTTCGCAAGGGATCACCGCGCGCCAGGCGACCTGGCCGGTGAAGAACGGCTGCTCTGGCCCGTTGAGCGCCGTGCGGACCTGCGAATGCAGCCCGTCCGCCCCGATCAGTAGCGCGGTTTCCAGCTCTTCGCCGGTGTCAAGATCGATGACAGGCCGCGCGCCCGCCAGATCGACCGAGCCGATGCGGGAGAGGAGGCGAACCGTCACCCCCGCGTCGGTCGCGGCGTGCAGAAGCAGGTCGATCAGGTCGGCGCGATGCAGGAAGTGATAGCCCTGACCGGGCCGCAACCGCGCAAGGTCCAGCCGCGCGACCGGGTCGCCGGTCGGCCCATCCACCAACTGCACCGCCGCCGCCCGCATCGACGCGGCCTCCAGCTGGTCCTGCAATCCCAGCGCCCGCAGCACCGCCGCCCCGTTGGGCGAGATCTGCAGACCCGCCCCGACCTCGCGGATCGCATCGGCCTGTTCCAGCACGGTGACCGACGCCCCCCGCAACGCCAGCGCCCGCGCCGCCGCCAGCCCCGCGACGCCTGCGCCGACGACAGTGACGGATTGACCGATCAGGCTCATGTCTGGACCCCCGAAATGAAAACGCCGGACCATTGGCCCGGCGTCAGATACACCAACGTGCCGCCGGGCAGGCGTCAGTCGTCGCGATGGACTTTTTCGCGGCGTTCGTGCTTTTCCTGCGCTTCCAGCGTCATCGTGGCAATCGGACGCGCGTCCAGACGCTTGAGGCTGATCTGTTCACCGCTGACTTCGCAGTACCCGAACTCGCCCGCTTCGATCCGGCGCAGCGCCGCGTCGATCTTGGCGACAAGCTTGCGCTGGCGGTCGCGGGTGCGAAGTTCCAACGCACGGTCGGTCTCTTCGCTGGCGCGGTCGGCGATGTCGGGCACGTTGCGGGCGCTGGTCTGCAGGCTGTCGATGGTATCGGCCGACTGGTCCAGCAATTCCTGCTTCCAGACCAGAAGCTTGCGGCGGAAGTATTCCAGCTGCCGGTCGTTCATGAAGGGTTCGTCCTCGGCGGGACGATAATCGTCAGGAAGGAAAACTTCGGCCTTCATCGAAACTCTCTCCTTGTCGCCGGATCGCTCCGACAGGTGGGCTTCTGTCATCGACGCGCTCCTGTTGCGGCGCATTTAGCTGAAGGTTTGGGGAATGTCACTAGCGGTTGCGACATTTTGTGCCCAGAGGTAGGGTTTGTGAAAGATACGGAAACAGAATGTTGAATCTGATATGAAATTTGCGACGACGGCAACCTATGTGGCCAGTGATGACCTGGCGATTGCGGTCAATGCAGCGGTCACCTTGCAGCGTCCCTTGCTGGTCAAGGGCGAACCGGGCACCGGCAAGACCGAGCTGGCCCGGCAGGTGGCGGCCAGCCTGGACCTGCCCCTGATTGAGTGGCACGTGAAGTCCACAACCAAAGCCCAGCAAGGCCTGTACGAGTATGACGCGGTCAGCCGGTTGCGCGACAGCCAGCTGGGCGAGGCGCGGGTCCATGACGTGCGGAACTACATCCGCAAGGGCAAGCTGTGGCAGGCGTTTCAGGCCAAGGGGCGGGTGGTCCTGCTGATCGACGAGGTCGACAAGGCCGACATCGAGTTTCCGAACGACCTGCTGCAAGAGCTGGACCGGATGGAGTTCCACGTCTACGAGACGGGCGAGACGGTCCGGGCCCGGCATCGCCCGGTGGTCATCATCACGTCCAACAACGAAAAAGAGCTGCCGGACGCGTTCCTGCGCCGCTGCTTCTTTCACTACATCCGGTTCCCCGACGAAGACACGCTGGCCGCGATCGTGCGGGTGCATTTTCCCGACATCAAGGATCGGCTGCTGACGGCGGCGCTGACGCAGTTCTATGCGCTGCGCGACGTGCCGGGGCTGAAGAAGAAGCCGTCGACCAGCGAAGTGCTGGACTGGCTGCGGCTTTTGCTGGCCGAGGACCTGACCGCCGAAGACCTGCGGCAGGATGTCAAAAGCGCCCTGCCCCGACTGCATGGCGCGCTGCTGAAGAACGAACAGGATGTGCAGCTGTTCGAACGGCTGGCCTTCATGGCGCGCGGTCAGCGCTAGCCGCATCGTGGCGGCGGCGGGCCTCGGCCAGGTCGCGGGCCACGCCGCTGACCTGGGCGGGGGGAAGCGATGGGTAGACCGACCCGATGCCATGCATCCGAAGCAGCAGGTCCTCCAGGATCGCAAAGCTGGACAGCCAGCCGCCTCGGTGCCCCGCTTGCTGGTGGGCGTCCGGAAATCCGGTCTGCAGAAAGGTCATGCGGGTGCCGCTGTTTTCAGGCGCAAAGCGGACCGAGATGATCGAATGCACGTCAAATTCGGGGAAATGCGACGAAAAGGTCAGCCGCTGGTCGGGAATGATGTCGTGGTAGGTGCCATGGATCCAGTGCGGCGTGCCGTCCCGGTCCATGTTGAAGCGCCAGTTGCCGCCGGGGCGCAGATCGACCTCGCAGGTGGTCAGGTGGTGGCCTTCGGGGCCCCACCAGCCGGCCAGAAGCGACGGCTGCGACCACAGCGCGTAGACAAAGGCCGGGGTGGCGTCGAAATGGCGGTCAAGCGCAAGGGTGTTGGACTGGGTCATTTCGCGGCATTCTCCTGGAACAGGCGGTCGCGGGCGGCCTCCAGATCGCGGGCGACGCCGTCGATGTGGGTCTTTTCGGGCAGGCTGGGCCAAAGCGTGCCGACCCCGTGCATCGCCAGCAACGCCTCGCCCATGACGCGAAGGGCCTGCGGCCAGCCGCGCGCGTGTTCGATGCGGGCCTGGGCGTCGGGAAAGCCGGTCTGCAGGAAGTGAAGCCGCGTGCCGTCGCCCTCTGGCGTCAGGTCAGCCGAGATCACGCTGAAGAACTCCGTGCCTTCAAAGTGATAGGAATAGACAAGCCGCTGGTGCGGCAGGACCTCGTGGTAGGTGCCGCTGACATGTTCGGTGACGTCGCCCTTGACGTTGCACAGCGACCAGTTGCCGCCGGGGCGCAGATCGACGGCGATGGCGTGCGCGCGAAACCCGTGGCTGGAGCCGAACCAGGACCGGATCAGCTCCGGCCGGGTCCAGATCGCCCAGACCAGGGCGGGCGGACCGGCAAAGCGGTGCGTCAGGCGCAGGGCGTTGGCGTCATTGTCGTCCATTCTTGCGGGCCTCCTCGTTCAGCGTTTCGATCAGCGCGTCCATCCGGTCGAACGCGCCTTCCCAGTACTGGCGGTAGTGGTCGATCCAGCCCGCCGCCGCCTTCAGGCCAGCGGCGTCCAGATGCACGGGCCGCGTCCTGGCCACCCGTTCGCGGCGGATCAGGCCCGCCTCCTCCAACAGCTTCAGGTGCTTGGAGATCCCGGGCTGGCTAAGGCTGTTTGCCGCCACCAGAGCGGTGACGGTCTGCGCCCCGCCAGCGATCTGGGCCAGGATCGCCCGACGGGTCGGATCGGCCAGGGCCAGAAAGGTGCGGGACAGGGGATCGTGCATGGAATTACCCGTCAGTTATATTTCCATATGGTTATCTCACGGACCGATTCGCCTCAAGCCGAATCGCTTGTGTCCCGCACATGCAGACCCGGGCCCTGCCACGGCCTGCAGGATTTGTAACATTTCGTGACCAGCCCGGATAAATCTGGACAAGGACGTCACCTTAACCGCGAGGGGTAGTGGCCCGAAAATTCAGTCTTTTTCCGGAATTGACTCTTTGGCCCGCGACTCGGGACACTTGGCCCTGCCCCAGCTGCCGGGGTTCGTTCGATCGGGTCCGCCATGCGCCTGACGCTTGTTGCCCTTGCGCTGACTGCGCTGACGGCCTGCGCCCCTCCGGCGCAGGTGTCGAAGAATGACCCGCGTCCGGGGATCGGATTTGGCACGGCCTCGGCCCTGTCCAGTGGCGGGCCAGCGCCGGGCGGCTCTTCGGTCACCCGCGATTTCATGGACCTGACCTTTGCGCTGGAAAGCGGGCAGTCGCTGGAGATCTTCACCCGGTTCGAGGGGCCGATCACCGTGGCACTGGCCGGGGATGTCCCGGCCTCCGCGCCGCGTGACCTGGATGCGCTGGTCGCCCGGCTGCAGTCCGAAGCCGGGCTGGACATCGCCCGGACCGGCGGCCCCGCGACGATCACCGTGGAATTTGCCAGCCGGTCCGACTTGCGTCGCCTGGCTCCGCAGGCCGCCTGTTTCGTGGTGCCGAACGTGGGCTCGCTGGCCGACTACCGCCGGATGCGCGGATCAGAGGCGGTGGACTGGGCGCGGATCACCCGGCGCGACCGGGCCGCGATCTTCATCCCCGCCGACACCAGCCCGCAGGAAATCCGCGACTGCCTGCACGAGGAACTGGCCCAGGCGCTGGGTCCGCTGAACGATTTGTACCGTCTATCCGACAGCGTGTTCAACGACGACAACTTTCATTCCGTCCTGACCAGTCACGACATGGCGATCCTGCGGATGACCTATGGGCCGACCCTGGCCTCGGGCATGTCGCGCGACGAGGTTGCCCGCCGCATCGGGGGCAGCCCGCGGATCGGGCGCGACACGCCTGCGGACTGGACCCAGGCGATCGAGACCGCACTGGGCCGAACCGGCCCGCTGACCGCACGCCAGGCGGCGGCGGACCGGGCCTTGTCCATCGCGCTGGCCGCAGGCTGGCAGGACAGTCGCGCGGCCTTCAGCCATTTCGCGGTCGGGCGGCTGGTTGCGGGCAGCGACCCGATCCGCGCCTTCGATGCGTTTGACCGGGCCGCCGCGATCTATGCGCGGTTGCCGGGCGGCGACCTGCAAGTGGCGCATGTCGACATGCAACGGGCGGCGATGGCGCTGGCCGGGGGCCTGGCCGAGGAGGCCGCGCGTCTGGCCGACCGGGCGATCCCGGTGGTCCGGCGGCACGAAAACGCGGCCCTGCTGGCGACGCTGATGCTGATCAAGGCCGAGGCGCTGGACCAGTTGGGCGATACGGCCGGTGCGGCGGCGCTGCGCATGGACAGTCAGCCCTGGGCGCGCTATGGCTTCGGCCCTGACAGCGTGGTCAAGGCCCGGATGCGCGACATCGCCGCCGTGGCCGACCGCGCCTCGCAAGGCTGAAGGGGCTGCGTCGCGCGCCCCGGAAATGGGGCAGCATGTTGATGATCGGCGGTGTTCTTCTGGGCGCAATCGGTGGCGGGCTTCGGGCAAAGGCCCGGGGCGGCAAGCGGCTGGACATCGCGCAGTACGCGGCGGTCTATGGCATCCTGTTCGGAATGATCGGCCTGTTCCTGACCATCTATCTTGACCGGATGCTGCGGGGCTAGGGTCGATGGTTCGCTGTCCTGACCGTACGGCCAGGGCGGAATTTTCAAAAATTCCGCGTCGGAGCCTTCAAAGGCTCCGGTCCGATTTCTTCGAAGAAATCGGTCTCGTGCCCGGCGTCGGGATCAGCTGACCATGTTCCTGCCGTTCTTCCAGACCTTGCGGGAAGAAGGCGTGCCGGTGTCGGTCCGGGAATTCCTGGCCTTTCTGGAGGCGATGGCGTCGGGGCTGGTGATCTATGACCCCGAGGGGTTCTATCATCTGGCCCGGCTGACCATGGTCAAGGACGAACGCCATATCGACCGCTTTGACCGGGCCTTCGCGCGGGCGTTCTCGGGGCTTGAAGGTGTGACGGCGGATCAGGTGCTGGAGGCGCTGGACCTGCCGCGCGATT
>ENA-UOWO01007112-UOWO01007112.1-activated-sludge-metagenome-genome-assembly--contig:-NODE-7112-length-11194-cov-5.742885_pt1 | contig 11194 bp, 16 predicted proteins | sample MGYA00238148_ERZ761564 | MGnify/ENA primary metagenome ERZ761564 (study PRJEB28885, sample SAMN05720194) | activated sludge metagenome | isolation source: Anaerobic digester | place: USA...
TTACCATCCAAAATCACGGCTGCATTTTCATCAAAACGAATATAGGAACCGTCTTTTCGGCGCAATTCTTTTCTCTGTCTGACAATTACCGCTTTAACAATATCTCCTTTTTTAACCATACCTCTGGGAGCAGCGGTTTTAACTGAAGCGACAACAATATCCCCAATGCCAGCATAACGCCTTCTAGTTCCACCCAAAATCTTAAAGCATTTTATCATTTTTGCTCCAGTATTATCGGCTACATTTAATTTTGTTTCTGCTTGTATCATTTTATCAGTTCTTAGTTCTTATTTTTTTCTACAAACCACCAACCATTTTATATAACTTTATACCTCTTAGATTTACTGTAGGGTCGGCACGGAATAATTTCAACCACATCTCCTGTCTTATATTTATTCTCTTCATCGTGAGCCTTGTATTTTTTGGTTGATTTATACTTCTTCTTGTATTTTGGGTGAGTCTTAAAAATATCAACGGCCACAACAATGGTCTTGCTCATTTTATCACTCACGACTGTGCCTTTTTTCTTGATAATTATCTTTTCCTTTTCCATTTATTTTGATTCATTGATTAAGGTCAAAATACGAGCAATCTCTTTCCTGTTATTCTTCAAATCCTTAACATTCTTAATTTGTTTTGAAGCAATTTCAAATCTAAGCTTTCTGACAATCTCTTCTTTTTCAGTTAAAAGCTTCTTCAGCTCTTCTTTATTTTTTTCTCTGAGTTCTTTGATTTTCATCATAAAATTATATTACTTCTTCCCCTTTTTCTACGAATTTAGTTTTAACATTTAACTTATGCGCAGCTAGTCGCATTGCTTCTTTGGCTGTTTCTCTTTTCACTCCATCCATTTCAAATAATACTTTTCCAGCCTTAACTACTGAAACGAAATGATCTGGCGTTCCTTTTCCCTTACCCATTGGAGTTTCGTCGCCTTTTTTCGTCATAGCTTTATCGGGAAATATTCTGATCCAAATCTTTCCACCTCTTTGCGTATATCTGGTCATAGCGCGTCTAGCAGCTTCAATCTGTCTAGCTGAAACTAAATTGGTTTCAATAGATTTGAGTCCAAAACTTCCGAAGCTAACCAAATTACCTCGGTTGGCTTTTCCTTTTATTTTGCCTCCGCGGTGTGGCTTTCTAAATTTTACTTTTCTGGGCATCAACATAATGGTTTTTAGTTTTTGGTTTTTAGTTTTTAGTTTTCTACAAACTACTAACTATAAACTACAAACTATCTATTTATCAAATACTTCCCCTTTATACAACCAGACTTTTACACCAATGGTTCCATAGGTCGTATAGGCTGTCGCTCGGGAAAAATCAATATTGGCTCGGAGTGTGTGTAAAGGTAATGTTCCCTTGGAAACCCATTCCAATCTGGACATTTCCGCTCCACCCAACCTGCCAGAAACTTGAATTTTTATTCCCTTGGTTATGCCTTCTTTGACTGATTGGTCGATCATACTTTTGATTACTCTTCTGAAAGGCATTCTTTTCTCCAATTGTTCAGCAATATTTTGAGCAATCAACTGTGAATTTTCCATAAAATTCTTAATTTCCTGAATTTCAATATTGAGCTCAGCTTTCTTTCCGGCAAAAAATTTCTTTTTTATATATTTATTAATATCTTCAACTCCGCTACCACCTCGTCCAATCAAAACCCCTGGTCTGGCTGTTTTAATAATGATTTTCACTTTTGAGGCCGACCTTTCTATTTCCACATCAGCAATAGCAGAAGTTTTCCACTTCTTCATAATATCCTCACGGAGATTTACATCTTGCTTGAGGTTTTCACTGAATTCTTTTTTACTAAACCATCTGGATCTCCATGTGCTTGTTATTCCTGTTCGGAGTCCGGTTGGGTTAACTTTATGTCCCATGCTGTTTTTTTAAATCAAAAAGTTATATATATTAGATCCTTCGATCCGCCAGCTGGCGGCCTCAGGATGATGCTATGCATCACATTGACTTTCTTCTGAATATTCGACTGGCCAGACCACCCTTGGTTTCGCCACCCTTTTTTACTTTTCCTGATTCTTTTATCTTGTCTGTATTTTTGGCTACGATTTCACCTTCACTTTTTGAAGTTTCTTCTTTTTCTTCCTGTTCTTTCTTGGCTTCCTTTTCCTGTTTCTTTCTGGCTTCCATTCTTTTTTGCTTTTCCTTTTCCATTTCTTCCTTGGTTTTTCGCCCTTTACCTTCAACTCTTTCTTCCAAAACTATTTCAATTTGCGAAGTTCTTTTGAGAATTGTTGAAGCTCTACCGAAAGCTCTAGGCATCCATCTTTTGAGAGTAGCACCAGCTCCAACTTGAACACTATAGACATAGAGATTATCTTTGTCCAAACCAAAATTGTTTTCAGCATTGCTAATGGCACTTTCCAAAAGCTTCTTCATCACTGGATTACTTTTCTTTATCTGAACTTCCAATTGATTGAGGGCTTCGGCCACATCCAAACCTTTAATAAAATTAGCAACTAATCTTACTTTTCTGGGTGAGGTTCTTAAATTTTTCAATTTGGCTGATACTTTCATCTTGATTTTATTTCTTACTATTCAAATTATTTCTTAGGCGCATCGGCTGCTTTAGCTGCCTTGGAAGCATCCAATTCTTTTTGTTTAGCGGCCATTTCTATTTCTTTTTGAATCTTACCTCCGTGTCTCACAAATTTTCTAGTTAAAGAAAATTCTCCCAGTCTGTGTCCAACCATTTCTTCTGTCACAAAAACGGAAATAAAATCTTTTCCATTATGCACGCCGAAAGTAAATCCAATCATTTCAGGAGAAATCATTGAAGCCCGAGACCAAGTTTTAATAACTGATCTGTCTTCAGGTCTTTTGTTCTGAATTTTTTTGAGTAGTCTTTCGTCCACATAAGGACCGCTCTTTAAGCTACGCGCCATATTTTTTAATTATAATAATCTTTTTACTTAATACGTTAAATCTACTTGTCGCTTATTTATTTCCTCTTTTGTCTTCTTTTGATTATAAACTTATTACTATATTTTTTTCTTTTGCGAGTCTTCTTTCCAAGAGCTGGCTTACCCCAAGGGGTTTTTGGATGTTTAAGTCCAATTCCTTGGCGACCTTCTCCTCCTCCATGTGGGTGATCTACGGGATTCATTGCACTTCCGCGAACACCTGGGCGAACACCCATATGTCTTTTTCTTCCAGCTTTTCCAATCGTAACGGCATTATGTTCAAAATTGCTAACTTTTCCAACTGTAGCATAGCACTCGCTATCCACCAATCTGATTTCACCTGAAGCTAATTTCAATTGAGCACTTTTTTCATCAATAGCCATTAGAATAACACCTGAACCAGCACTTCTGGCAAATTGTCCACCCTTACCTTTAAACATTTCCACATTAGAAATAATTGTTCCAACCGGAATATTTTTCACCATCAATCTGTTACCAGATTTTACAGGCGCATTCGCTTCACAGATAATCTGATCGCCTGTCTTCAGCCCTTCAGTAGCCAACACGTATCTTTTTTCTCCACTAGGATAACAAATTAAAGCAATAAAACCACTACGATTTGGATCTTTTTCGATGGCCGTAACCCTGCCTGGCATTCCCAAAATATCTTGCTTGAAATCAATAATTCTGAATCTCTGTTTGTTGCCACCACCTTGGTGTCTCACAGATATTTTTCCATTTGATCTTCCGGCCTTGCTCTTTTTCGAAGCCAGCAAAGATTTCTCGGGTTTATTCTTAGTTAAAATATCCGATTTTACAATCGACATATTTCTCCTACCGGCATTATTTTTTCGATAAATTTTTATTGCCATTTGCTTTGGTTCTCAGTTAACAGTTAATGGTTTTAAGATATTTTTTATATTTACTGCGAACTGTTGACTAATAACTGTGAACTATTTTAATCTATTTTTTTTCTTCGAATAAATCTATTTTATCTCCCTCTTTTAATGTGAGTATAGCTTTTTTAAAACCAGATTTCCAACCAGGAGTACGACCATAATTCTTGAATTTTCTGGGAATTTTTATGGTATTAGCGGAAATAACCTTGACTTTGTACAAACCTTCAACGGCTGAAATAATTTGTTTTTTAGTAGCTTTTGGAGCAACTACAAAAACATATTTGTTCAGCTCAATGAGAGTAGTCGCTGCTTCGGTTATCCAAGGCTTAATCAAAATCTTGGAAGCTAAATTGTTATTTTTAATATCAGGCATAATTATCTAATTTAAAAGATTCAAACAGAAATAAATTAATTGTGACTTTAGGCTTTAGACTTCAGGCTTTCTTTGCTGTATTTCTTTTCTATGCTTTTTACCGATTCTTTGGATAAAATAATATTTTTGTGATTTAGGATATCCAAAACACTCAGACTTTCTGACAAAACACAATCAACTTTTTTCAAATTTCGGGCAGTGAGCACCATCTCTTTTTCTTTAGTATGAAAACCCATCAGCACGCTGCCTTTTATTTTCAAACTTTTCAGAACAGCTGACATGCTTTTGGTCTTTTTTTCTTTCAAATCAAGATTTTCCAATACAAATATTTCTCCGTCGCGAAACTTTCCACTGAGAGCCAAAGTGATCGCTTTGGAATTCATCTTTTTGTTGATTTTTTGTTTGTAATTTCTTTCGCTTTTTGGACCAAAAGCCACACCTCCACCTTTCCAAGTTGGGGTTCTGGATGATCCAACGCGAGCTCGGCCAGTTCCTTTTTGTTTCCAAGGTTTAATACCAGATCCAGCTCGGTCTCCTCTATTTTTTGTATCAGCTATAGACTGTCTTTTATTCGCCATCAAAGAAACAAAAACTTGATGTAACAGCGTATCATTTTCAGGTAAACCAAAAACTTTGTCTGTTACTTCCAGTTCTTCTTTCTTTTCTCCTTTTAAGTTGTAGACTGATATCTTTGCCATTTTTGTCCGCGAGGTACGAGTGGCTATAAAAATGAGCATCCCGCACCAATTCGCTATCTAAACTTTATATTTTTTATTATTAAGCCGTTAGCCCGCTTCGCCGAGGCGAGGCGTATTCTTCAGATTAACTTTTTGCTATTTCCGCACTCTCTTAGAATTTGGTGCGGGGAGCATTATTGGTTACTTTTTACAATTTCAACTATTCGACCGGCTACTCCGGGAACAGCACCTTTTACTCCGATTATGTTTTTTTCCTTATCCATGAAAACAATTTTGACATTTTTTGATGTAGCTCTTTTTCCACCCATTCTGCCAGCCATTCTCTTGCCTTTGGTTACATGTTCTGGAAAGCCTGAACCAATTGAACCAGGAGCACGTAAATCATGCTTGTGTCCATGAGTTTTTGGAGATCCCTTAAAGCCATGTCTTTTGACTACACCTTGGAATCCCTTGGCCTTGGTAATACCGCTGACTTTGACTTTTTCACCTATTTCGAAAACATCAATGCTGATGTCATCACCTGCCTTCAAAGTTTCCTCTTCGGCTTTTTCTATTTTAAATTCTTTTTTAAATATTCTTTTCTTGGTTTTTGGTATTTCAATTTGAACAGCTGAATAACCATTTTTTTCTTCAGTTCTAAGCATTGATACTTTTGAAAAACATTCAACCAGAGTCACATTCAGTGCTTCTTTATCTTCGTTATAAATAGTTGTCATGCCTATTTTTTTTCCGAGTATAGCTTTTGCCATATTTGTCTCCGAGGCACGAGGAGCTACAAATATGAGCATCCCGCACCAATTCGCTATCTAAACTTTTATATTTTTATTAACTAAGCCGTTAGGCGTATTCGCAAATAAATCTTTACACCTCATCTAACCCTTGCTGGAATTGGTGCTGGGATAATAATCCTGATTTCAAATAAAAAAACTGACCTCTCTATAAGCCAGTCTAATTCGCCAACTGACGAATCAATTTCTCTCTGGCTAGTTGAGTATCCCTCGATAAAACTGGGGACTTTAACTAGGATCGATCTCTATCCTTTTATATTACATTTTTATCTCTATGTCAACCCCAGCTGGTAAATCGAGATTAGTCAAGCTATCAATTGTCTTTGGGGTAGGATTAATAATATCAATGAGTCTTTTGTGCATTCTCATTTCATACTGATCACGGGCATCTTTGTAAATGAAAGTGGATCTGTTAACCGTAAACTTTCTGATTTCAGTTGGTAAAGGAACAGGGCCAGAAACACTAGCGCCAGTTCTCTCAGCTGTTTCCACAATTTGCTTGGCTGTTTGATCAATAATCTTGTGATCATAGGCCTTGATTTTTATCCTTATTCTTGATTTTACCTCTTCTTCTTTTTTCATTGATCTTATTGATTTTTAATGTGAATATTGCCTATTCCTTAATTATACTTACCTTATAAAGCTCCCGAGATATTCGGGAGCTTAAAAGATAAACTACTTGATGATTTTAGTGGCTACTCCAGCTCCAACCGTTCTTCCGCCTTCTCGAATAGCAAATCTCATGCCCTCTTCCATAGCTACTGGGGCAATCAATTTAACATTCAAAGTGACGGTGTCTCCAGGCATAACCATTTCTGTTCCTTCTGGCAGAATTACTTCTCCGGTAACATCAGTTGTTCTGATGTAGAACTGAGGCTTGTAGCCCTTGAAAAATGGAGTATGTCTTCCACCTTCTTCTTTAGTCAAAATATAGATTTCGCCTTCGAATTCAGTGTGAGGAGTAATTGTTCCTGTCTTGGCCAAAACTTGTCCTCTTTCAACTTCTTCTTTTTTGGTTCCACGAAGCAAAACTCCAGCATTGTCTCCGGCCTGTCCGCTGTCCAATGATTTGTTAAACATTTCAATTCCAGTCACAGTTGTTTTTTGAGTAGGTTTCAATCCAACAATTTCCACTTCTTCTCCAACTTTGATTGTTCCTCTTTCAATTCTACCAGTTACAACAGTTCCTCTTCCTTCAATGGAGAATATGTCTTCGATTGGCATCAAAAATGCTTTTTCAGTTTCTCTCACTGGTTCTGGGATTTTAACATCCAAAGCAGCAATCAAATCGATGATTGGTTTAGCATCTGGATCTTCCGCTGACTTAGAATTCAAAGCTTTCAAAGCTGAACCTCTAATAACAGTGGCGTTATCGCCATCAAATTCATATTTGGTCAAAAGTTCTCTCACTTCAGCTTCAACCAATTCAATCAATTCTGGGTCATCTACCATATCAACTTTGTTTAAAAAGACAACGATTTCAGGAACACCTACTTGATGAGCCAAAAGAATGTGCTCTCTGGTTTGTGGCATAGGACCATCGGTCGCAGCAACAACCAAAACAGCTCCGTCCATTTGAGCGGCACCAGTAATCATGTTTTTGATATAATCAGCATGTCCCGGACAGTCAACATGAGCATAATGTCTCGCATCTGACTCATATTCGCAATGAGCAGTTGCAATTGTTATACCACGTTCTCTTTCTTCGGGAGCTTTGTCAATTTCATCTACGCCTTTTTCCTTGGCTTTACCCAAGAAAGCCAGAACGTGAAGAATTGCCGTTGTTAAAGTGGTTTTTCCATGGTCAACGTGTCCAATTGTTCCTACGTTGACATGCGGTTTGATTCTTTCAAATTTTTCTGCTGCCATATTTTTATGTGTTTAATATTTACTTAATTATTATTAATCATTCCAAGTCTTGGTCTCTTCTTGGAACAAAAAAATACATAGTTTTTTTATTCTAATACAGAATGTTATTTTTGGCAAATCGAACAAAAATTTTGGCTTTTTTTAGCCAAAATTAGAGAATATTCAATTAGCTTTTTCGTAAATCACTTCTTCCGAATTGTTCTTCTCCATTTCATCCAAAATGATCGAATTTACCTTCTCTTCTTCCTGAGCTGATTTCCAGATTGCAATATCATTGTTGATTTTATCAACTAACTCTTGCTTTGTCAAATTCCCGATTTCTCCGAGCCTAATTTTCTTAAATTCAGAAAGGGTCAGAACAATATAGTAACCTTCCCCATCTTTTACGACTGCTTTTCCGCCTAAAAGTTCCAGGGCTTCTTTTAATTTTTTATCCAACATATTTCCCCTTAAAAAATATTAATACTACTTAGAAATAATAACGCAAAAAAAATATAATGTCAAACAAAAATTTTTATTTTTTTATTATTTTATTATTGCAAATGAAAAAACCGCCACTAGGCGGTTTTTTGTTTTTAAAATATTTTTTCTATTTTTAGCTCCAGCGGGTGAGGTTTTCGGGGGTTTGTTCGACTGGTACTTCGTAAACTATTGCTAATTTTTCAAACATCCAGATTTATACAGCAAATTCTTTTAAATAAATTCCAATTAGCAATAGCCCTAGCAATATTATTGTCTTTTCTTGATTTGTATCTATTCTTATCCCATCCAAAATAGCTATCCTCCAATATATCAATAATAAATCTGGCACAAAGTTCAATTGTAATTCGCCTGAGCCCTTTTTGCACATTCAGCAAAAATATCTTTTTATTGATTTTATTTATCGACAAATAACCCTTTAAAATAAGTTTTGTTTTATTTTTTGAGAAATTTACTTTCGTTTGATTTTCCGATAGATTAGCGGAACGAATCAGATCACTAATATCAAGATACCTTGATCCATTCATAAAAGTATCAAAATCTATCAAGCAGAAGGCTTCACCAGAATCTTCAAACAAAAAATTTTCGATTCTAGCATCACCATGAATTAATTGATTAGTTTCTTCTAAATTAAAAAAAATTTTCTTTTTTTTATACAAACCAAGTATATTTATTGCTATATCGGCTATTTCTTGGTTTTCAATTTTTTTATAAATTTTTCCCAATTTTTTAATGACATAATCAAAATTATGAAAATTTGGAATATGAAATTTTAAATCATATTTCATTTTTGAAAGATCTAAGTGAAATTTTGCCATAACCAATCCTACAGAAAAATAATTTATTTTATCCAATAAATCATTTGAAGAATTCCCCTGTATAAAACTATACATTCTCCATATGTTTTTATCTTTATCCAGAAAAAACACTCTCTTGTTTTTATTTTTTAATAATATTGGTACGCTCCAGCCATTCTTCTTCATGCTTAGAGTAATATATGCATAGTCATTTATCATCTTCATGTTATCAAAAAGATGATTAAGTTTTTGCAACACAAAAAAATTGTCTTTGAATTTTATCTTAAAAGTCTCGTTGCAAATTCCCTCAGATATTTTTTTTGTCGAAACTTGATTTAGATTTATAGCTCCAAAAAATTCCTTTAAAACTGAATTAATTTCTAATTTTTTATTTTTTCCAATCATACATTGAATTAATTATATAAATCATATGGAAAAGCTTTTATGACTATTTCATCAAAAATCACATAATTAGGTGTCTCGGAAATATAAAAAATTAAATTGGCAATATCATTAGCCTTAATTAGGTCATTTTTTATGTTCGACTTAACACTATAAGACATTTTTGAAAGAATACTTCCAGGAGAAACTAAAATACATCTTATTTTTGTTCCGGAATATTCAAGCTGCATTGATTTTGTTAGCGCTCTTAACGCTGATTTACTAGCCGAGTAAGCAGCTGCCATTTTTGCACCACTAATTCCCCACCGCGATCCAATCAAAATAATTAATCCTTCTCTTTCTTTTTTCATGATTTTTATAGATTCTTGCAAAAAATAAAATATCCCAGAAATGTTTGTATCAATTGTCCGTTTCCAGTCCAAAAAAGTAACTCTATCAACAGCACTCATTTTCAAAATACCAGCACATAGTACAACCAATTTTAGATTGCCCTTGCCTAATACTTTTTTTCTAAAAAAACTAGCAACATCACTTTTTGAAGCTACATCAAAAAAATGGAATTCACAGTTATTTTTTCCAATTTTATTTATGAGATTTGTTACCCTGCTATCTTCCTTTTTCCCTACACCTATGACATAGTAGCCCTCATTGACCAGTTTTAATGCCACAGACGAGCCTAGACATCCAGTTGCTCCGGTAATAATAGCGATCTTCCTATTTTTTGTATCCATTTTATATAATTTTTAATTTGATCAATAACTCTTTAATTTCTTCTTTAGAAATAGTATTTTTTTCTGAACTAGGAATATTTATTTGCTTACAACTTTTGCCATAATTTTTCCCGTTCATATCTAAGATAAAATACCCATCAGACTCAAAGAGAAAGCTAAGTTCATCAAAGTTGGCCATTCTTTCATTTACATTTTCTTTATACAAATTTTCCCCTGTTAATATTTTTATTTTTTCTTTTGATAGGTTATTTTTTTCACAAAAAATTTCAACTATTGTTTTTACAAGATCCACAATCATAACCGAATTTACATTTGGTATAAATATTTCTCCACCCTTCATTTTATGTAAAGCATATTCGATTAATTTTATAACATCTGTATGCAATAAAACATATCTGGTCATCTTATTATCAACTATTTTAATATCTTCTTTTTTGTTGAGCCTAGAAATAATTTTTGGAATAATTGAGCCTGATGAATTTAGTATATTTCCAAATCTAACAGCAGCGAAGGCAGTTTTTTTATTAGATGAAAAACAAACAATTTTTTCCAAGAGAAGCTTGGATGCGCCCATGACAGAAGTAGGAGTGGCTGCCTTATCAGTTGAACATAATAATACCTTTTTCACTTCGTATTTTTTGGCAAGTCTAACGATATTGCCAAAACTACACACGTTTTGTATTGCAAGTTCTTCCGGAAAAGTTGCTCCAACAGAGACATGTTTCAATGCAGCACAATGAATTATAACATCACTGCCCTTTATAACATCTTCCAAATCCACGCTGCTATTTAGGTCAATTAAAAAATTTTTTAGATTGCTGCTGTTTCTTGAAATATCAATCAAATTAGACATAGCAATTTCAGAACGCTCAATAGCTCTTACCTCTATATTCCTTCCCAAACCTAAAAAATGTTCAACTAGAATCAAGCCAACTGTTCCTCCTGCTCCTGTTATAGTTATTATTTTTTTCATATTTACTTAATATAAAAGGAGTGACGATACGTTATCAATTCACTCCTCCTATTCAAATTTTTCTATTTATGAAATATACACTCTGTTTTTTATAAAACTTTTTATTGGCTCCACGAGAATCTCATGCCCCGCATGCCAATCGATATTGTCGTTCGGATCAACCCATTTATATTCCAAATGTTCATGACTTAAATTAACTTCAGCATTTTTGTTAATTGGTTTCGATACAATCAGAATATTTACTTGGTGATAAGCCAAGT
>ENA-UOWO01007114-UOWO01007114.1-activated-sludge-metagenome-genome-assembly--contig:-NODE-7114-length-11190-cov-5.360395_pt1 | contig 11190 bp, 9 predicted proteins | sample MGYA00238148_ERZ761564 | MGnify/ENA primary metagenome ERZ761564 (study PRJEB28885, sample SAMN05720194) | activated sludge metagenome | isolation source: Anaerobic digester | place: USA...
ATGTATGAGCAATATCATCCATTGGGTGTTGTTGGAATTATTTCGGCATTTAATTTTCCAGTTGCCGTTTGGAGTTGGAATACTATGTTAGCATGGGTTTGTGGAGATGTTTGTATTTGGAAGCCAAGCGAAAAAACACCTTTGACTGGTTTAGCTTGTCAGCATATCATCAATGAAGTGTTTGAAAAAAATAATGTTCCTGAAGGCGTGAGTTGTATTATTAATGGTGGTCGAGAAGTTGGTGAAATGATGACTAGTGATAAACGTATTCCTTTAATTTCAGCTACTGGAAGCACTCGAATGGGAAAGGCAATTGGTGCAGTTGTTGGTGAAAGACTTGGACGAAGTTTACTTGAATTAGGTGGCAACAATGCCATTATTATTTCAGATAATGCCGACTTGGATATGTCGTTAATCGGTTGTGTATTTGGGGCCGTAGGTACTGCTGGACAGCGATGTACTTCAACTCGAAGATTAATTATTCATGAAAAAGTGTATAAGAAATTTACTGAAAAATTAGTAAATGCCTACAAACAAATAAAAATTGGCGATCCATTAGATGAAAAAAATCATGTTGGACCATTGATTGATAAAGATGCGGTTCAAGCTTATTTAAATTCGATTGAAACAGCTAAAAACCAAGGTGGAAAAATTTTGGTTGAAGGTGGCGTATTGAAAGGAAAAGGTTATGAAAGTGGTTGTTATGTTCGCCCATGTATTATTGAAGCAAAAAATGAAATGAGTATTGTGCAACATGAAACTTTTGCGCCAATTTTATATGTTATGAAATATAAAACTTTGGATGAAGCTATTGCCATGCAAAATGATGTACCACAAGGTTTGAGTAGTGCCATCATGACAACAAATATGAGGGAATCGGAACAATTTCTTTCACAAGCTGGAAGCGATTGTGGTATTGCTAATGTAAATATTGGGACTAGTGGAGCCGAGATTGGAGGCGCATTTGGAGGTGAAAAAGAAACGGGTGGTGGACGCGAAAGTGGTTCAGATGCATGGAAAGTTTATATGCGTCGTCAAACAAATACAATCAATTATACCAATAAATTGCCTCTGGCGCAAGGTATTAAGTTTGATTTATAGATTGAAATGGGGGCAAAACACTCAATTCTTTGCCGATTTGACAATGAGGTGAATGATTAAATGATACTATAAAAGGATGATTGAACATTTAGAAAATCAATTTTCGTTGACAATTATTTAAGTTTTAAATCCATTGGATTAAATATCTTTGATTCTTCATGGTGGCTGCCAAACTAAAAAAAATAAAGTCGCTTTTAAATTAAAAATTATGAAACATTCTTTTTTTCTTGTTGTTGGATTATTTCTATTAACAACACTTCCAGCATGTGCTCAGCATGGGGGCGCTGCAAAATCTCAATTAACTTGGTATACTAATTTAGGTGAAGCTCAAAAAGTTTCAAATGCAAAAAAGAAACCCATTTTCGCTTTTTTTACAGGTAGCGATTGGTGTGGATGGTGCACAAAATTACATAATGATGTTTTGAACAAACCAGCTTTTATTGAATGGGCAAAAAAGAATGTAGTTTTATTAGAGCTTGATTTTCCACGTAGAAAGCAATTGTCGCCTGAACTAGCCCAACAAAATAATGAGTTGCAACAAACATTTAAAATTCAAGGTTATCCAACTGTTTGGTTTTTTTATTTAAATGATGACGCAGTTACAAAAAAGAAAAATATTAGTCCTTTGGGTTCATTGGGCTATCCTCAAGGTGCTGAAGTTGGAAAGGAAGAAGTGAAGTTTTTAAAGGATGCCAATGCGATTATTGCTAATAAGAAGTCGTAGTATTTTATTTAATTTGAATCCGAAAAATTTTATTTTATAAAATAATTCGAAATTCACTAACATATGAAGTGTTTTCATCGTTATAGGTGGAAACACTTTTTTTTATGAAAACACTCATCTTTTATATTTCAAGCTTTTTGGTAATTTGTTCGATTTCGTTTTATCAAAGTTGCCGACAGTCTGACCATATTACTTGTATCGCTTTTTCATCCTTTAATTTTAATGCATTTGATATTAGTAATGCCGAATTTAAACTTTTGAAAGAAGGCGATGAAGTGTATGCAAAGAAATTTGCTTTTACAATTGAACCGAAAACAAATGAAGTACTATGTAAACAACCTCAAGTCAATATAATTAATTCGGCTTATGCTTATAAAGTAGATTATTCGCAACAAGTATTTTTAAAGGATAGTTTAAAAGAAATAGAAATATTTAGTCTGCAAGATTTTAATGCACAATATCCTGCAGGTGCGGTGCTCAATAATTTGTTCGATATACCTCCATTAACAAACTACGCTTATAACTATGGTTATTCATATGGCGTTTATTCGCCACTAATAACTTTAGAAGAAATACCTTCCTCAACCAAGGATTATAAGTTTTATTTAAAAATAAAAACTAAAGAAAATCAGGTTTTTATAGATTCATTGCCAACTATTAAAATCAAAATTTAAATATGAATAAGAACAAAATTATCCTACCACTTTTCATTGTAATTTTATTCGGTACTTCGTTTGAATCGTTTGCAAAAAAGACTAAACGTGTAAAAGGTGAAAAGCCTATTATTCGTTCGTTTATAATTTCAGGTGGCGCACAGTTTGGCATTGGACTTCCATTTAATTCAAACAAAACAAGTAGTTTGAACACATCGTTTTCGCACACACAGAATAATCACTTTTATTTGAAATTGAGATTAAAGAAATTTATTATTTCGGGTGGCGTTCGCACTAGCTTTTTTGATTTTAAAAATCAAGCATTTAAGCAAAGTATTGAGAGTACTTATTCAAAATCAGACTTTGAAATTAATTCGGGGCAAATTTCAGCAACGGCTGAATTAGTTACACCTTATATAGGATTGGGTTACAGAATGAAATATGCAAAAATAGAGTTTGAACCGTTCATAAGATTGGGTTTGGGGGTATTGAATTATCAAATTGGCGATGTGAACTTAGCTTCTAAAAACTCAGCCATTTTAGATCAAACTATTTCTTTCTATGATTATAGATCTGAGTTATTTTTCAATCCTTCAATCGGATTAAATGGCGCTCGCCGGATCAGTAATTTATTAAAATTTACTACTACTCTCGCATTTGATTTTGGTAATCCTTGTGAAAGTGAATTGCAAGAAATTACCATTCAGAAACCGTATCAGACAATCCGTATGCGAAATATCTATCTTCAAAATTCTATGAATAATTTGTATTTCATGATAGGGTTAGAGATTACGCCTTTTAATAAAATATATTCTAATGAAAGGAAGTATGAGAAATGGAAAAATAAAATGAAGTGATAAGTCTGGTTTTATAAATAGGTCAATAACACCATATAAAAATATAGGATGCTATTAGATCGAATCCTACTGAATGAATCAATGAATAAATGTAATGACAGAATTTAAATAAAAACTTTTTTTGCCAAAACAAGTGCTTCCTTTAAAGCCACCATATTGAGCTGAAGATCTATATTTTTTTCTTTGAAAAATTGTAAAACATCCTCTGTTGCCAAATTGCCAACCAATTCATTTTGTGCCATTGGGCAACCGCCAATTCCGTTCAAGGCACTGTCAAAACGAAAACAATTAGATGAATAAGCAGCTTCTATTTTTTCAAATGATGTTTCTTTCGTTGAATGAAAATGAGCACCAAATTCCAAACTTGGAAATGCATTGACTAAATGAGTAAATATAGTATTGATATTTGATGGATTAGAAACCCCAACCGTATCAGACATTGAGAAAATTGAAATTCCAAGTTTTGAAAGTTCATTCACCCAATGAATTGCAATCTCACTGCTATAGTCATCACCATAAGGATTGCCAAATCCCATTGAAATATAGGTTACTAATTTTTTTTGATGTTCGACACATAAATTTTGAATTTGCTCAATTGTTTGCAGCGACTCTTGTATGGTACTATTGGTATTCAGCTTTTGAAAAGTTTCAGAAATAGAAAAAGGGAATCCGAGATAGGTAATTTCGCTGTATTGAACGGCTTCTTCGGCTCCTCTTAAATTGGCAATGATGGCTAGTAATTTACTTTTAGATGATGTTAAATCAAGTGCATTTAAAACCTGCTTTGTGTCAGCTAATTGCGGTATGGCTTTGGCCGAAACAAATGAGCCGAAGTCAATGGTATCAAATCCAACTTCAAGTAATTTATTGATATATTCAATTTTTAATTCAGTTGGTATAAACCTTTCCCAACCTTGCATTGCATCACGCGGGCATTCGATTAATTTAATGTTTTGCATTTTGCAAAATTCATCATTCTTTTATGCTTTACCTAATTTATGTTTTAGTGATTTAAAACATAGCTGATGAGCAGTCAAGTGATCTCTAGCTTTTAAATTATTCAAATCATAAAAACTTCCTTAATATCAAAATAATATTTACCTTACTGCCTTATTTTGAAATATTATGGAACAACAATTAACTATTGACGAAATTCAAAATTTTAAAGGAAAATACCCTAAGCAATTATGGTATTTATTTTTTAGTGAAATGTGGGAACGTTTTTGTTTCTATGGCATGCGAGGGATGCTCACTTTTTTTATGATTAATCAATTGTTTATGGATGAAAAGGTTGCCAATTTACAGTATGGGGCAACGCAGGCATTTGTCTATGCTTTTACTTTTATTGGAGGGCTTTTTGCAGATAAAATTTTGGGTTTCCGAAAATCGTTATTCTGGGGTGGTTTATTAATGATAACCGGCAGTATTATTTTGGCAATCGATCCAAAAGAGTTTTTCTTTTTAGGTATTAGTTTTAATATAATCGGCACCGGTTTCTTCAAACCCAATATTTCTACTATGGTCGGTGCCTTGTATAAAAATGGGGACGTGAGACGTGATGCAGGATTTTCATTGTTTTATTCAGGTATTAATGTGGGTGCTTTGCTTGGTGGATATGCATGTATTGCCATAGGCAAAGGAACTTTTTTAAGTAGTATGGTTCCTGAACATTTAAGATGGAATGTTGCTTTCGGACTCGCTGCTGTTGTGATGACCATTAGCTTATTAACTTTTGTCTATACAAGAAAAACAATGGGGCCTATTGGACTTTCCCCATTAAAACCGGCACAAGATGAGGATAATAATGGACAATTGGATAAAAGCAAGAAATGGTATGAATATGCTGTTTATTTAGGTGCACTTGCAGTTATACCTGTCATTATGAAAATGGTTGCGAACACCCAATATACAGATTGGTTTATGTATATTATTGGTTCATTAAGTTTGGTTTATTTAGTTTATGAAATGACTAAATACAGTGCAGCAGAAGTGAAAAAATTAGTAGCTGCGCTTTTATTCATTTTATTTTCTGTTGTTTTTTGGGCAATCTTTGAGCAAGCTGGTGGGTCACTGAGCATTTTTGCCGCAAACAATGTCGATAATAAATTGTTGGGCGCGATAACCTTAGATCCGAATGGAGTGAACAATGCAGCTAACTCTTTATTTGTGATTATTTTTGCTCCAATTTTAGGGATCATTTGGATTGCAATGGCTAAGAAAAAAATTGAACCTAATACGGTTATAAAATTCGGGCTCGGTTTTATTTTTCTAGGTCTTGCATTTTATACATTTTACGCTACAAAATTTTTCGCTAATTTACAAGGAATGACCTCACTTGATATTTTTACCCTAGCTTATTTTGTTGTGACTTTAGGTGAACTTTGTTTGTCGCCAATTGGGTTGTCTATTATGACTAAACTTTCACCTACTGGACTTCAAGGGGTTATGATGGGATTATGGTTTTTAGCAAGTGCTTATGGTCAATATGTTGCTGGTTTATTTGGTGCCAGTATAGTGTCCGATATTGAGAATGCTACTGCACTCGATAAATTAAATTCGTACACTGAAGGGTATAAACAATTTGCTTTATATGCTGTAATTGCCGGCGTTATACTCATCATCATCTCTCCATTAATTAGAAAACTTATGCAAGAAGTAAAATAATGAATATGATAAAAAAGGTATATTTTATATTCGTTCTGCTTATTTCTATTGTGAATCAAATAAGCGCACAAGAAATTCAGCCTATTCAAACTGATAGACCAGATCAAACAGAAAGTCCATCAATTACACCAAAGCATCAATTGCAAATGGAAATTGGTTTTGTGTACGAGCAAGAAAATATTATCACTCGAAATTTCACGCATGCTAATGTTCTTACAAAGTTCGGATTATCGGATCGGGTTGAACTACGATTAGTTACGGATTATGGTACCACGCAATACTCGTACAATAATTCAGAATCAAGCTCGAGCTATTTGAGTCCAACCTTAATTGGATGCAAAGTTGCATTTTTTGATGAGAAAGGATTGCGACCAAAAACTTCGTTGATACTGCATCTTGGTTTACCTTTTTTAGCAAACAAATCATTTAAATTCGATCAAGTATTCACAACCTATCGTTTTTTAATGCAACATACCTTAAACGATAAGTTGAGTTTGAGTTATAATATAGGTGCCGAATGGGATGGGGTATCCGCGCAACCAGCTGGTATTTATACACTGGCTATGGGATATGGTATTAGTTCTAAAATTGGCTCCTATATTGAATTGTATGGCAGTCATCAAGGTAAAACGACCACACACCAATATGATATGGGATTTACCTATTTAATTAATTCAGACATTCAACTTGATATGAGTGGTGGATTCGGGATCACTAAAAATGCACCTGATTATTTTGTAGGATGTGGTATCTCATTTAGAACCGGTCATTAATATTTATGCCAAATTCAAGTTCTCAAACAATCAGATTTCAACGAGTACTTGTATTTGTTTCGGTTGCTTTATTTGTCATCAAAATGCTTGCGTGGATATTAACTGGTTCAGTAGCCATTCTAACTGATGCCCTCGAGAGTACAGTAAATGTGGTGGCTGGTTTTATCGGATTATATAGTATTATTCTCTCTGCCAAACCTAAAGATAAAGAACATCCTTATGGACACGGTAAGGTTGAATTTATATCGTCGGCAATTGAAGGTATTTTAATTTCAATTGCAGGTTTGGTAATTATTTACGAGGCAATTCGTAATTTATGGAATCCCCATGAACTAAAACAATTGAGTTGGGGGTTAATTCTTGTGGCCTTTTCAGCAATTATAAATTTTGTAGTTGGGCATATTTGTGTACAAAAAGGAAGGAAGGAAAATTCACCTATTTTAATTGCTAGTGGCTCTCATTTGAAATCGGATACATATTCGTCACTCGGATTAATTGTCGGTATTGTTTTATTATTGGTAACTGGGTTTCATTGGATAGATAGTATAGCCGCACTTGTGTTTGCATGTATCATCATTCTTACTGGATATAAAATTATTCGTAAATCTGTTTCAGGTATGATGGATGAAATTGATACAGAAATTGTGAAAGAGATCGTAACTGTTTTAAATAAACATCGTGACACAAATTGGATTGATATTCATAATATGCGCGTAATTGATTATGCAGGTTTTTATCATATTGATTGTCATTTAACAGTGCCATATTATATCAATATTGATGAAGGTCACGAAATACTCGACTCATTGACCGATATGTTAAAAGAACACTTTAAAAATAAAGTTGAGTTTTTTGTGCATATCGATGGATGTATTCAAACTCAATGTAGTTTATGCAGTATTCAACCTTGTTTAAAGAGATCTGCATCATTTTCAAAGCAACTTATTTGGACAGAAGAAATGATTTTATCGAATCAAAAACATCATTTATAAGAACTAGATATATGCTCTATCATACTTGTTTTGCTTTTCAAATTTCACGATAATCATATAGGTTCGAGTTGAATTTTGATGAACTTTGGAAATTGGTTTAAGTAAACGTTATTCTATAACCTTAAAAATGAGAACTAATTCAGATAACTTGATATTTTTAATTATACCTATCCAAATGATATTTATTAAGTGAATATCAAAAAAATATGGTAAGACTAAAAATGGGTTGAGAATATTTCGGGTATTTTCTGAACGAAGTATGAGGGCGACAAACAAGCTTTTCACATTAAATCCTCCCTTGAATGAGCAAATGATCCGAGATTTTCACTTTAGGTAGTTACAAAACAAGGACATGAGCATTTATCTTTCTCATTCTAAATCTGGGTTGACCCCAAAAATAGAAAATCATACTCATAATCAGTTACAAGTGTGCTCAATAAATACCAGACTCTTATAAAGACATGTAATTAAATAACTACACAAAACCTTTCAACTTACAATAACATAGCAAAGTGAGCAAATTCATTAACATCTTTTGCGAAGAGAATGAAATATTCATTATTATTTTTTTCTTTATCAATTTAGCATAATTTTTCTTGTTGAAAATAAGTTCTTTGATTTAGCTTTTACTATATAAAACCCTTGATTCAATGTATTTATTTCATAATTATATTCATTAATATTCTTCTTTGAAAATATTTTTTTTCCATCCAAGGAATACACTTCAATCAACTCAATTGGATTAGATGTTGACCGCACTAAAATTGAGTTATTAATTTTATTAATGGAAATAGAATTAATCTCTAAATTCGTTGTTTCAGGTATATCTAAAGGGAAACAAAGGTTACCTAAAGTGAGCGTATCTGAAACGAAAAACCTAGGCTGCCAAGTTGATGGATTGGGTTCATCCACAAAAGAAAATGAATACAAATTTGCTTTCCCAATTAAAGTCTTATTCATTGTGTTAATTGTAATATTTGACATCCTACAATTAGTATTAATGTTCCTATCCTGTACATTCATAAATCCAACTGATCCAACAACAGGTTTGGTGGTAGTACTTAAATCATACAATTTATTATGCTTAACAAAAAAACCTCTTTGAGATAATATATTTAATCCGTTTAATTGCTTGGCATAAACTATGCCGCTTGTATTATAAATAACTGAATAGTCTGACTTAGCGTAAGGGGGAGTGTTATTGGAAACCTGGACTGAACTAAAATAGTCATTTCCTTGCTTTGAAATTAACATGCTTGCGTATTGCCAATTAGGGAAAAGGAAAAATTTGTTATTAAGTGTTAAATTTGCGGTATCTAACTTTGAAAAACAGGTAGCCGAATTATTTGTTCCGTTGAAGGATCCTGAAATATAGATTTCATTATTTAATTTAGTAAGATTAGAACATGTACCAGTTAAAGTGTCGCCTGAAGTGTAAATGGTATCTTTATAAAATGCAAATGATGTAGAATAAAAAATAGTGTCCATTGTAATTACCATTCCCAAGTTATTTAAATTATAGTAGCCTCCGATATATATATATGATCCAAGGTTTACAATACTACCAAAAGATATTATTGCTGTCGGATATGGTAAAACGTCTAACGTTTTTGCATTTTTAATTTCAAGATTAGGTTTGCAAAATAATAAAAAACCAGTTCTCGCCCCATTCGTTTCGCCATTATTACCGCAAAAAACTAGCTCGCCATTAGGAAATTCAGTCATATCAGAAATTAAAGGGGTAGAATTAAAATCAAACGTATAATGATTAGTAGTCAACAAACTTCCGCTCGAAGAAAATCTAAATACAGATATCCCATTAATATCCGTACTCACAATATAATCTCCATTCTGTGCTAAATAAATTTTAGCATACTTACAATTATTAATTGGCAACGAATTCGTCCAGATGACATTGAAGTTTGTATCTATCTTTGAAATATAAAATTTTAATGGCATCGCTAAATTATTCTCCTTTCCTATCAAGATTATGTCATTATTATTGTCAATTATTGAGTGGTAAATTTCTGTACTTAATGAATTGGCATTTTTATAAAAATACTTAACTTCTGCTTTAAGAACATTTGACGTCCATATAAAAAACAAGAACCCAAAAATGAATTTAGTTTTCATAGCTTGATAATTTAATTTTACTCTAAGATAGTTGCTAATTTAATAGAACATAATTTATTTTAAACATCTAAAGAATACAATTTTATCAATTCCTATGATTTCTACTATTGATATTTTGGTCTGATTTTTTTTGCAACTTGGTTCTAAGTGAAAATAATTAAGTTTAGAAGCAAAGCAGCAAAAAATTAACTGCACATGAGTAGAAGCCTTGATTGAGTATTCATAAATAAGAAATATAAAACCTACAACTGTATTTTCAAAATTTTATCAGAAGATCTCACATTCTACTTACGAATTACAAGCATATAAAACAAAGGTGAATCGCCAATAGAACTTGGCCAAAGAGCTTCAACAGATTTTTTTGACTTCATTAATATCTATAATTGTCAAGACCAAGAATGAAAAACCGAAGGGAAAAGCTAAAGTGCCAAGGGCTGAAAGCAGCTAGATACAAGTGTCTTAGTGATCCAAAAAATGAGCTTTTGTTCTATTTGAATTTTTAGATTAGTGGGCCTTCTGCTGTGAATCCCACTCCGGTATGTAGAAGCAAAGTGTTTCTTTTTGTACCGAATATTTCTAATCAATTTAAGCTTGTTGTTGAACTGCCATTTTGATTGTAATATTGTATAAATGAAATTTCAATAATGAAAAAACTGCTTTTTCTTTTACTTATTAATTTTGTAAATTCTGCAACGTTTGCTCAGCAATCTGCTGATAATATAATTAGAGAACTTAATAAAACAATTACCTTATACAGTGCAGATAATGCTTCCTTATTTGCTTTTTACGAACAAATAGGGACAATAGAACAGAAAACAAATTCATCTACAATACAACGTATTCGTTTAGCAGATATTGGGTTTATTAAAGCTGAAGCCAATTCAGAAAACTTTGTTGTGAATATTCGATGTGCTGATTCAACATTTTGTATTAATTTAATTAAGTCGGATATGAATTCAACTTCTATTCCTTCAAATGCCTTCTTTTTTACAGAAGCATCTGCGGCCAATTTATTTGCAAAAAAAATGGAAGAGCTTGTTGCTCTTTATATAACAGACAAAAAGCCAATTAAGGCTGTATTATTAGAAACACCAAACGCAGTTAGTAGTCAACCCAAAGTTGTTCAACAGCAAACCACGAAAGCAAAAGTGGTTACAAAGTCAGAAGAAGAATCAGAGGAAGAAGAAGAGTTGAGTGCAGAAGAAAAGCAAATTGCCAACAAAGCAAGATTGGAAAAGCAACGAGATGAAAGAGAGGAGGCGCGTGCGAATGTAAAGGCGAAATAGAAGAGTA
>ENA-UOWO01007116-UOWO01007116.1-activated-sludge-metagenome-genome-assembly--contig:-NODE-7116-length-11186-cov-6.121103_pt1 | contig 11186 bp, 7 predicted proteins | sample MGYA00238148_ERZ761564 | MGnify/ENA primary metagenome ERZ761564 (study PRJEB28885, sample SAMN05720194) | activated sludge metagenome | isolation source: Anaerobic digester | place: USA...
TGATCGACAAGGGGCTGACCAGACTGCCGGCCGGCAAGGTGCGTCTGAGACAGACCCATAAAAACGGTGGTTTTGTCTGGACAGAGGTAGTCAGTGAATTCTTCTTCAACGAAGAACGCGAGTTTATGTTCGTTCTCGGCGTCAGCCGCAATATCAATGAACTGGTAGCTGCTGAACAGCGGCTCAATGCTTGTTGAAAGGTTACAAAATTAATTGTGTTACCAATACGGGCCCTCGATCGTTTATGAAATGAAAAGGGTACATTCAAAGGAACATTCAGGAGGGAAGTATGAAAATACTGAAAAAGTTCTCTGTAATAATGATGCTCCTGGGCGCGATTTTCATGACCGGTTGTGATGCGAGCCAGATTATCGACGTCATTTCAAAAGTAGCCGAAGGCGTTCAGAAGGCCATTCCCGCCATAAAAGAAGTCATTAACACGGTCAGCAATGCCGTGAGCAGCACTAACAATGATACCGCCGACAATACGGCCACGCAGAATACTACAAACACAGCTCAGGAAACCGACAAAAAAGAAAACGATGCATCAGTAGTTGTAATCAACCCCACTGATGATGAAGAGGTTTCTGACCAGGCAACCGCGACTGCAACTTCTACCGAAACTGCCACCAGCACCCAGACTTCTACCACAACATCCACGGCAACCGAAACTTCAACTCAGACAACCACTGCAACTTCGACCTCCACATCGACCCAGACCAGCAGCGCCGCTCCGGCCATTTCTGAAAAAGGTCAGCAGCAGATGGACAGCGTTGTCGATTATGCTCTGCGCAACCACCGGGGTGGCTCTAACGGCGATTGTTTCAATGCCGTATGGGGCTATCTTACCAGTTCGGGCTATGGCAACCTCAAAGCCTGGGGCGATCTGCCAAACATGGGCAGTGACGAAGCCAGAGAATTTGCAGAATTCATGAATAAAAGCAGCGCAAATCTCAATGAAGCCGGTCTGCAGCGCCTTGACACCGCTTTCAATCCTCCAATTACCAACCCGCACGACCCGAGAATTCCGAAGGGCGCCGTTATCGTCGTTGCCGCAGGCAGTTATGGCACTTCTCACCCTACCGCCGGCGACATCGTAATCAAAGCCGGCGAAGGCCGATTCGTTAACGACGGCCCGAACATGAACTACGGCACATCCTCAACCTGGACCGGCAAACTTCTCGGTGTTTATATACCGAAATAAGACTCTTGATAGAACCTCGCTTGATTCATAGTCTGACAGGAGGCGGCCGGCCAAAAACCGGCTGCCTTCTGTTATAATTGGAACAATAGCCAATGTCTGGAGGCCCAATGCAACTGAACGACAAAAAGCTGTCAGCCAGAAGGGTGCTGGCTATATTTTGTTTTTTTACCTGCAGTTGCCGTTGCTGTTGGCCGATGCTCCGGCAAAAATTTCTGACAGGGCTTTTGAAAGACTTGGCCTGACCATTGCCTGTCTGTTCGAACGCTTTGGTGATGCGGCAATCAATGCCGGCCGCGGCAATTTTGTGGCAAGCTTTGAACGACCAAAATTTTCACGCGACTATCGCAAAATGCGCCTTAAGATCACCGGCATGCAGAAAATGCCAGTTGAAGCGGTCAAACACAAAGTTACCAGATTCTTTTTTGCTGAAACTCCGTTACCCCCAAGAAAAGAATGTGTTGGTTTCTTCAGGGTTTTTCCGCCTGAAAATCTCGAGGAACTTGCGGCAGGCTCCCCGGTCAGCCTGGTTTACCGGCTCGATCTCGAAATCAACCTGCAGGAATGTGTCATGATTGCCGCAAAAGCCGGTATAAGCTTTGCCATCGAGGAATCAGGCATACTTGAGTCTGAAAAGCTTCTCATACCGGTTCGCAAAATCAGCAACGACAATCTCAGGCTTTTACTCGAACGTTTCTTTCCAAAAATTGTTCAGATTGTTGTCAACAAAGGCACCGACAATATGCTCAGCGCCTTTCTCTCTGCCGGCAGCACCAGAGAAAACATTCTGAGATCTGCCGGTATCGATCAGCTGGCGCCTTTTACTGTCTTTGCGGCCATCGAGATCAGCAAATATCTTGCCGCCCAGCAGGTTAAAAACCTGGCTATGGGTGGAGCCGGCGCCGCGTTATCGACCATAGTCATACCAATGCCGGTAATCGGGCAGGTGGCTATCGGCGCGGTACTGGTGAACCTGGCAATTACCAATGCTCCCGGCCTGATAAACTGGAGTGTCGAAGAATTCAAAAAGGGGGTTTTCCGTGACCGGCTCGGCAAGGCAACCATGAACCTGATGGGCAAATACCCGCCGGGAAACAGCCAGGTTCGCTGGTTCGAAGACCAGGTCAAGACCGAAGCCGCCAAAGACGATTATTCAACCCTGCACCGAATTCTCTTTTTTCTGCGTCTGCAGCCACTCAACGTAAGAAAGCCATGGAAGCCGGCGTTGAAGTATTACGTTGCACCGGTTGCCAGACAGGCCGAAAAAAATGCCTCTTTCAAAGCTGAGCGCTATCTGTCAATAATTAACTATCTTTTGCATGAATGACCTGTGCAAAAGCTAATACAAGGCTGCTTTTTTCATGCGACATTGAAGAATCCGACCCCCATGAAGACGGCAATATAAAGGTTACTGGCAACTACAACGTCCCGCAATTAAACTTAAGTATCAGGAGCTCTGGTGATGGGAAAAAATATTTTCAGGTTCACAGCCTTTTTCAGCCTGGTGCTGCTGCTTGCCTCCGCAGGCTTTCTGGCAGCAGGCCCCCAGTGGGACCCAAATCTCCGCCCGGTCAGACTTGTCAGCCGTGGCGCCAATGAAGTGGTTCTCGATGATTTCCGCTGGGGTTCGACTTTCGACGGTCAAAAATTTCATGCAACCTATGGTCGCGCCCGCATCAGATATTCAGAAGTCGACCGCGTCTATCTGTGCAGCGAAGATTTTCCGCCAAAGGCAGTGGCGGCACACATTTCACTGGCATTCACCTTCAGATCGATGAATGGTGTTACCAGCGAAGATGGCAAGAAAAGCGATTTCGGCCTGGTCATTTCGGTCACCAACCGCCTGCGCGAAGGCGAAACACCCTCTTCTTTCATGAAAGCCTTCTTTCCGGCATTCTCAAAAGACCCATGGCCACTGGTTTTTGAAGTCGGAACTCTGACCGACAGGGTTCAAAACAGTCTCACCATATTCCGGCAGACCGTTAAAATGTTTCCGCTGCGGCTGAAGAAAGAGCAGATAGAAAGCATTCTGAAAGCCGGCATCGAGCAGTCGCTTATCGACCGCAGCCGTGACTATTACCATGTTCTTGGCAACAATTGCGTGGTCGGAGCTTACCGCATTCTCATGAAAGGGCTTGGCGACCAGTTTTTCAAAGATTTCTGGGCCCTGCCCGATAAAATCGTCAGCCACAATGTCTCATTGCCGAAATTTTCGCCGGGCTACCTTTCAAAGAAAGGCCTCAATGCCGGAGAACGGGTAGTTCTAAATGCAGAACACCGGGTGGTGAAAATTCCGACAAGCATGGGCGTTCAGACAATCGATCTGACGAAGCTTCCTGGTTACGGCCGGGCTCCGTCGCAACTGATTCCGCTGGTAGTTCAGCTGGAGAATTTTATCAGACTGAGAACGGCCGAAGTCGATCTTGCGAGACTCAACGACCTGCTCAGCCCGGCTAATGAAGACTTTTTCAGAGTTCTCAAAGCCAGACAGAAAGTTTCTGACGAAATTGGCGACTCGATCGAAACCATTGTGCAGCTGGTCAGAAAATCGCCCGAAAGCTGCCTGAAGTTTTACATTGAAGGTATCAGACAGCATAAACTGAACCGCGACGAACGCTACGCTCCACTGAACAAGGCGCTTTTCCTGATTGTGCAGTTCGAACTCAACCACACCCGCCAGGAACAAAAGCCGGAATACGTAGCTTCACTCAAGCTTTTCGATACTTTCCCGAGAAAATAAAAACATGGAGACTGTTATGCCGAATAGACTTTCAGCCCTGATTGTATTTCTGTTACTGATCAGCTCATCTCTGTATGCCGGGCTTTTCGAGCAGATGAATGCCCAGAATCCGGCTGATTTTTCGGCATATTACAAATCAATCGGGGAATGGGGTGGCCAGATCGTTCTGCCACCGCTGGCAAAACGCCTGCCCGGGGGGTCTGTTCCATTTCTCGTGTTTTCAAGTCCGCAAAAGGAATTGATCGGTCGTTTTGTGAAACTCGCCTGGAACCGCTCAGATAAAGACGAAAACTGGTTCGATGAGCTCTCAGTAGATGTCAACTTCGACCCGGCGACCCAGGCTTTCGGTGAGCGCGCCGGTTGCCGTTTCCCGACCATTCTCGATGGCTGGCAGAAGGTCAGTCCGCTTGAATCACTCGCCGCCAACCGAAGCGAAGGCACTATCGAAGTGGTTCTGAAAAATGCGACCTATCGCGATGGCACTTTGTATATTTCTCAGGAACCGGTTCAGGTTAATGGCTCGCACGTCTGTCTGGCCCGTTTCAAAGGCAAAGCCGAAGGCAATCTGCGAACCATCGTTCACTACAACCCGGCAACCCGCAAATTTGACGGACCCGAAGAAGTGGTCACGATCATGCCACGCAAACCAAGACCCAACGAAGATGCTCCCAACACATCTCTCGAAAAGATTGAAGACACTGGCATGAACAGTGGCGGCTGGTATCTTTATGGCAAGAAAATGAAAAAGAGTTTTCTGGTCAAATCTATCGAACCCAGGCTGCCGCTGCTGTTGAGCCCGACCACCTGCCTCGATCAACCCAATGACATCAAAGATTTCGCGAAAACCGGTGTTTTTGCAGATCTTAAGCCCGGATTGTTTCGCAAAACCTACAGTGCAAGAAATCAGACAGCAGGCATTGCAAAAGAGTGGCCGGTCGGCAGCCGCCACCTGCTCATTCACCTGTTCGGCTGGCGCAAAACCGCCAGCCAGAAAGCCGGTGTCATGGACCTGCTCAATCTGGTCACCGGGCACTTTGCCTTCGGTTTCGCCGAAGTAATAAGAGATCGTTTTACCGGTGAACCACGCTGGGATATCGAATATAAGCAGGTTTACGGCCACAATCGTGAAGAAGTCGTTTCGGGCTCGATGAAGTGGCATGCCTACATGGGCAATCTGCGCCGCGGCTGGATGTATTCGATACCGGTCGCCGACACTGTTTTAAAAATACCTGAACTTGAGCCTTATAACATCAACGGCCAGATAATCAGACCGATGCGTGGTCTTGAGCGAGAGCTCGAAAAAATGATGGCAAAATACCGCACCGGTTCGGGTTCGGGCTGTTCGATGGTCAGACCTGATGTTTCATGCGTCCAGGACTCACATTGCGCGCTTTACGGTGCTCTCGACCAGTTGATCGATGGCCTCGGCAAAAGACCCGAAGTCATTGCCTGGCAGAAATCAGGCTCTGCCGATGCCAAAAGATTTACCAGCCTTATCAGCCTTGGCAGAGAAGTTGAAAAGACGATTACCAGTTTTGGCAACGCTCAGGGCAACTGGAAAGATTTTGTGCAGACCCCGTTCGGCACCAGAAACCCGGGTAAGGTCAAAGCGGTGGTAAATGCCCTGCTCGCCATTAAAACCGTTTTCCCACGCGCCGCCCATGACCACCTTCTGCAATTGTCAGCCAGCCGCGAATACCCGATGTGGACAATCCTGACATGTCAGATCGGCGGCGTAATTCCCGGTCTGATACCACAGAAGCCCACCTCGCTGATCATGCACAAGTAAAACCCAGCCCTCAGGAACAATCTGATTCATAAAAAAAGCAACGTGCAACGTTGCCCCTTTCGCAAAGCCGCAACAATTGCGGCTTTTTTTCTGCAGTGTTTTTTTACCGGCAGTCAGTTACAAAAGCCTGTTTTACAAGCCCAGGGAGATTATGAAACGTATAATGTTCTGTAAGTCTGATGCCATGGAGGAAAAATGAAAAATCTGACCGCTTCGCTGAAGACGCTCTTTGTTTCGCTTCTACTGGTAACATCAGCTTTGCCCTGTCTGGCAGGCGATTATTACACACAGAACCCGGCGGCTCCTTTTCATTCTACAACCCTGCAGGAATCGGCCCCGGTACAGACTGCCGCAGCAGGCTTTCCCAACAATCAGGCCTGGTCGATGAAAGAAGTGCCAAGCATAATGACCTACAAGGTAGCGTTTGCCGGCAAGCCGGGCAATAAGGCTTCTCACGAAGGTATGGATTTTGTTCACACCAGTCAGGCCGTTCCGCATGTACCCGTAATTGCTGCAGCCGACGGCACTGTAGCTTATGTAAGAACCGGCTGCCCGCAGAGTGCCATGTTCGGCAAAAACGCCAGCCTGCGTGAAGCCGGGGCCGGCTGGGGTAACCACGTGGTTCTTTATCATGGCAACGGCATCTACACCCGCTACGCCCACCTGGCTCCGAATTCGACCAAAGCAAAAGTCGGCGATCGTATGGTCGCCGGCGATATCATCGGCGAAATGGGCAACAGCGGCCGCAGCGAAACCCGGCATCTGCATTTCGAAGTCGGCTACAAGGCCAGTTATTTTGTTGCCGGCAAGCCAAGTCAGAGCTTTGACCTTGTTTTGAACCCCGAGAAGTATTTTCCCAAGAAGCAGCAGCCGACTAACGGCACCTTTATTTCTGAAAAGAACAATGTAAGATCTGGCCCGTCAACTTCTGACAATATCGTTGCCATCGCGCCGAAAGGCAAGACTTTCAAAATCGTCGAGCGGCGTGGCGAATGGCTGAAAGTTGTGTTCAGCCACGAAAACAACGAAGTTACCGGCTGGACCCATCAAAGCAACACCTGAACCAGGACCCAATCAACCCTGACGGGAGTCGGCTATTTCGTATTCCGGCTCCCGCCTTTTTTTTTGGCTGAACATCCTATAAAAATTCAGGTGGATTTTTTTGTGAAAATACATATGATTGGCTTTGAGGGGACACATGAGAAAATACCTGCTTTTCGTTCTGGTATTTTTTTGCCTGATCAGCTGTGCAGTTCTGGCAGACAAGGACTCACGGGTTTTCAGGGTTGGTGTGTTTCCGCTCGAGCCTTTGAACTTCGTTGACAGCAGCGGCGAAGCTTCTGGTCTCAACACAGATCTTATCAAAGAGGCATTTAAAGAATCGGCCCGTCACCCGGTTTTTGTGCCCGGCAGCTGGAACGAATGCTACGAGAGGCTGCAGAACGGCGAGATCGACCTGATGACCACGGTCGCCCTTTCCCCTGAACGCCAGGAAATCATGGATTTCAGTCACGAACCGGTGGTGCTGATATGGGGTCAGGTTTTCACCAGCCCAGGCAGCGGCATCAACAACATTCTTGATCTACGCGGCAAAACTGTGGCGATCATGAAAAAAGATATCAACGGCCAGAATTTTATTGATACACTGGCCAGCTTTGGTGGCAGATGCAACATCATCGAGCTGGCGACCCACCATGAAGTTTTCGACGCGGTAGCCAGAGGGGAAGCCGTTGCCGGCGTTGCGCCGCAGCACTTTGGCCTGAGATTCTGCCACGAGCACGGTCTGGTATCAACTTCGATTCAGTTTTCACCTTTCAGCGTATTTTTTGCCACTAAAAAAGGCTCTAACAAAGATCTTCTCGAACACCTCGACCGGAAACTCGAAGAATGGAAACCCACGGAAGGCTCTTTTTACCATGAAAGGCTCAATTACTGGCTTATGGGAGTTAAGTCGGGAGGCATTATCCCGAAATGGGTCAGTGTGGTTTTATCGATTCTGGTTTTGATTATCGGGTTCACTCTTTATGGCATGCGCATTATGCGACGCCTGGTCGAGCAAAAGACCCTTGAACTGGCAAATCAGGAAAAGGATTTTCGCAACCTTGTCGAACAGGCGAACTCGATCATTCTCAGGCTCGATACAGACAAGCGAATCTCCTTTATCAACCAGTTTGGCCTGAAGCTTCTCAAATTCAGCGCAGATCAGCTGCTCGGCAAATCGGCTTATGAGACAATTCTGCCGCAGGCGCAGACGGATGGAACAGAGATTAAAACCATTATTGAGCCTGTGTTTTCAGACCCGTCGAGTCACATCATAGTTGAGAACGAGAATCTTTGCGGCGACGGTTCAAGAGTTTATGTGCGCTGGTCTAACCGTGCGATTTATGATGAAAACGGCAATTTCAAAGAAATGTTGTGCATTGGCAACGATATTACCGAGCAGAAAAAGCTTGAAAGAGAGCTTTTACAAACCCAGAAAATGGAAGCGGTCGGTAGACTTGCCGGCGGTATCGCCCATGATTTCAACAACATCCTGTTTGTTATCGTTGGCAACCTCGATATGGCGAGAAATCGTCTGAATGATAAAGTCGCGCTGGTCAAAAATCTTGAAAACGTCGAAAAGGCCGCCGAAAGAGCCAAAAACCTGGTCAGACAGATTCTTGCTTTCAGCCGAAAAAATGTATCAGAAAAAAAAGCCATCTGTCTGGCTGATGAAGTCAGAGATGCGGTTAAAATGCTGCGGCCAACTCTGCCATCAACAATGAAAATCGAAGAAACCCGCCTTTCAGCCGGTAAAATTCTTGCTGACAGCAATCAGATCAACCAGATACTGATGAATTTATGCACTAATTCCATGCACGCGCTGAAAGGGGAACCCGGCATCCTCAAAATAGGGGTTTCAGAATCGTATCTGCCCGACGAATTTATAAAATCTGATTCAGATAAAACCAGGCTGCATCTCAAGCTTACAGTTTCTGACTCCGGGCATGGTATCGACCCGGAAAACCTGACAAGAATTTTTGAGCCATTTTTCACGACCAAAGAAAAATTCAAGGGCTCGGGCATGGGTCTGGCTGTTGTGCACGGGATAGTCAAGGAACACGGTGGTGAAATCAGAGTTTTTTCCGAGGTCGGCAAAGGAACGACATTCGAGATCTTTTTCCCGGCGGTGGAAAGTAACATAATGCCACAAAATCTTTCAGAATCGGCAACGGAATCATTTTCAGGCACCGAAAAGATTATGCTCGTCGATGATGAGCCCATGATCCTTGATGTTAACTCGGAAATGCTGCAGGGTTTCGGGTACCATGTCACCGCTTTTTCCAGTTCTGTAGATGCGTTACATGCATTTGAAAAAGCGCCGGAAGCTTTCGACCTTATCGTTACCGATATGACAATGCCGGAAATGACCGGGGCGGCCATGGCCAGAAAGATTCTGCAGCTTAAGCCTGAAACCTCTGTAATCATCGTCACGGGGCATTCTGACCAGATCGACCGCAAAAAAGCCGCCCGGGAAGGCATTGCCGGCTTCGCCTATAAACCCCTGTCATCGGCGGAACTGCTGCGCGAAATCAGGCGGGTATTGCAGAGCCGGGGCAAAAGATCGTAGTGGCGGTTTTCAGCAATTCTCGGTGAATTGTTAAATATTGATCAGTATCAAGTTTCTATCAGCGGTTTGACAGCCATATCTGTCAGTGGATTACCCAATTGGCACGCAGCGACCGATAGCAGACAAACAAAAACGGTTATCACAGCCTGCGCTTTGATAACCGTCTGATTTGAGATTATAGAATCAGGGCTGGGCGATGAGAATCGTGCGAATTCTGGCGGCTTCAGCGGGGCTGGTCTGGCCTTCTTCGACCCAGGCGCGGATTTTCGCTTCGAGACTGGTGCCGTGCAGGGCTTCGAGCGCAAGAGTAATCTGATTGCTGTCGCCTTTGATAATTGCCTCTTTGAGATTCTTGTTCGGCACGGTGATTTCGTAAAACGGGTGCATACCGCGATAGCCAGAGTTGCGGCAACTGGCGCAGCCCTTGCTGTCGCTGTAACGACCGGGTTTGAAATCGGCCAGGCTGAGTCTGGCAAAGTCTTTTGCCGTGAATTCAAGTTCGCGGCGGCAGTCGGGGCAGACATTGCGCACCAGCATCTGGAAGACCACGGTGCCAATGCCGTCATAAAGCTGAAACGGCGGCACTTTAAGATTCAGAAGCTGTCTGAACACTTCAGAAGTATTGCGGGCGTGCATCTGGGTAAGCACAAGAATACCGTCGTTGGCGGCTTTGAAACATTCGAGAGCCGTTTCTTCATCGTTGATTTCTTCGACGACGATTACATGGGCTTCGGCGCGCACGGCGGCTCTGATGGCAGCCGGCATCGTCATGCCGATATGCGGTCTGACCTGAATGCAGCCGATTCCGTCAATTGCCTTGTAAATACGCCCGACTTCAAAAATTACTCTGGTGCCGTCGTTCAGTATCGATACCGCCGTATCGCGGCTGGTAGTCTTGCCTGAACCGTGTGGGCCGGCAAAGATGACCAGACCCCGGTTGAGGTTCTGCAGCAGCCCGACAATCTGCTTTCGCTGCGCTTCATCAGGGAAAACGGCCGAAACCGGCGGTGCAACTTCGTCAGGGCGGCTGAAAAACAGCAGAATCTGTTCACCAAACACTGTCGGAACCAGCTGCACGCGGATATCGATGAGCTCGTTCTCGACTTTGACGAGAACGCGGCCGTCCTGCGGCAGGCGGGTTTCGCTGATATCGAGCGCCGACATCAGCTTAATGCGGGCAATAATACGGTCGTAGGTCGGGTGGTCGAAGTTTTCGCGGGCTTCGAGGCTGTTCTGTCTGGCGACATTGAGTTTGACATGGTCGCGTTCGGGCTTGAAAACGACGCGTGCAAGCTTTTCTTTTACCGCGTCTGAGATCACACGGTTAACGAGCTTGATCACCTGCAGATTGGCATCTTCGGCCGCACCGGCGGCTTCGTTTATTTCGCCGCCGCCCTGACCGGCTTCGAGTGTGCCGTCAGCGAGGCTGTCGGCAATTTCGACCATGCCCTGATCGAGGCGACCCTGATTCTCGGCGGCTTTGACCATGGCGACGAATACTTCAGTGAAAACGCCGGAAAAAAGGCTCAGACAGCTGGAAAATGTATAGCCTTCCCTGACCCGGCTGCATATCTGGCCGATAATGGCACCCAGCGGCGCATCGCCCTCTTCGCGTTGCAGCAGTTCGAGAGCCTTCAGCAGCGGAATACCTGAACCGAGCATTTTGCCGAACTTGCGGCTGAACAGTTCGAGATTGCGGGTTGAAACTACTGACATGGGCAGTCTCCCTTCAGGCGGCGCGGCCGCCAACGACTTTTAAACGCTGCCGGGGCTGATCTGGCGCCTTATTCTCAGCCTCAGACCGGCGATTGAACAGATGATTTTCGAGCAGCCGGCGGTTGAATCT
>ENA-UOWO01007122-UOWO01007122.1-activated-sludge-metagenome-genome-assembly--contig:-NODE-7122-length-11178-cov-10.384878_pt1 | contig 11178 bp, 13 predicted proteins | sample MGYA00238148_ERZ761564 | MGnify/ENA primary metagenome ERZ761564 (study PRJEB28885, sample SAMN05720194) | activated sludge metagenome | isolation source: Anaerobic digester | place: USA...
TTCCCCAGGGAGGATTTGAACCCCCACAAGCAGATCCAGAGTCTGCCGTGCTACCATTACACAACCGGGGAATGCATTGGGCAGGTGGAATATAGCTGAAATCGATTCAGATAGTCAAGAGTATCGCTTATCCGGCGATGGCCGAAAACGCCTCGTCGATGCGCGGATCATGGAACAGCTTCGCGTACTTCCTGGCGCTGAGGCCTAGCTTATCGGCGATGTCGGGATCGGCTCCGCCGCGCAGGAGCCGCTCCACCGCGGTCGCGTCGCTACGCCCCACGGCGAGCACGAGCGCGGTCTGACCGTCCTTGCTACGGAGGTCGGGGTCGGCGTGCCTAGCGAGCAGGATCTCGAGCAGTCTATCGTCGCCCTGCTGCGCCGCGTCCATCAGCGCGGAGTAGCCCCGGTCGTCGCTCTGGGCGTCTATGTTCGCGCCTTTGTCGAGGAGCAGCTCGACGATACCGACATGCCTCGATCTGGCCGCCAGGCAGAGCATCGGGACGCCGGCCTTGTCGCGCACGTCGGGCGGGAAGCCCGAGGCGATGAATAGCTCGACGGCCTTCGTGTCGCCATCGCGGACGCACTGCGCCAAGGACTCGGCGTGCCAGGATATGCCCAGCTCGAGCAGGGCGGCCTTAGCCATCCGGCGCCCTTCCTTGACGGCCCATGCCACCGCCTCGCCTCTAAAATACGCTACCGTCCGGTCCGGATCGTCGAACAGCGGCGCGTCGGCGAGCCAGGCCTCGGTTTTGCGCGACGGCCCGGCGTTATATAAGGCTAGTGGCGTCCCCCTGCCGCGGGCAAGGCCGACGATATAGGCAAGCCAGGATCCGCTCGTATCGGCCGTATCGACGACGCATAGGATATGGGTAACGGCGCTCAGGAAGTCGTCTATCCGGGAACGCGTCTCGTTGCGCCATCCGTCGTTATACCTGAGGCCGACAAGAGGCAGGCCTTCGGCCTTCAGTGCGGTCATAACCGTACGGGCGCGGTCTATGGTCTCTGGCGAAGCCATCACTGCGATCTTCAAGCGGAGCCTCTGGGCGATTATTGCATTCCACCGGCCACGTTGGCAAGGAACATAGCTGCATTACCGTGTTGACACAATATAGAGAATTTGGATATTATGCGAACAAGTCAATCGAACAGGGTGGTTTTCGGCTTTATGCAGCGTAGTTGCTAGAGCATATACCCAGTTAGTGCGATAGAGCTTCCGGGGTTTACCTCCTTGCCCGGGAGCTCATTTTTTTCTTGCCTGCCCTCATCGCAATCGATATAGTATCTCCATGAAAGAACATGCGGAACGAGGCCCACGACGAGCGGTCGTATCGGCCGCGTTCAAGGCCAGCGTCCCGGTACTCCTCGGATACACCAGCATCGGCTTCGCGTTCGGCCTCGTCCTGGTAGGTCTCGGCTTGCCCTGGTGGCTCTCGCCGCTGATGGCAACGGTAGTATACGCCGGAGCTGCGCAGTTCATGGGCGCGGGTCTCCTGGCCGCAGGTTCGGGAGTCGTAGAGATAGCGATACTGACCCTGCTCTTAAACGCTCGCCACGCCGTATACGGGCTTTCCATGCTGGAACGGTACGCGGGGGCGGGCCGCCGCAAACCGTACCTCGTGTTCGGCCTTACCGACGAGACCTACGGCCTCGTCACGACGCTGAAACCGCCGCTCGGCGTCGAGGCCACGGATTTCTATGTCGCGTTGACGGCTATGAACCAATGCTGGTGGGTGTTCGGTTGCTCCGTGGGAGCCTTGTTCGGCACGGTCCTGCCCTTCGATACGACGGGGCTGGACTTCACGATGACGGCTCTGTTCGTCGTACTGCTCGTAGAACAGGCCAGGACGATACGGCGGCCGGAGCCGTACGTAGCGGCGATTTCCGCGGCGGCGGCGGCGTACGCGCTGGTCGGCCCCGCTCACTTCATACTCGTCGCCACGGCCCTGACCTGCGGCTTCCTCCTCGTCATCCGCGGCCGACTGGAGGCCAGACGATGACGCGCATCCTCCTGACCGTCGCCGCCATGGCGTTCGTCACCGTACTGACCAGGGCGGCGCCGTTCTTGTTCTTCTCGAGACGTAAGCCGCCCGCGACCATAGAGTACCTTCAAGGATACTTGCCGCCAGCGTTGATGACCATACTCGTACTAGCGGCGTTCAAGGACGTGGCTTGGGCCGAACTCCCCCACGGCGTTCCGGAGATCGCTGGCGCGGCGACCACGGCCCTGGTCCATCTGTCCAAACGGAACGTGCTCCTGTCCATCGCCTGCGGCACGGCCACGTTCATCGCATTGACACGGATACTGACGTGACGGAGCGATTACTACGCGGAGATACTTGACGCAACCGCCCGATCCGGGACATAGTCCGCCCAGAGGATACCAATGAGAGACTTCGAGACCCCACTATGTTTCATGCGGGGCGGCCGTTAGAGGCCGCTTCCAGCGCTCGTTCCCCCTTCTATCCCGTACCAAACGCTTCCGTTCCATCTCACGACGAACCGCGGCTCGAGCTACGCTCGCTCTTCAAATCGTTCGGAGGCAAGCCGGTCGTCGAGGACGCGAGCCTCTCGGTGCGGCCCGGATCGATTCACGGCATCATCGGCCGATCCGGCGCCGGCAAGTCGACGCTCTTGCGCATGGCCGCCCTGCTCGAGACGCCGGACTCGGGCGTCGCCCTCTACGGCGGCACGCCCGTATCGGGGCTCGCCGGCCGCGATCGGCTACTCGCTCGCAGGCGGGCCGGCGTCGTGTTCCAGTCGTTCAACCTGTTCGCTTCGAGGACGGCCGCGGGCAATGTCGCCTTCCCGCTCGAGTCGGCGGGCGTGCCCAAGGCCGCCGTACGAGAGCGCGTCGCCATGCTGCTCGACCTGGTCGGGCTGGCCGACAAGGCTGACAGGCCCGTCGGGCGCTTCTCCGGCGGCGAGAAGCAGCGCGTCGCCATAGCCAGGGCCCTGGTCAACCGGCCGGAGATACTGTTCTGCGACGAGGCGACCAGCGCCCTCGACCCGGAGACGACGCGCTCGGTGCTCGACCTGATACTGTCCCTGCGCGACAGGCTCGGCTTGACCGTACTGATGGTTACCCACCAGATGGAGGTGGTAAGGCGCGCCTGCGACGATGTGGCGGTGATGGAAGCGGGCCGTATCGTAGAGACAGGTACGGTGGAGAGCCTCTTCTCCTCGCCCCGGACCAGGTCGGCCAAGCGCCTGGTCGCCGGTCTCCTGCCCCTGGAGGCGGAAGAACTGGAAGATGGCGCCGTATGCAGGTTGCGTTTCTCGGGCGCGTCGGCATCCCAGCCCGTGCTGTCCCGTCTGTCACGCGAGTTCCCCGTCGAGGTCAATATCCTCCGCGGCACCATACACAAGGTAGGCGGATCGCGCTCGGGCGAGCTCGTCGTCACGTTCCAGGGCGACGACCCTGCGATCAAGGCCGCCAAGAGCTGGTTAACGGCTCAAGGCATAGTCGTCGAATCGACGGTCGTCGGGGAGACCGACCATGCTTGAACTGCTCGACCTACTCATACGACCGACGCTGGAGACCGTAGCGATGGTCGCCGCGTCGACGCTGGCCGCCGTCCTCCTAGGGGCTCCCGTCGGACTCTTCCTGTACCTGATAGCTCCGGGCGGCCTGTCGGAGCGGCCCGCGCTTCGCCGCGTACTGGACCGGGCCATCAACGCGCTGCGCTCGTTCCCGTTCATCATACTCATGATCATGCTGTTCCCTCTTTCCAGGATCCTGATCGGCACCAGCATAGGCACGGCCGCCGCGATCGTGCCGTTGGCCATAGCCGCCGCGCCCTTCGTCGCTCGGCTCGTCGAATCGGCGCTGTCCGAGCTAGACCGGGGCGTCGTCGACGCGGCCGTCGCCTCGGGCGCGACCAAGGCGCGCATCGCCTTGGCCATACTCCTGCCCGAGGCCCTGCCATCACTGGTATCGGGCCTGTCGCTGACCGTGATCAATCTGATCGGCTACTCGGCCATGGCCGGGGCCATAGGCGGCGGCGGACTCGGCGACCTCGCCGTACGGTTCGGCTACCATCGCTTCCGACTGGACGTGATGACGGCCGCCGTGCTCGTCATTCTCGTCCTCGTCGAAGGCGCCCAGGCCGCGGGCAACGCGGCCGTCCGCAGGATCAAGTCCATGCGCTAGCCGGCGGAGAGTCGGCTGAAGCGCCGCCCCGTCCGTCGGCTCCATTAACTCCCCACAGTCCCTTTTCGGCGCTCGTAGAGCGACCGCGACTCATCGCAAGGAGGTTCCTATGAACCGCAAGGCCCTGGCACTATCAGTACTGTCGCTCGTAGCGACGCTAAGCTTCGCTCAAGCCCCGCAGCCGGCGCTCAAGGTCGGAGCGACGCCCGTTCCGCACGCCGAACTGCTCCGGCTCGTCGCATCGGAGCTCGCCGCCCAGGGCATCAAACTGGAGGTCGTAGAGTTCACCGACTACGTGACGCCCAACATCGCCCTGGCCGAGGGCCAGCTCGACGCCAACTTCTTCCAGCACGTGCCGTACCTGGAGTCGTTCTCCGCCGATCGAAAGCTGTCGCTCGAGGCAGCCGGCGCCATCCATGTCGAGCCTCTGGGCGTCTATTCTAAGAAATACCTATCGCTCGATGCGCTACCCAGCGGCGCGACGATAGCCATTCCCAACGACCCGACGAACGAGGGCCGCGCGCTCCTCCTCCTCGCGTCCAAGGGCCTCATTACGCTGAAGCCTGGCGCCGGGCTCAAAGCCACGCTACGCGACATCGCTTCCAACCCTAGGAAGTTCAAGTTCAGGGAGCTCGAGGCCGCCCAGTTGCCGCGGACCCTCGCCGACGTCGCCGCGTCCGTCATCAACGGCAACTACGCGATACTCGCCGGGCTCAATCCCGTCAAGGACGCCATAGCCCTCGAGGGAGCCGAGTCGCCATACGCTAATGTCGTGGCGGTACGCCAGGGAGAAGCATCCGATCCGCGCATCGTCGCCCTCGTCGCGGCCCTCCGCTCGCCCAAGGTCAAGGAATTCATCCTGGCCACCTTCGGCGGCGGCGTCGTACCCGTGTTCTAACGGATCCAGCGAAGGTCATCACTGCCGGGGCGCCGTCTTTCGTGAACGGCGCCCATGGGTTGACACAATCGTCTTTCATAAGTAGACTATTTAGGTCTTTTTAGGATGGTATATGAGCTTGATAACGACTAGGTCAAGATACGGGCTACGGCTACTCGTGGAGTTAGCCGAGCGAGGTATGGCACAGGCTATAGACCTCGGAAGCGTCGCGAGGCGCCAGGATATCCCCGAACTGTACCTGTCGAAGCTCGCGACGCCGCTCAAGGCCGCGGGCATCCTGCGGTCGGAGCGCGGCGCGAAGGGCGGCTATCGCCTGGCCCGCCGCCCCGAGGATATCACCGTCCTGGACGTCGTGGAGGCTCTTGAGGGACGCTCGTCCCTCCTCGAGTGCACCGGGGAACCGGGAGCCTGCGTCCGGTCAGGCGAGTGCAAGACGCTACCGATCTGGTCAGGACTCGATAAGGTCATACAGGATTACCTACGCGGCATAAGCCTCGCCGACGCCGCGGGCGCGGCTATAGACTACACGATCTAGGAGACGACTATGAAATACGCCGAGACGATTACCCATTTGATAGGAAACACTCCCCTGGTACGGGTCAAAGCCGAGGGCGCGGCCCCGGGCGCTGTCGTGCTGGCCAAGCTCGAGTCGTTCAACCCGTTCTCCAGTATAAAGGACAGGGTGGGTCTCGCGATGATAGAGGCCGCTGAGCGCTCGGGCGCGCTAAAGAAGGGCGCCGTCATAGTCGAGCCGACCTCGGGCAACACCGGCGTCGCCTTGGCCGCCGTGGCCGCGGCCAAGGGCTACCGCATAATCCTGACGATGCCGGAGACCATGAGCATCGAGCGCCGCAAGCTGCTGCAGGCCTACGGCGCGGAGCTCGTGCTGACCGAAGGCCCCAAGGGTATGAAGGGCGCCATAGCCAAGGCCCAGGAACTCGTCGCGAGCACGCCCGGCGCCTATATGCCCATGCAGTTCGACAACCCGGCCAATCCCGAGATGCACGCGCGGACGACCGCCGAGGAAATCTGGAAGGATACCGACGGCAAGGTCGATATAGTCGTAGCCGGCGTCGGCACGGGCGGGACCGTAACGGGCATAGCGAAGGCCATCAAGGCCAGGAAGCCCGCGTTCAAGGCTATCGCGGTAGAGCCTGTAGACTCGCCGGTACTGTCCGGCGGCGCTCCGGGCCCGCACAAGATACAGGGCATAGGCGCGGGATTCGTACCCGGCGTCTACGACGCGTCGCTGATAGACGAGGTGATACGGGCGACGCATCAAGACGCCGGCGCCGCGGCGCGCCGCCTCGCGCGGGAAGAAGGCCTGCTCGTAGGCATATCGTCGGGCGCTGCGCTCTGGGCCGCCCTCGGAGTCGCGAGGCGGCCCGAGAGCGCGGGCAAGCTGATCGTCGCGATACTCCCCGACTCCGGCGAGCGCTACCTGTCCACGTGGCTCTTCGAGGATCCCGTCGAGGTTACATAGTGTATACTCGACGATAGGCCGAAGGGCGGCCGGGGGGCGGAAGACCGTGAATTTCTTAAGCCGGTACCAGCGACAGATAGCGTTCAGGGGCATAGGCGAGCCGGGACAGGCCCGCTTGGCGCTCGCCCGCGCCACGATCATAGGCGTCGGGGCCCTGGGTACCGCGATAGCCAACTCGCTGTGCCGCGCCGGCTTCGGCTTCATACGCCTCGTGGACGGAGACCGGATAGAGGAGAGCAACCTGCAGCGTCAGATGCTGTTCGACGAGGACGACGCGGCGGCTGGCCGATATAAGGCCGAGGCCGCCGCCGCCCGCCTGAGCCGCGTCAACTCGGCCGCGTTGATCGAGCCGATCGTCGCCAGGGCGGACGCTTCGAACATCGAGGCCCTGGTAGGCGACGTCGACGTGGTGCTCGACGGCTCCGACAACTTCGAGGTCCGCTACCTGATCAATGACGCGTGCCGCCGTCTCGGCGTGCCGTGGATATACGGCGGAGTCCTGGGCGACGCGGGCGTCACGATGAACGTGCTACCCCGTGGCGGCCCCTGCCTGCGCTGCCTCGTGCCGGAACCGCCAGAACCCGGCTCGTTCGCCACGCCGGAGACCGTCGGCGTCCTCAACCAAATAACGGCTATCATCGGCTCCGTGGAGGCCGTCGAGGCCATGAAGATTGTCCTCCGCAGCCCCGACGTGCGCCGCTCGCTCTTGTCCGTCAGCCTGTGGGACGCGTCGTTCCAGGAGATCGCCATCGAGGCGGGCGAGGCTTGCCCGGTCTGCGGTCGCCGCTGAGCATTCGCCGGCACAGAATTGACCGTTATCGATTTCATCTCTATACTCACGGCTCGGCCATGAAGGCCGTGTACATACCGGTTGAACCGGTCCGCCCCGGAGACGAACTCCTCCATCCACTATCCTCAGGAGTCTCTCATGCACATGGCTGACGCGCTCGTCTCTCCCGACGTGGGCGGCGTCCTCTGGGCCGCCACGCTGGGCCTCGGCGCCTATTCCATCCGCAAGGTTACGGCAGGGGTCGACGACAAAAAGATCACCCTCATGGGAGTCATGGCCGCCTTCGTCTTCGCCGCCCAGATGGTCAATTTCACCATCCCCGGCACGGGCTCGAGCGGACACCTCGGCGGCGGCCTGCTCTTGGCCGCGCTACTCGGCCCCTATGCGGGCTTCCTGGCCATGGGGTCGGTCCTGGCCATCCAGGCCCTCTGCTTCGCCGACGGCGGCCTCCTGGCCTACGGCTGCAACGTATTCAACCTCGGTTTCTTCACCTGCTTCCTCGCCTACCCCCTCATCTACCAGCCCATAGCCGGTGACGGTTCCTCCAAGACCAAGTCATTCATAGCGGCCATGGTTGCCGCCGTCGTCGGCCTCCAGGCCGGCGCCTTCGGCGTGGTTATCGAGACGATGCTGTCCGGAAAGACGGAGCTACCCTTCGGGGCCTTCGTCGCCCTGATGCAGCCCATACACCTGGCCATAGGCGTCGTGGAGGGTTTCGTGACCGCCGCCGTCCTGGCCTACGTCCGCTCGGCCTCGCCCGAACTCCTGGCTCCGGGCGCCACCGTAGCCGTATCCTCCGCCCGCCCAAAGGCGCTCCTGGGGCTCATTCTAGCGACCCTGGTCGTCGGCATCGGCCTGTCCTGGTTCGCCTCCACCGATCCTGACGGGCTCGAGTGGTCTATGGAGAAGGTCTCAGGCATGGCCGAGCTCGAGGTCGAGGGCGGAGCGCACGAGACGGCCGCCGGCATCCAGGCCGTTACCGCCTTCTTGCCCGACTACGGCTTCAAATCGGCCGAGACCGAGGAAGCGGAGCCGTCCTGGCCGGCCATCGACGCTGGCACGAGCCTGTCCGGCGTCGTCGGTGGCGTCCTGGCGCTCGGCTTGTCTGCCCTCGCCGGCCTGGCAGCGTTCGGCCTGCGCCGCAAGCCACGCCCGGCCGGAACAGGAAAAGCTTGAAGATGAGAGACCCGTCGCGGACCCTGGCCGCGTTCTACACCGTCGACGAGCTATCGCGGCGACATAGCCCGGTCCACGACAGGCATCCCCTGGCCCTCAGCGCGACGACGGCCGCCTTCATGGTCGTCATAGCCTCGTTCGGGAGGCGGGAGGTATCGACTATCCTACCCCTGTTCCTCTACCCCTGCCTGACTCTCGCGCTGGCCGACGTCCGACCGGCCGAGCTGTTCCGCAGGCTGGCCTCCGTAGCGCCTCTCATCCTGGCCATAGCCGCCCTCAGCCCCGTCTTCGAGACTGCCCCGGTCAGGGTAGGTCCCTGGACCATCGCCGGAGGCTGGCTGTCCTTTGGTTCGCTCGTCGTCAAGCTGACGCTGACCGTGACGGCGGCCTTCCTCCTCGTCGCGACCGCCGGCATGGGCGGCGTTGCCAGGGGCTTGCGCGCGGCCGGCGTACCAAGGCTGGCCGTGGTCGTCCTGCAGATGACCTATCGCTACGTCGCCCTCCTCCTCGCGGAGGTGACGACTATGACACGGGCCCACGAACTACGCTCGGGCGGACGGCGCGGGGTCGATCGTTCCGTCTTGGGTCCGATGATCGGGGGCCTCCTCCTCCGTTCATACGACCGCGCCGGGCGCGTATACGACGCCATGAGCCTACGAGGCTTCGACGGCGAGTACCGCGTCGGCCAGGCCTCGCGCTTCGGCGTGCCGGACACCCTCTACTGCCTGGCCTGGCTGGGCTATTTCGCCATCGTGCGACTAGTCGACCTTGCAGAGGCGCTCGGGCGGATCGCTAACCGCCTGGCGGGAGGGATGCTTTGAACGCCTGCGGACTCGATCTGAACGCGATTCGCTTCTCCTATCCAGACGGGAGGCCTGTGCTCGGAGGCCTGAGCCTGAGCCTTAAACCTGGCTCCAAGCTGGCGCTGGTAGGCGCCAACGGCTCGGGCAAGTCGACGCTGCTCGGCCTCGTGGCGGGACTGCTCCAGCCCCAGTCGGGTAGCATCGACATTGGGGGCCTCACGCTATGCAAGCGCAACCTCAAGGAAGCGCGCCAGAGGATCGGCTTCGTCTTTCAGGACCCGGACGACCAGCTGTTCACCGGTAGCGTCTACGACGATGTGGCCTTCGGCCCCCGCAACGGGGGACTTGACCAGGCCGCAGTCCGGGAACGGGCTGATGCGGCCTTGAGCACGGTCGGCATAGCCGACCTGGCCGACCGGCCTCCGTTCAGGCTCTCGGGCGGCGAGAAGCGCATGGCGGCCATAGCGACGGTGCTGTCGATGGATCCGGGCCTCCTCGTTCTGGACGAACCGAGCGCGGCGCTCGACCCCAAGGCCAGGCGCCGGCTCATTAGCCTCCTGTCGAGCCTGTCTCAGAGCATGCTCATAGCGACCCACGACCTCGAGCTGGCCCTGGAGCTATGCGATGAGACGGCCATCCTGTTCGGAGGCGCCGTCGAGGCCGCCGGAAGATCAAAGGACCTACTAGCCGACGAAGGTCTCCTCGATCGCTGCGGGCTCGAGGCGCCGCTATCCGTCCGCGCCTGCCCCGTCTGCGGAAAGCGGGCGGCGCGCTAACGCTCAGCGTGGTATACTCGACCCGCCACGCACATCAAGAAGGACTACGAGATGGATAGTATCACGAAAGAACAGGCCCTAGTCGCCTCGCTCAAGAAGTACGGATCGCTCGCGATCGCGTTCTCCGGAGGCGTCGATTCCAGCTACCTCTGCGCCATAGCGGTCGAGGCGCTCGGTTCCAGGGCCCTGGCCATCACCGTCGACTCGCCGCTCCTACCACGTCACGAGCTGGAGGACGCGCGCCGGGTAGCCGCCTTCGTCGGTATCGAGCATGTGATCATGGAGGAAGGCGACATCGACGAGACCGTCGCCGCCAACCCTCCCGATCGCTGCTATCTCTGTAAGCGCATCAAGATGAGCGCCATGCTGAGAGTCGCGGAAGACAGAGGCCTCGCGGCCCTCGCGGAAGGTTCCAATATCGACGATCTCTCCGACTACCGTCCCGGGCGCCTCGCGAACGCTGAGCTCGGTATCCGCTCGCCGCTCTCCGACGCCGGCATGACCAAGGACGATATACGCGAGCTATCCCGGCGCCGCGGCCTCGCCACCTGGGATAAGCCGGCCTTCGCATGCCTGGCCTCGCGCGTGCCCTACGGTGACAGGCTAAGCGCTCCCCTCCTGGCGCGCATCGAGGCGGCCGAGGACTATCTGCGCGACCTCGGCTTCAGGCAATGCAGGGTCAGGAGCCATGACGGCACCGCCCGCATAGAGGTGGCCCCGGACGAACGGGTCAAATTCTTCGACGAAACGATGATGGACGACGTATCGGGCCGGCTCAAGCGACTCGGCTACGACTTCGTCAGCCTCGAGCTCGAGGGCTATCGTATGGGAAGCATGAACAGGGCGCTCGATACCGAAAGGACGGAATTATGAAGGAAAGCATCCTATATTATGACTGTTTCTCGGGCATCTCCGGCGACATGAACCTCTCGGCCCTCGTCGGCCTCGGCGTCCCGGAGGATCACCTCCGGGCCGAGCTCGAGAAACTCGGTTTGGACGGTTGGTCGCTACGCCTTACCCGCGACTCGAAGCACGGCATCTTCGGGCTTCGCGCCGACGTCGAGCTGGCTGGCCATGAGCACAACCATGAGCACGCCCATGA
>ENA-UOWO01007128-UOWO01007128.1-activated-sludge-metagenome-genome-assembly--contig:-NODE-7128-length-11170-cov-7.265767_pt1 | contig 11170 bp, 10 predicted proteins | sample MGYA00238148_ERZ761564 | MGnify/ENA primary metagenome ERZ761564 (study PRJEB28885, sample SAMN05720194) | activated sludge metagenome | isolation source: Anaerobic digester | place: USA...
TGTCCGGCGTCCACTACATCTGCGACGAGCAGGCGGACTGGACGCCGGACATCGACGACGATCGCCTTGGTGTTCGGAGTGATCTTCCTCTTGATGTCGTCGATGTCCGGCGTCCAGTCCGCCTGCTCGTCGCAGATGTAGTGGACCGGCGTGCCGCCGGACAGCGCGACCGAAGCAGTCCACAGGGGATAGTCGGGTGCCGGCACCAGCACTTCGTCGCCATCGTTGAGCAGCCCGTTCATGCTCATCGTGATCAGTTCGGAGGCCCCGTTGCCGAGATACACGTCATCGACGGTCACGCCGTGGACGTGCTTTTCCTGCATGTAGTGCACCACCGCCTTGCGAGGAGCAAACAGGCCCTTGCTGTCGGTGTAGCCGGCGCTGTGCGGCAGGTTGCGGATCATGTCCTGCACGATCTCGTCGGGCGGCTCGAGCCCGAACACGGCGAGATTGCCGATGTTCAGCTTGATGATCTTCTGCCCTTCTTCCTCCATCTGCCGGGCCTTGTCGAGCACCGGACCACGGATGTCGTAGCAGACGTTGGCGAGCTTGCTCGACTTGGCGACAGCTTTCAAAGGGCTCTCCGGCATCGCGCCAGAACGGCGCAAAGCCTACAATTTTACGCTCTAGACACAGTGAGAACGCGACCTTGAAACTGAACGCCGAACGGATCGAAGGTACCAACGCGATCGCGCGCCATGGCAAGGACGGTGTGATGGTCAACGGGGTCCAGTTCACTTCGAGCGTCGTGGTGCCATGGACTGGACTCGTCACGCTGTGGCCGGTGGCTCGCTTTGCCGACCTGAACACCGAGCATTTCGCCGCGCTGGCGCAGCACGAGCCCGAACTCATTCTGTTCGGCAGCGGCGAGAAGCTGCGCTTTCCACCTGCCAGTCTGTTGCGAACCCTGATCGACCGGCGCATCGGTTTCGAGACGATGGATACCGCAGCCGCCTGCCGCACCTACAACGTGCTTCTCTCCGAGGGCCGCAACGTCGTGGCCGGCCTGCTGTTCGAGCACTGAAGCAACGCCAAGGGCGCGTGTAGCCGTCTGAGAGGGCCCGTGGTCAGCCCCTATAATTGTGGGCTACGCCAACGACGGCGCGACACCTACAAGACTCCATGACGCCAGCCCTCAACAAACCCCTCCCGGAATTTGAAGCGCTCGCCACCAGTGGAGTGAAGTTCACCCCGCAGGCCTACGCCGGCCAGTCGATCGTCCTGTACTTCTACCCGAAGGACAACACCCCCGGCTGCACCACCGAGGCCATGCAGTTTCGCGATCACCACAAGGATTTCATTGCCGCCGGTGCCGTGGTTTTCGGGGTTTCCCGCGACAACATGACTTCACACGAGAAGTTCAGGCAGAACCTGGAACTCCCGTTCGACCTGATTGCCGATACCGAGGAGAAGCTTTGCCACATGTTCGGCGTGGTCAAGAACAAGATCATGTACGGCAAGAAGGTCAAGGGCATTGAGCGCAGTACCTTCCTGATCGACGGCGCAGGCGTGCTGCGCGCCGAATGGAGAGGTCTCAAGGTCGCCGGCCACGTCGAGGAAGTTCTCAAGACGGCCAAATCCCTGAAGGGTGAAGCCTGATTGGTTCAAAGATTGCATACAGGTACCAGCGCGTCACGTCGCCCTGTTCAAATGGAAGCCGCACAGGAACCTGCGCGGCTTCTTTGTTTTCCAGCCTGAGTCCTGTCACCTCCCGCCTGTCACTCATCATCCTCCGCCCTCATGCCACTGCCCAAGCCGCCTGCCAAACGCGCCTCCCTGTTGTCCGTCACCGACTTCGAATCCCAGGCAGCACCCAAGCCCGCCAGGCGTTCGCCACGCACCAGCGCGGCAGCGGAGCCGGCTGCGCCGGCCGAGTTGAGCCTCTATGACCCGGCGGCGCTTGCACCGACACCTCCAACGCGTGCTCCGATGGCGGCTGAGTCGCTGGATACCAGTGCCGCGCTGATCAAGCGTGCCGAACCGAAGCCGCGCGCGTCCAAGCCGAGAGGCACCGGCCCGGCCAAGCTGTTCGTGCTCGACACGAACGTGCTGATGCACGACCCGATGAGCCTCTTCCGCTTCGACGAGCACGACATCTACCTGCCGATGATCACGCTCGAGGAGCTTGATGGACACAAGAAGGGGATGACCGAGGTCGCACGCAATGCGCGCCAGGTCAGCCGCGACCTCGATGCGCTGGCCGCAAGCATGGCCACGCGCGACATCAATGGCATGACCGAGGGACTGCCGCTGTCGCGCACCGGGCATCGCGAGGCGGGCGGCAAGCTGTTTTTCCAGACCAACCTGGTGAATGTGACGTTGCCGGCCGGCCTGCCTCAGGGCAAGGCCGACAACCAGATCCTCGGTGTGGTGCAGGCACTGCGCGAGCAGCAACCCGGGCGGGATGTGGTGCTGGTGTCCAAGGACATCAACATGCGCATCAAGGCTCGGGCACTGGGGCTGCCTGCGGAGGATTACTTCAACGACAAGACGCTCGAGGACGGGGACCTGCTCTACACCGGAGTGCTGCAACTGCCCAGCGACTTCTGGGACCGTCACGGCAAGACCATGGAGAGCTGGAACCAGGGCGGCTTCACCTTCTACCGGATCAGCGGGCCCATGGTGCCTGCCTTGCTGATCAACCAGTTCGTCTACCTCGAGGCGCCGGGGGCCGCGCCACTGCATGCGAAGGTCACCGAGATCACAGGCAAGACGGCGGTGCTGCGCACGCTGCGCGAATACACCCACGCCAAGAACGCGGTGTGGGGCGTGACCGCGCGCAATCGCGAGCAGAACTTTGCATTGAACCTGCTGATGGACCCGGAGTGCGACTTCATCACGCTGACGGGCACCGCGGGAACCGGCAAGACGCTGATGACTCTGGCTGCCGGGCTGAGTCAGGTGATGGACGACCGCCGCTACACGGAGATCATCGTCACACGCGTCACCGTGCCGGTGGGCGAGGACATCGGCTTCCTGCCTGGCACGGAGGAAGAGAAGATGGGCCCCTGGATGGGCGCGCTCGACGACAACCTCGAGGTGCTTTCCAAGACCGATGGCGGCGCCGGCGAATGGGGCCGCGCGGCGACCAACGACCTGGTTCGCAGCAAGATCAAGATCAAGAGCCTGAACTTCATGCGTGGCCGCACCTTCCTGAACAAGTTCGTGCTGATCGACGAGGCCCAGAACCTGACGCCGAAGCAGATGAAGACGCTGATCACCCGCGCCGGCCCGGGCACCAAGATCGTCTGTCTGGGCAACCTGGCGCAGATCGACACGCCGTACCTCACTGAAGGCAGTTCGGGACTGACCTATGCCGTGGACCGGTTCAAGGGCTGGCCGCACAGCGGCCACGTGACCCTGGCTCGGGGCGAGCGTTCGAGACTCGCCGATTTCGCCAGCGAGGTGCTCTGACGAGTCACAGGTCGGTATCGCGCGCTCGCCAGTAGCTGGCGAAGCGCGGAACTCCGCCCGGCGTGTGACCCCGGTGGGTGTAGGTGATCCAGCTACCAATCGGCGGGGGATCCCGGCGCTGCGCGTCGGCGAAGCCGCTTCCGATGCGGAACGCGACGCCATCCTCATTTCGCACCTGCAGGGCACCCATCAGCCCCGTCAGCCGCCCGCGTCCGGGCTCGTACGCCACGACCTGGGCTTCGGCATCCTGCTGCGGCTTGAGCTTCAGCACAGACCGGTCTCTCCCCGGCTTCCAGGGCGCATCCGAACGATGCAGCACCAGGCCTTCACCGCCGCCCCGCACCACCGCGGCGAGGCGACTGCGCAAGGAGGCGCGGTCGGGGACCACCGCTTGCTCGACGGCCCCGAGAAACTGCGCTGACGACATCCGCACGTGGTCTGCAATGCGCGCCGCGCGCAGGGCGAAATCGCCTGCGGATCCGGGAAGCTCGAAGATCATGAATCGCACCGAGCGCCACAGCGCATCGTCGGGCGTGTTCCGGCGTACCGCTCCGGATACGAAATCGAAGCGACCACGGCCGCTCCACAGTTCGCCATCGAGAGCAGTCGCCGGCAGTGCCTCGGTGAACCATGCCGGCGCCTCAATCCGCCGTCCGCTGCGAAAGCGCAGCTCGCTGCCGTCCCAGAGGGCCCTCACCCCATCGAGCTTTTCGCTGACGAGGTAGCCGATCGGGTCGATGTCTGCCGGCGCTTCGGTCAGCAGTGACACGGCCAGCGGCGCCGATTCCGAGGGCGCAGCCGGCGCCTCCAGGCAGCGCAGTGCAGGCCACGGCATGGCCAAGGTCACCAGGACATGCCGGCGTGTGATGCGGTCGAACGAGTTCATGCTGCTGCTCCGGTGATGGTTGGAGCACCAGTCTGTGCAGCGGCCGGCGGGCCGTCATCCCCCGGAGGATGGACGGACCCACCGAATTGCGAGCGATCTCAGCCGGAGATCGATTCCCTGATCTGCTGGAGCGAGCTCGGGTCGTCGATCGTGGTCAGGTCCCCCGGGTCGCGCTGTTCGCACACGGCCTGGATCGCGCGCCGCAGCAGCTTGCCCGAACGCGTCTTGGGCAGGGCCCCGACGAACCGCACACGCGCGGGCCGGGCCAGGGCGCCGAGCTGCTTGTCGACCACTTTCATGACCTCGGCTTCGAGGCTGGCGGCGTCGGCCTCCGTGGCCGCCTTAGACGCGTCCTTCAGCACCACGAACGCCATCGCGACCTGGCCCTTGAGCGCATCGGCCACGCCGACCACAGCGACCTCGGCCACGCTCGGGTGGCTGGAAATGCTCTCCTCGATCTCGCGGGTGCCCAGGCGGTGGCCCGCAACGTTGATCACGTCGTCGGTACGGCCGAGGATGAAGAAGTAGCCATCCTCGTCACGGATGCCCCAGTCGAACGTGCTGTAGACCTGCTTGCCAGGCTTGCCGCTCCAGTAGGTCTTGACGAATCGGGCGTCGTCGCGCCAGACGGTCTGCATGCAGCCCGGCGGCAGCGGACCCTCGATGACCAGCACACCCTTCTGATTGGGCGCGGTGACTTCCTCTCCCGTCAGTTCGTCCATCACCTTGACGTCGTAGCCGTACATCGCGAAGCCGGGACTGCCGAACTTGGCAGGAGACTTCTCGATGCCATTGGCAATGGTCAGGATCGGCCAGCCGGTTTCCGTCTGCCAGTAGTTGTCCACGATGGGCTTGCCCAGCGACTCCGCGATCCACTTCGAGGTCGGCTCGTCCAGCGGCTCGCCGGCCAGGAACAACGCACGCAATGTCGACAGGTCGTACTGCGCGAGGTACTTGGGGTCGGCTTTCTTCAGAACGCGGATCGCGGTCGGGGAACTGAACATGACCGAAACACGGTACTTCTCGACCAGACTCCACCAGATGCCGGCGTCCGGTCGCGTCGGCAGACCCTCGTAGAGGATGGTCGCCATGCCGTTGATCAGCGGGCCGTAGACGATGTAGCTGTGACCGACGACCCAGCCGATGTCGCTGCCGCAGAAGAAGGTTTCTCCGGGATTGCCGCAATAGATGTGCTTCATGCTGGCGGCCAGCGCCACCGCGTAGCCGCCGGTGTCGCGCTGCACGCCCTTGGGCTTGCCGGTTGTACCGCTGGTGTACAGCGTGTAGCTGGGGTGGGTGGATTCGACCCAGCTGCACGGCACCACGGCATCGAGGTGTTGCTGGCGCAGTTCGGCGTAATCGATGTCGCGTCCGGGCACCCGGTCCATCGGGCTGAGCCCGCGGTCGACCAGTAGCACTTTGGTCGGCTTGTGCTCAGCCAGCCGGATGGCCTCGTCGAGCAGCGGCTTGTAGGGCAGCACCTTGCCGGAGCGGCTGCCCGCGTCGGCGCTGACGATCACCGTTGGCTGCGCATCGTCGATGCGGCTGGCCAGGCTGACGCTCGCGAACCCTCCGAACACCACCGAGTGGATGGCGCCGATGCGCGCACAGGCCAGCATCGCAAACACCGCCTGCGGGACCATCGGCATGTAGACCAGCACGCGATCGCCCTGCTTCACCCCCAGTGAAAGCAGGATCGCCGCCATGCGCTGGACCTCGGCATGCAGGTCACGGAAGCTGTAGGTGTGTTCGGTGTCGGTTTCGGTCGACACGCAGATCAGCGCCGCCTGGTCGCCCCGCTGCGCCAGATGGCGGTCGACGGCGTTGTGGCACAGGTTGGTCTGGCCGCCCACGAACCAGCGCGCAAACGGAGGATTGCTGTGATCGCAGACCTGGTCGAAAGGTCGATGCCAGTCGATCAGCGCGGCCTGTTCGGTCCAGAAGCCATCGCGGTCGGTCAGCGAGCGTTGATGGAAATCCGTGTAGCGCGTCATGGTTCGTCTCCGTAGTTTCTTGTTGGATGGACGGTCTGGCTTCAGGCGATCGAAACCACCAGCCGTCCTCTCACCTTGCCGTCGATCAGGTCCCGGGCTCGTGCCACGCAGTCTCCCAGGGCGATGTCTTCGGCCATCTCTTCAAGCAGATCCAAGTTGATGTCCCTGGCCAGCCGTGCCCAGGCCTGCACTCGCACAGGCAGCGGTACGAGCACGCTTTCGACTCCAGCGAGTGTGACGCCGCGCAGGATGAAAGGCATCACCGTGGCCGGCAGATCGGCGCCCTGCGCCAGCCCGCAGGCAGCCACCACGCCGTTGTAGCGCGTCTGAGCCAGCGCGTTGGCCAGCGTGTGGCTGCCCACGGCATCGACGACTGCCGCCCAGCGCTCCTTCTCCAGCGGCTTGCCGGGAGACGACAGTTCGGCGCGGTCGATCACCGCGGTCGCGCCCAGCCGCATCAGGTAATCGGCCTCGGCCGACTTTCCGGTGGCAGCAACCACCTTGTGCCCGATCTTCGACAGCAGCATCGTGGCCACGCTGCCGACACCCCCGGTGGCACCGGTCACCAGCACCTCTCCGTCGCCTGGCCGCACGCCGTGGCGTTCAAGCGCCAGCACGCACAGCATGGCGGTGTAGCCGGCAGTGCCCAATGCCATCGCCTGCCGTGCCGTGAAGGCTTCTGGCAGCTTGACCAGCCAGTCACCCTTCAATCTCGCCCGCTCGGCCAGGCAGCCCCAGCGGGATTCACCGACGCCCCAGCCGTTGTGGATGAAGCGGTCGCCCGGCTGCCATCGGGGGTGGCTGCTTTCGATCACCGTTCCCGCCCCATCGATGCCGGCCACCATCGGCCAGGCACGCACCACAGGTCCACGCTGCGTGATGGCGAGGCCGTCCTTGTAATTGAGCGTCGAATGCGAAGGGGCAACGAGCACATCCCCTTCGGGCAGCTGAGCCTCATCGACCAGCTTCACCCCGGCGGTGAAACCCGCTTCGGTCTTCTCGAGCAGGAGTGCCTTGAACATCGGAGTTCCTCTGCGTTGATCCGGTCTGCGAGCATCGCCCATGTTGCTGTCGGGCGTCTGACGACCTGAAATTGCACCACTTAGGTGCAATTGACGGGCCTCGGAGCGTCACCTATCCTGCCCCGATGCCGAAGCCAGCCCACCCATGCGCCCCGCCCCGTCGTCGCGCGGATCGCGCCTGCGACATGGCACTGGTGACCAGCTTCGGCATGTTGGCGATTTTCTGGCAAGCGCAGGCGCTGGCAGCGCCGGACATCGACGGCGACGCGGTGACGCGGCTGTTGATCGAGCGCGGTCTGGTCTCCGAAAGCAGCGGTGCGGCGCCGGCGGATCCATCTCCGACGCTGGTTCAGCGGGTGCGCGACGGAGCCTCCGACATGGTCATCGTCGCAATGAATTTCCTCGGCGTCCCGTATCGCCGCGGAGGGTCCAGCGAGGCAGATGGTTTCGATTGCAGCGGGTTCACGCGCCACATCTTCGAGATGAGCCTCGGACTGGTGCTGCCGCGTCGGGTCGATGACCAGGCGAGCGCCTCCGGGCTGATCGAGGTGACCCGCGATCAGTTGCGGCCCGGCGATCTGGTGTTCTTCAACACGCTGCGACGGACGTTCTCGCATGTCGGCATCTACGTGGGCGACGGCAAGTTCATCCACTCCCCTCGCAGCGGCGGCGCAGTGCGCGTCGAGGACATGCGCTTTGCCTACTGGAGCCAGCGGTTCACCGGCGCACGCCGGGCCGGCGCCCCAGCCCATGCGCCAACCGCCGATCCAGCGGCGGCACGCTGACCCCTGACGGCGCCGGCAGGGTCGCGGTCAGGCAGCGTGTCCCGCCGGCACAAGGTCAATGTCCAGCGAGCACAATTCGAGCATGTCTGAGAAAGTGATTCCGCTGGCGGACCACCGGTATGCGTCTGCCGTCCCGACCGTGCCGGACATCCTGCGTGCACCGACCGGACGGCTGCTCGACCGACGGGACCGTCCCCTGCGCGACCTGCGCATCTCGGTCACCGACCGATGCAATTTCCGCTGCAGCTACTGCATGCCGAAGGATGTCTTCGACAACCGATACGACTTCCTGCCGCAGAGCTCGTTGCTGAGCTTCGAGGAAATTTCGCGGCTTGCCGGCTTGTTCGTCGCACACGGGGTGCACAAGATCCGGTTGACCGGTGGCGAGCCGCTGCTGCGCAAGGGTCTCGAGAACCTGATTCGCATGCTCGGCGAATTGCGCACGCCAGAGGGACACCCGGTCGACCTGACGCTGACAACCAACGGCTCTGTACTTGCAAAGAAGGCACAGGCCCTGCGCGATGCAGGTTTGCAGCGCATCACCGTCAGCCTCGATGCACTCGACGACACCATCTTTCGGCGCATGAACGACGTGGATTTCCCGGTCGCCGAAGTGCTCGATGGCATCGAGGCTGCCGAGCGAGCCGGGCTCGGTCCGATCAAGGTCAACATGGTCGTCAAGCGAGGCACCAACGACTCCGAGATCGTGCCGATGGCCGCACGCTTCCGGAACACGAAGGTCATCCCGCGTTTCATCGAGTACATGGACGTGGGCGCAACCAATGGCTGGCGCATGGACGAGGTACTGCCGTCGGCAGACGTCGTGGCGCGCATCGCTGCCGAGTTTCCGCTTGAGCCGATGGAGGCAAGCGAGCGGGGCGAGACCGCGCAGCGATGGCGCTATCGCGACGGCAGCGGCGAGTTCGGCGTGATCTCGAGCGTCACACAGGCTTTCTGCCGCGACTGCAACCGCGCGAGGCTGTCGACCGAAGGAAAGCTGTTCCTGTGCCTGTTCGCGAACCAGGGGCACGACCTGCGCGCGTTGCTGCGGGGCTCCTGCACCGACGAGCAGATCGCCGCCGCCATCGGATTGATCTGGAACGGCCGTGACGACCGCTATTCCGAACTGCGCAGCGGCCTGATCGCCACAGCCGAGTCTGGCGCCAGACGCGTCGAGATGCACTACATCGGAGGTTGACATGGGCCGCTTGTGGAGTCAGGTTCCCAGCGTTGTCAAGCGGCGACTCGGCTGGTCCGCGGTGGCCTGCGTGGGCGTGCCATGGTTGCTCGCGACCGCGGCCAAGACGGCATTTCAGCCAGGAATCGCAAACGACCCGGACCACATGACGCGTTTCATCGACATCCTCGCCATCAGCGCCAGCGTGTTCGCACTGTCGATGGTGTGCACGGTCGCGCTGGGCTGCGTGCTCGTCGCCGCCATGAAGGGTCCGGCGTATCTCGGCGACGAATTCCCTGCCGACCGGCCATGATCGAGCGCGCACAGATCACCGGCCTCGTCCTGGCCGGAGGACGCGGCAGCCGGATGGGGGGCGTCGACAAGGGTCTGCAGAATCATCAAGGCGTGCCGTTGGCACTGCATGCGATGTTGCGCCTTGCGCCGCAGGTCGGCGCGATGATGATCAATGCCAATCGCAACCTGGCTGCCTACGAATCCTTCGGCGTGCCGGTGTGGCCGGATGCGATCGCAGACTACCCGGGGCCGTTGGCAGGATTCCTGGCCGGACTGGAACACTGCGACACACCGTACCTGGTGACCGTGCCGTGCGACACGCCGAATTTTCCAGCCGATCTGGTCGCACGACTCGCCCGCGAGCTGGTTGAGCACGATGCACGCATCGCGATGGCCGCTACGCCTCTCGCCGACGGCACGCAGGTGCAGCCCGTGTTCTGCCTGATGGAATCCAGCCTGATGTCCAGCCTGATCGAGTTCACGCAGGGTGGCCAGCGCAAGATCGACCGATGGACCGCCCTGCACCGCTGCGTCGACGTGGTTTTCGACGACGCAGAAGCCTTTGCCAACGCCAACACGCTCCAGGAACTGCAGCAGCTTCAGGCGGCCACGCGCTGATTGCCAACACCTGCCTGCCCCCTGCCCAGTGAATCCGCCATGACACGACTGCAAGACATCGCCGCACAGCTGAGCGGCTACGACCCGAGCGCGCTATCGGTAGCCAAGGCACAGGAGTTCATCGCCCGACTGGTGCCTCGGGTCACGGCTGTAGAGAGCCTCCCGCTGCGCAGCGCACTCGGCCGCGTGCTGGCCCGCGATATCGTCTCCCCGATCAACGTGCCGGCCAGCGACAACTCGGCCATGGACGGCTACGCGCTGCGATCGAGCGAGCTCAGGGCCAGCGGTCCCAGTGACTTCGGTGTCGCCGGCACCAGTTTCGCCGGCGAGGCTTTCGACGGTGTGGCGGCCCCTGGCCAGTGCGTGCGCATCATGACGGGTGCGGTCATGCCCGACAGGTTCGACACGGTCGTTCCGCAGGAATTCGTTCAGTTGACGGCAGACGGCACGGTGACCGTGCCAGCGGGCGTCGTGCGATCCGGCGACAACCGCCGCCTGGCCGGTGAAGACCTGCGCCTCGGCGAGCCCGCACTGCAGGCCGGCAGGGTGCTGCGTCCGGCCGATCTCGGATTGATGGCCTCGCTGGGTCGCGCCGAGGTACCGGTGTTCAGGCGCCTGCGCGTGGCCTTCTTCTCGACCGGCGACGAGTTGCGCTCGGTCGGTGAAGCGCTCGATGAGGGCTGCGTGTACGACAGCAACCGCTACACGCTGTGGGGCATGCTGCAGCGGCTCGGCGTCGAGCTGATCGACATGGGCGTGGTCCCCGACGAGCCGGAGGCCCTGGAGGCGACGTTCCGGGCTGCGGCCGAGAATGCCGATGCGGTGATCACCTCGGGCGGCGTCAGCGTGGGCGAGGCCGATCACACCAAGCAGGTGATGGCGCGGATCGGCGACGTGCTGTTCTGGAAGATCGCGATGCGCCCCGGCCGACCGATGAGATCGGAAGAGCACACGTCTGAACTCCAGTCACGCTACGTTAT
>ENA-UOWO01007130-UOWO01007130.1-activated-sludge-metagenome-genome-assembly--contig:-NODE-7130-length-11166-cov-10.095581_pt1 | contig 11166 bp, 2 predicted proteins | sample MGYA00238148_ERZ761564 | MGnify/ENA primary metagenome ERZ761564 (study PRJEB28885, sample SAMN05720194) | activated sludge metagenome | isolation source: Anaerobic digester | place: USA...
TCCTCTTGCACTGTCATAGGCCATTGCATGGCCAGATCGTGCAGATGGCTTACGGATAGGGTCAGCTTTGCTCCAAAGCATTCCGTCCCACTTCCAAGTTTCATCAACAGCAGGACTATTATATCCACCAAACAAAACTGTTTTTCCATGAATGCTGTCATATACCATGGCAAAGCTATATCCAGCAGGTGGCTCCTCTGTATTTTCTGTCCTTTGAACCCAAATGGAATTGCCTGTTTGTAAAGTTAAAGCCGATCCGCCATCAAAAGGTTCCTGCAGAGCTACAGATTTCTGTTCAAGCGTAGGAGACATAAATCCTGTGGTGTAGAAACCATGCGGATTTTTAAATGAATCTCCCGGCTCCTTATAGCCCATTGTGGCGATCCATTCGACATCGCGCACCTTGACGGCATCACTTCTATTGCAGGCAGTATCATATGCGGCGATATAAACTTCTGTTCTGTCCGCACGGTTAAGTTCAAACTCACTAAATGTTTTATTCGTAACCTGGGCTTTGCCTATCTCGCTCGCTGTTGCAGGATCACTGCCGTCAAAGGCATAGACCCATGAAGTATTTGCATCAACCGCATTTGCTCCGGCTTTTATGCTATAATATTTTATTCCGCCCGTTGCATCACTTCCCCACGGAATGCGTCTGTAAATTATTGTGTCAGCAACATCAACTGCCGGAACTGCCGGCTTAATTGTTATAATATTAAAACTTGAAGAAACCGTTTTGCTTTGATTGCCGGCTTCGTCAACAAGTTCTATTTCTATTTCATAAGTTCCATCAGCAATTGAGCCTGTATCAATATTTTCTGCTGTAAAAGAATAAAAATAACCGATCTGGCTGTTTAGAACCAACGGAATGATATCTGTATCTTTCACTGCACGGACGACAGGGTCTCCGGCAAGGATCTCATTGACAATAAAGGATGCATCTACACTGCTCCCTCCGATCGCCGCTGTTACTGAAGACAATGGACATCCGGCAGGTTTGGTAACAATAACAGTAGCATCACCTGAAACAGCCGGTGCCGTGCGGTCTATAATTAAGTTGCCTGCATTAAAACTTGCAAGGTTCCCTGCTTCATCAGTGAGTGATATGACTACAGGATCTATCGAATCTCCTGTTCCCTCAGGTGCTGTTCCTTTGCATGTATAGTCATTTCCTTCGCTTGTGCAGGTAAGCGTATCTTCTTTTCTTAGAACTGCAACTTTACCTTTGCTCATGTCGTCTTTTGTCTTGAATGTGACGGTATATTCAGTGTCTTGCGCAACTCTCTCAGGGTTTATTGCAGGGGCCCCCTCAAGTTCAGGTGCTATTGAATCAACTGCAAAAGGTTCCGTTTCAAAATCATCCGACATGTTATCAACTATGTCAATACCTTTAACTTTTATGGTGTAACTTCCGTCTGTCAGATTATCCATTACAGGTATCTGATATCTGTATGAAGTCCCTTTCTGAAGCTCTTCCGCTTCTTCCGTCAGAATACCTATCAGTTTTGAATTACTGTCCCAAAGTCCTGTCACAGGCTTTCCTTTCAGCGTTTCATTTGAAGACACCGTTACAACAACTGTTCCTGAGCCGTTATATGCCGATGCATCGTTCTTAACATTGAGAACAGGAGCTGAGGTATCCAGAAAAACTGTGATTGATGATTGCAGTGACTCAAATCCTTCAGCGTTACGCAACTTTATCGCAACGATTCTGCTTCCGTCATTTGTTACTGGAAGTCCTTCATTAAGGTCATATCCACCTATTCTGTAATATCCGTCACTCCCTTTTTCAGATCTTGGAAACTCCTTTTTCCCGATCGCAAAGCCCGTATCGTTTGCAAGAATGACAGTGTTGAATAGATCATTCGGTGCCTTGAACAGAACTTCAACTTTATTTGAAGGTGTTTTCATCTCGGTTTCTGATGACACTTCGATCTTATTGCTGCCTTTGCTGTAAACTATCTTCAGTTCAGGTGATGAAGGTTTGTTATCTTCCGACAATGCAGGACCCGGCTCCATCTTACAGCCGTTCTTGACAACCGTAACTTTTCCACGCTTAAGTTCAAATTCCTCCGAAGTGCAGAAATATACTACATTATCAGTCCTGGCTTCAGGTGCTTTGTTTTTAATTTCAGAGATACGGATCGTCATCTTCATCACCATTCCAGTTTCATACGGAAGATTCTCAAACCGGAGTGCCGCATCCTCATCAGCCATCGCAACAGGACCTGTCGTTTTCTGCTCACCCTTGTATGTAAGTTCAGCCCACGCATACAGATCATCCAGTGCAGGCGGCTCAATCGCTTTCCCTTCAGCATCGCTCCAGCTGTATTCAAAACGCAATCCACCCTGCTCAAACTGCTCGCAGGAGGGGAAGAAAGTTAAAATCACAGCAATTAAGAGCATTATGCGATTTTGCATAGAAACCTCCGTATTAAAAATCAATTTACTGTCACCGTATCAACGCCCCACCAGTCAATATTATTTGTGTTAACGCCTGTCGCTCTGAAACGGAAAACCGCATTATTACTACGGCAATCTGTTGGAATTGTTGCAGTTCTCAATGTCCATCCGTGATCTGCGGTGTTATTTATAGTCCAGATGTTTTCTGTCCATGTACTACCGCCGTTGCCTGAACAGTCAAGGCGGAGATATTCATTTCCTGAAGGGTTGTAATTGTCAAGAAGTGAATAAAAACTTATAGTCGGATTGGTGCAACCGGAAATGTTTACAGTTGTTGAAGCTGTCAGTGCCCTTGTATATGCAGTTGAAATTGTGGGTGAACAATAAAATCTCATCCATCCGTTTGTGCCGCCTTGTCCAGCTGTAGTCTGTCTTACCCAGTTAGCAGTGTAACTCCATCCATCATCACCTGATGCCCATGTAGCAAGGGAAACTGTCGGGGTGCAATATCCGCATACAGACGGATTTCCGGTGCAAATCCAGTTTTCAACAACGGTGCAATCATTCAGACAACCGTCACTTTCATTTTCATTTGCATCGTCACACTCTTCACCTGCCGCTTTGACAAAACCGTCTCCGCAAAAAGCATTTTTACAGCCGACGCAATTATCTGAATTATCTGTGTTGCTGTCGTCACATTCTTCACCGGCAGTTATAATTCCATTGCCGCAGCCGGTCGGAGTGCAGTTGCTGTCACATCCGTCACCGTCATTGGTGTTTCCGTCATCACATTCTTCAACTCCGGAATGGATAAACCCGTCTCCGCAATAGGCATTCGCACACTCGACACATGCATCGGTATTGTCATCGTTGGCATCATCACACTCTTCATTCCCTGACCACACAAACCCGTCACCGCATATTGCATTTTTGCAGAAAACACAGGCATCTGATGTCACTGTATTTCCGTCTTCGCATTGTTCCCAATCCTGTTGTGTGCCATCATTGCATTGAAGCGAATCCTCATCAAATTCACAAATATAATAAAGAACACCGTCACTGTTTGCATCATTCCATGCAAAATTCTGACCACCCCATATGAGACCGTAGTCCTCGTCATTCAGATAATCATCAGGTTGACCTGGGTTCCACTTGCTGTACCCATATGCTGTGCCGGCGATAGCCCCTTCCCAGAATTTCGTGCCGTCCACCCAGCGCCAGTCACCTTCTTTTGTTTTATCAGTCGCACCGATCCAGTAATCGTGAGAGGTGGAAATCATTCGTTCGATGTAATATTGCTCAAGTTCGCTGTTGATGGAGACCAGATCACCATTCAATTCATGACATGCAAGTCTTGCGTCTTCCCAGCTTAAAGCATCTGTACTTACATAATAAAGGTTGTCTATTCCCGGGTCGGGTTGTACAGATTCGCTATCCAATGAATAGTGCAACATAACTTCAGCATAATCAGTTGAGACACTGCCTTTTTCAGATCCACATCCGCTTGGAGATAAAGGAACAACAGCAATATTGACAGATCTTTCATTGCCGAAGAAAAGGTTTGCCATTAAATCAGGGTCAGAAGTAAAAAATTCCAGTGTTTGAGGCGTTGAAGAATCTGCAGTATTAGTTGCCACTTGCATCCATGAGCCACTGCGATAGTCGGTGTTCCACAACAACATCTTCGTGCCGTTTATTGCACCGCAGTTCGTTCCGGCATAACCTGTTCCGCCAACTTGGAATTTGAATTCAACGCGGTAAAGATTTTCGTATGTTAATCCAATGTAAGAAGTGTTTATCCACGCAACATGTCCGGGATGTGATCCTGATCCGCTGTCAAATGACCACAAGTCGTTGAAGTTTCCATGTGCATCTTCTTCTCCGCCAATAAGATATGATCTTTGTGATAATACATCGTATGTCATCTGGTGACGATCTCTCTTCATCGGAACATCACTGTTAAAGGTTTCTTTTTCCCATGTGCCGGAATTGCCGTCCCACAACCAAAGGTCGTTAGTATTTCCATAAGTCATCGTTTCTAAGAATCCTTGATTCCCTCCAAAGACCACCATTTTCCTTATATTTTTATCATACACCATTGTTAACGAGTCCCATAATGGGGGTTTGTCTCCGACAGGTATTCTTTCTTCCCATGAATTATTCACTGCATCATATTCCCAAACATCATTCAAAGGAAGTGTTTCTCCTTCACCGCCGAAGATTACAGCTTTTTTTCTATGAATATCATACGCAAAACCGAATTGGCTTCTTAATGGCGGAAGGATTCCTGCAGGATTAATCTTGGTCCAAACATAGGTTGCGGGATTATACTCCCAGAATTCTTCATCATCCAACCACAAAACTCTGTTACGGTCATTGTCATATATCATTCTTCCGTGCTGCCATCCAGCCGGTGGTCTGTTACCGACCATTGTTCTGCTATACCATTGTTTCGCCGCAATATTGTATTCCCAGGTGCTTTGGAAATCGTTTTCTCCGTCAATTCCCCCGAACATAATAAGTTTTTGCCCAGCAGAAACATAAGTCATCAGATATGCAAAACGATAAGACGGGTTTGTTGCGACAGAAATATCTTCCCACTGTTCGTTAGATACATTAAATCTCCACAAATCATTGAACTCATTAATACTGTCTTGTCCGCTGAATAAATAAATATTTCCTAAATCATCTGAAACAAAACCATAGTCAGATCTGCTGCTTGGCTGTATTATCATGGGAGCATATCTTTCCCACTGTGCCAGATTATTTTTCCAAGTCCATAAATCGTTTGATTCACTCGCAGGCAAAAGACCTCCAAATATTGCCAGCTCACTTCTATTTTCGGCAAAGGAACCTGTCCCCCACATTCTTGATTCAGGACCATTAGAAAAAGAAATGTTGCTCCATGTTCCTGAAATCGGCTCGTATTTCCATATATCAGAATAAACAGTTCCGTTTTCGCCACTGTCACCGCCATAAAGAACTGCTGTACCGGTGTTTGAATCATATCCCATCACGGCAAACTCCCTCATGCCGGGAGGAGTAACATCATCACCACTTCTGTTTTCCCACTGTATATTCTGCGTGTCATATTCCCATGTGTCCTGTAAAGCAAAATTAAAGTCTCCTCCTCCGAAAAGAATAATTTTTTTTCTTACGGGATCATACGCCATTGATGCCCCGGTTCTTGGACTTGGTGCATCACCTGTCACTGTTACTTGTACCCATATTTCTTCTTCAACAATAAATTCCCACAATTCGTTTAATCCGGATTCCAGTGACATACCTCCAAACATTACAAAACGGTTTCTGTCACTATCATAAACGATTGAAGCTGCCATTCTGCCGGAAGGTCCGTTATTTTGAATAATTTGTCTCCAGCTTCTGGTTTCAGTATTAAATATCCATGTGTCATTCGCAAAGACATCTTTAGCAAACGCACCTCCGAAAATCAGCATATTCCCATTTTTATTATTTATTGCAGCGGAATGCGCAAGACGACCTTGTGGCTTTAACCCAGTTGTGTCTGCTGATCGCCAGATCCTTTGGTCCGGATCATATTCCCACATATCCTGATAAACTGAATCCAAATGTTCCCCTTTAGCTCCGCCGAAAAGGATAAATTTCCCGGTATTTGCACTCCACACTAATGAAGCCAAGTACCTCGGGGCGGGGAAAGAGGTGTTTCCTATCTGATGCCATACTGTGTCTGAAAAAGTTTTGAAAATATTGGCATCATGTGTTTTTAAATTCTGATAATCATTGTCAGATGGTTCAGTTGACATTTCATCAATTTGAGCAACTGAATATTTGAATTTACTTGTTGAAGTAAATCTGTGTGGATTTATCAGTGTGCTTCCCGGTACCTTGCCTCCCATCGTTGCATGCCATTTTATTTCGGTGACAAGAGCACCTGTCCCTGCTGATTTAACTCCGCTTTTCTTTATCGGGTTGAGATAAATCTTGGGGAGATCGCCCCCATTCAGCATGGGTATGCTGAACGATCCATCTGTTATGGTTGTATTTCCTATTATAGAGCCGAGCTCGTTATAAGCTATAATTGTTGAAATATTAGAATCTGTAACAGACCCTGTTTCCCCCGCAACACTGAACTTAGGAACTCCTCCTGTGTCATCCGTTCCCCATGGTTTTCTTGTGTAGAGAACTTTTTTCATATCAATTACAGACGGGTTTGGCTCTGTTTTGTCAATGAACATTTTCCAGTTCACTGCCCTTGTTGCACTGTTTCCAAGAATATCCTGCCACAATACTGATAAATTCTTTGTCCCTTCAGAGATTCCGTTATCGAGCATCCTTTCAAACGACGCATAGTTGTCGATCACTTCGAGCGGTTCACCGAAATCAAAGCCGGTTATTTCAATTGTTTCAGAATCAAGCTCCTCGTCTGCAAAAAGATTGAGCTGTGCAATGACCGCTTCATCTGTAAACGGATCGGTCAAGCTGAAATTTAATGTTTTTGTGCTGTGATCCCTTGCCGGAACATAGTCAGGGATCCTTGAAATTACAGCAGTTGCAAGGATCGGTCCGGTAAAATCAAAAACTGACGAACAGTTCTCAATGTTTACTGTTTCTGAATAATAGTTGCCGGCATTGTCAAATGCTTCAATTCCTACGAATTTATAGCCTTCGCTGTCGCTTCCTGAAACTGAATAAGCAAAACAATTATCAGCCGGTGTTTCGCAATCCTGTGTCAGGAGTCTGTTGCCAAGTGTTATCTCCGTTGCAATTTCTGATTCAACATTCATTCCGAGCGTTATTTCTACCACATCTCCTGTTGTCGCCGCCGCCATTCCGCTCTTTGTAATCGCTCTTCTTGTGGTGACTGAGCATGTGTTGACCTCTATCTGCGGCAATGTCATATCAACATAAACTGTTCCGAGAACTCCGTCTGTAAGAGGGTTTCCGGCGATATCATTTGCAGATATTTCAACAGCATATTCTTTTTCAACATCAGTGATTTTTACAATGTATTCGCATGTATATCTTAGCGGATCGCCTCCTGTTGAACACACAAGCCCAAGTCCGTCATCACTCATACTCAAATCTTTAACCGGTTCATCAAATATTACCGAAACAGAAATTTTTGTGTCTTCTTTCGCGTTTTCAGGTGTCAGCAGAGCACTTACCATGCCTGGTGCAGTTCTGTCAACATATATCGAACCGTGCTGACTTGTGCTTGTGTTGGCACTGCTGTCTGTCAGTGTGATGCTGATCGTTTCAATACTGTCACTGCCTGTGCCTGAACCGGTATATGTGCAGGAATAGTTCAGTCCGTTTGCTGTTGTGCAGTTTGCTGTGCCGTTTCCTACCTTAACTTCAACGATATCACCTGTATCGTTCATCGTTTCACTAGCGGTAAATGTGATGGTTGAAGTTGCTGATGGTTTTATTCTTGTCGGGCTGACATCAACCAATCCGGAAACATTCGGAACTGAAGAGTCTGATATTATCGATGTTATTGATACCTGCGCCGCATTGTGTCCGGCAAGGTCTGCCGCATCGGCTGTGAAAGAATACGGACCGTCAGAAAGTACCGGATATGAATAGATATAGGAGAGTCCCTGTTTCTCGGTATTCGATGGAGCTATGACATTGCTGTCGCTGTCAAGAAGCTGAACTGCAGGACTGCCGGAAAGCTCTTCAGAAGCGTTGATCGTTATCTGCAGAAGTTCAGCGGCATTGAGCGTCTTATCTCCGGGAACTATCTGTGCCGTAAGAACAGGAAGGGTTCTGTCAATGTAAAGAGATCCTGCATTAAAACTTGCAAGGTTCCCTGCTTCATCAGTGAGTGATATGACTACAGGATCTATCGAATCTCCTGTTCCCTCAGGTGCTGTTCCTTTGCATGTATAGTCATTTCCTTCGCTTGTGCAGGTAAGCGTATCTTCTTTTCTTAGAACTGCAACTTTACCTTTGCTCATGTCGTCTTTTGTCTTGAATGTGACGGTATATTCAGTGTCTTGCGCAACTCTCTCAGGGTTTATTGCAGGGGCCCCCTCAAGTTCAGGTGCTATTGAATCAACTGCAAAAGGTTCCGTTTCAAAATCATCCGACATGTTATCAACTATGTCAATACCTTTAACTTTTATGGTGTAACTTCCGTCTGTCAGATTATCCATTACAGGTATCTGATATCTGTATGAAGTCCCTTTCTGAAGCTCTTCCGCTTCTTCCGTCAGAATACCTATCAGTTTTGAATTACTGTCCCAAAGTCCTGTCACAGGCTTTCCTTTCAGCGTTTCATTTGAAGACACCGTTACAACAACTGTTCCTGAGCCGTTATATGCCGATGCATCGTTCTTAACATTGAGAACAGGAGCTGAGGTATCCAGAAAAACTGTGATTGATGATTGCAGTGACTCAAATCCTTCAGCGTTACGCAACTTTATCGCAACGATTCTGCTTCCGTCATTTGTTACTGGAAGTCCTTCATTAAGGTCATATCCACCTATTCTGTAATATCCGTCACTCCCTTTTTCAGATCTTGGAAACTCCTTTTTCCCGATCGCAAAGCCCGTATCGTTTGCAAGAATGACAGTGTTGAATAGATCATTCGGTGCCTTGAACAGAACTTCAACTTTATTTGAAGGTGTTTTCATCTCGGTTTCTGATGACACTTCGATCTTATTGCTGCCTTTGCTGTAAACTATCTTCAGTTCAGGTGATGAAGGTTTGTTATCTTCCGACAATGCAGGACCCGGCTCCATCTTACAGCCGTTCTTGACAACCGTAACTTTTCCACGCTTAAGTTCAAATTCCTCCGAAGTGCAGAAATATACTACATTATCAGTCCTGGCTTCAGGTGCTTTGTTTTTAATTTCAGAGATACGGATCGTCATCTTCATCACCATTCCAGTTTCATACGGAAGATTCTCAAACCGGAGTGCCGCATCCTCATCAGCCATCGCAACAGGACCTGTCGTTTTCTGCTCACCCTTGTATGTAAGTTCAGCCCACGCATACAGATCATCCAGTGCAGGCGGCTCAATCGCTTTCCCTTCAGCATCGCTCCAGCTGTATTCAAACTTCAATCCCCCCTGCTCAAACTGCTCGCAGGAAGTGAAAAATATTGCAATTAAGATAACAAAAACAAAAAATGATCTTTTCATGATTTATTTCTCCTCACTTTGTTCCCATCTGTGTTTCAACGAATCCGTCATCTTTACTTTCAAGCATCAGAACAGTTGTCGTTGCCGCAGCGGCTCCTAAAACGACAACACCCGTAACTGTCCAGAACCACCATGTTTTGTACCAGGGAGTGGGAGTTTTAAGTATTGTGAGATTTTTTACATTGTTTGCACCCGGAGCAATGTAGATGTCAGTCTGGAAAGGAATGTAATCTTTGGGGTCTGCAATAACTTTCAAGCTGTATCTTCCGGGAAGAATATCTGTCAATTTATACTGATTTTTCTTTATTTCACCTTTTTCGCTTCCTATCTGAATTGAGGCCTCCTTGACATTAAAAGAAAGATCGATCCCCCCTTTTTTTGAACTGTAATCAATTCCGGCGATCTGGTAAGCCGCCAGTTTTATTGCATTTCTAAGTTCATCCTGTTCACCGTCAAAACTTTCAAGAACACGATTGTCAACTTCCCCTTTTCTTGTATCAATAAGCTGAACTCCGATGACCCATGTGTTTTTGACTTTTCCGACTGAACCGGTGATAAGTTTTGAAAGACCAAGGGATGCTCCGATTTCAACAATGCACTCAAGGCTGTCGCTGCACTGCATTGTTGCATCCATTTCAACTTTTGCAAGCATCGCCTTTATATCGTCCTGACCGATTACACTGACACCCTGAATTGAATTAAGTTCCGAAGAAAGTATTGCAGTAAGAGCATCAGCCGTCGCGGTTTCAACGCCTCTTGCGGCAAGCGGCATTACTGCAAGTTTTAGTTCCTCACCCGGTTTTAGCTGGAACATCGGCTTAATCTCAGCGATTCCCATTATCTCATCAAGAGCCAGTGGCAGTTTTGTTTTCAGTTCAGCAATATCTTTTGCCTGTGCAGTTGTTCTCAAACCCACAGAACCATCATTAACATTTATAGTGTTGAGCGAAAGGATAAACTCATCTCCGAGCTTTGCGACTTTTCCCGAGATCAGAGTGTCACAGTCAAGTTTTTTCTGTATCTCAACAAGACATTCCGTTGAAGATTCACAACCCATGGTCATTGATTTTTCGGTAAATTTAACAGCACTTTCCATTTCAGCACTGGTTACAACCGAGTATCCCGCTCTGGAACCGATATTTAAAACGATTGCTTCTTCAACTGTTCTTGCAACAGATTCTTCAACATCAACACCTGTGATCTTCTGAACAAGAAGTTTTTTGGGTTCACCCGTTGGAACTGCCGGAGTTACGACCGGCTCAGCAGGTTTTCCAGCAGGGACAGGCGATTCTTTCACCACTTCAACAGGTTTTTTCACTACCGGAGCAACTTCTTCTTCCTCCTCGTCTTCTTCGTCTTCTTCGTCCTCTTCGTCCTCTTCATCCTCTTCTATCACGACCGCTTTTTTAGGAGCAGGTTTTTTCTCCTCAACTTTTTGTGCATTTCTTTTACTTACTTCGATAAGCGGTGTGTTACCGGCGGCAAAGAGTTGCGCATTAAAAAAAACGATGATCAGGATTGTTGCAATGATGTTTTTCATGATATATTCCTCGAGTTTCTAAATTTAACAGAGAATTATATATTTATCTAAATTATTGTAAAGGTTTTAAGGTTATGTCCTTTAATGCTTTTC
>ENA-UOWO01007135-UOWO01007135.1-activated-sludge-metagenome-genome-assembly--contig:-NODE-7135-length-11163-cov-5.385218_pt1 | contig 11163 bp, 5 predicted proteins | sample MGYA00238148_ERZ761564 | MGnify/ENA primary metagenome ERZ761564 (study PRJEB28885, sample SAMN05720194) | activated sludge metagenome | isolation source: Anaerobic digester | place: USA...
GCGTTGCTAACCGTCGTCTTGCTTTTGCTCGTTTGAACAGCAAAGAAGCCGTAGGGAAGTTGTTCAGTGAATTAGGTCCACGTTACAACACTCGTCCAGGTGGTTACTTGCGCGTGTTGAAATGCGGCTTCCGTTCAGGCGATAAAGCACCAATGGCTTATGTTGAGCTTGTTGGTCGCCCAGTTGCTGCTAAGGCGGTTGAAGTAGACGCTGAATAATTTTTAGCGAATACGCAAAATAAAAAAAGCCAAGCTCATGCTTGGCTTTTTGCGTTTAAGGGTGCTGCGAATGAAGTACCGCTGAAATCATTTTGTTACAAACTATTACAATTTTGTGCGTTTCAATTACAGATTTTGTTTTATATCCCTTATAGCATGATGAAAACTTACATAATAATCATTAATGCATGTTAGAAGGAGTTCATCATGAAAAAGCCTGTCTATTCCCTATTCCTTGTTTTGCCGTTGGTTGCTTGCGGGGGTGGAGGTACAACTGCGTCTAGGCCTCAGGCATCACAACTCAACACCGATTACACCAGCCTTAAGACCGCTAAGTTAGAGCCTGGCCCTTTGAAGCAGGCATCGCCAACTGATTTGGCGGAGCTGGTAAAAAATGGTTTGCGCATTTCCCTGCGAGAAAATAAAAATTTTAACGAGCTGGTGCGTACGACTACCTTAGGCGCCCCCACTGCAACTGCTGAGGATGCAAAAAGTGCAGGCAACTTTTCAGGTACAAATGTACAAGTAGAAAATGTTGATGAAGCCGATGTCATTAAATACGATGGCCGTTACATTTATGCCGCAACCCCTGTTGTTTATGATGAAGCTGGGCCTAACGCAGGGTTGAAGATTTTTGAAACCGACCCAGCCAATGCAAGCAGTAAAGAAATCAGCGATACCAAACTCGATACGTCGCAATGGGGTGATATATCTGATTTGTATTTGGTGTCAGATTCAACCGCTACCAGTGGCTTAGTCACTGTGCGTCGCTCGTGGAATTTTATTGCCTTTACTAAAGCTGAAACGCAGCCAGCATCAACAGCGAGTGATGGCATACAAACGAGTATCGCAGCCGGCGATGAAGCTAAGCGTTTGTTACTACCTCAACATATGAACAACGGCATTGAGGTTGCCATTTACGATGTGCGCACGCCAGCCGTTCCTGCAAAAGCATGGACAATAACCTTAGATGGCGATTTATTAGCAAGCCGTAAAATTGGCAACACCTTATATTTAGTCAGCAGTTATCTTCCCTCCTTGCCGACATTAAATTATGCGGCAACAACTAAGTCTGAGTTGGAAGTCAATGAAGATTTGATTAAAAAAACTTCGCTTGAAAAATTATTACCCACCTATGCCATTAATGGTGCAGAAAGCCAGCCGTTAAATAAAACCTCTTGTTTGGTCCCGGCAAATATCACAGCGGAAAATGGGCACCTTAATTTAATTAATATCACCACGATTGATTTGCAATCGCAAAAAATGGTGAGTTCAGAGTGTATTAATAGCAATGTCAGTGGTGTTTATAGCTCAGTCAATAATTTATATCTGGGTGGCTCTGATCCAGGCCGGTGGGACAATTGGTCAAGTTATTCTGTTATCCATAAATTCAATTACACTGCTACCGGCGTGGCTTACGAGGGCACGGGTAGTGTTGAAGGTGCTTTAGGTTGGAGCCAGCCTTCATACCGTATGGATGAACATAATAATGCCTTGCGTGTTGTGACTACGCATTACAGCGAAGCGGGTGAACCAATACATCAATTAAATGTATTGCAGAAGGTGCGGGGGCGTAGTGAATTAGAAGTGGTTGCCCAATTGCCTAATAAATTGCAGCCGGAAGCTATAGGTAAACCAAGAGAAGACATTTATGCAGTGCGATTCAATGGTGACCGCGCATTTGTGGTTACCTTTGAGCGCAAAGATCCACTCTATGTACTTGATCTTGCCGATGCAAAAAATCCAAAAATTGCTGGGCAGCTAGAGATTCCTGGTTTCTCCACTTATCTGCGCCCATTGGGAGATAATTATATTTTTTCACTGGGGAATGATGCTGATGCGGATGGTCGCGCAACCGGTCTAAAAGTATCGCTGTTTGATATTCGCGACATCACTAACCCAGCATTGATTGGCAATCATACTTTTGGTGATGCCGGGAGTTGGAGTGAAGCGCTTTATAATCCTCATGCGCTCACATTTTTACAAAATGGCTTCGATCAGTTTCGTGTGGCTGTGCCGATGATTATATACAAGAACGAAGTGGTAAAAGATTTCGTTGAATATCGCTGGTTGAACACGGGCTTACACTTGTTTGAAATCAATGGCGTGAGTAATAAGGCGTCGTTAGGCTATGTGGGTAATATGATTGCGGAAACTAATGATCAGGCGGAATACCCTGCATGGGATGGGTATGATCGTAGTGTGTTACATGACAACGCGGTTTACTACCTTCACAATACCAAAGTGCACAGCAGTTTTTGGCCGCTACCAAAAAAGTGAGTTGCAGAGTAAGTACAAAAAAGGGGTGCCGTAAAGGCACCCCTTTTTATTTGCAGAAACATGTGTGTGCTACCGAACAGTCAGTGCGCACATGAACGTTTATCCTAATTGTACTACGCCTGTAATTGGCGGTTAAATTGGGAGATGAAAGAATGCAAATTAGAGTTGGTTATGAATTACTTTACGATTGTCCACAACCCACGCCCATGTTACTCACTTTAAACCTTCATTTTTCCCGCGCTTCCGATATTGTTATTCCCGATCACATTATTACTCAACCTGCAGTTCCAATTACGGTTTACCGCGATGGCTTTGGCAATTGGTGCAGTCGTATAGTTGCGCCTCAAGGTCGCTTTCGAATTTCTACGGATGCGCTTATTAACGATAGTGGTTTGACTGATCCTGTTCATATCGCTTCGCCGCAACATGCCGTTGAAGATTTACCTGCGGATACCTTGGTGTATTTGTTGGGCAGCCGCTATTGCGAAACCGATCGGCTTATTGAAATAGCTTGGGCATTATTTGGTAATACGCCTTTAGGTTGGCCGCGTGTACAAGCGATTTGCGATTTCGTACACAACCATATTGCCTTTGGCTATCAACATGCGCGCGCCACTAAAACAGCATTGGAAGTATTTAATGAGCGCGTGGGTGTGTGCCGCGATTTTACGCATCTTGCGATTGCATTTTGTCGCTGTATGAATATTCCGGCGCGCTATTGCACAGGTTATCTTGGTGATATTGGTGTACCATTCTCGCCTAACCCCATGGATTTTTCCGCGTGGTTTGAAGCTTATCTCGGTGGCAGTTGGCATACGTTTGATCCGCGCAATAATATTCCGCGCATTGGTCATATATTAATTGCACAGGGTAGAGATGCTACTGATGTTCCGCTTACCAATGTGTTTGGCCCCAATACCTTAAGCGGTTTTAAAGTCTGGACGGATGAAGTTAAAAGTTGAACTTAAAAATTAAATAGTTTTAAGCGAGTGGTTTGATCATGGCAGTTGATATAAAAAAATCTGCAAATTTTTTACTCGAAAATGATGAGCCGCCCGCATTTGAAATCGTCAACGCCAGTGGTGCAAGTAAGCTTGTGCTTGTGTGTGATCACGCTTCAAAACGTGTGCCGCGCTGTTTGGAAAATCTCGGGTTAACGCCCGAGCAGTTGGATGATCATATAGGCTGGGACCCCGGTGCGGCAGATGTTGCGCGGCTGCTTTCCAAAAATCTTGATGCACCTTTAATTTTAAGCGGCTACTCGCGCTTGGTGATTGATTGCAATCGCCCGCTGCAGAGTTCGCAATCTATTCCAGCGCAAAGCGCGGATTTGTTAGTGCCACGGAATCAAAATATTACCGATGAAGATCGCGCGTGGCGCGTAAATAATTTATTCTCGCCTTATCACAATGCCATTAATCAATTACTTGCTGCGCGAGAAAATCACGCGACTATTCTTTTAAGTATTCACAGTTTTACACCTATTTTAAATGATCAACATCGCCCATGGAATATTGGAATTTCTTTTTGGCGCAATCAAGTTTTGGCAAAGCTGTTGATTAATGCGTTAAAAAAATATGACGATATTGTCGTGGGTGATAACGAGCCCTATACCATTGATACTGAGTTTGACTACGCTATTCCCGTGCATGGCGAAGGTCGCGGTTTGCCGAGTGCGATGATTGAAATGCGTCAAGATGGTGTTCGCAATAATGTGGGGGTTGCGGCATGGGCGGCGCGTATAACTCACGCTTATCAAGAGATTGAGAGCTTGTTGTGATTCGGGCGTTCCTCAAAAAATTATTGCATACGTATGTAACGGCTCCGCCATTATGAATACGTATGTAACTAATTGCAGAAGTTTCTAAGCTTCCATAAGATTGCCTCATTAGCTTTGTCGGTGCGTATATGGTTTAGCTTAAGTTCGCTGTTAGTTGTTTAGCGCAGCTTGTCTGCGCTTTTTTCTATTCGCTATAAAACCTTCGGTCTATATTGCCTTCCTATATTGTCTTCGTCATTAATTGAAATTAATTTTAAGTGTTCTCTCCTGTAAATAATCCCATTTTATTTTCTCATTTGATCTTTAAAAAAACCTACTAAGACGCCTTTTGCATTTGCGCCTTGTTTTCCTGTGCGATTGAGATTCAAGAGCTAGGCTTTAAATCATCAAGCAATTGAGCTGCGTGCAAAGAAGGTGGTGCAGCTTTGAGGCGAGAGTTCCCTTATTCAAGTCAGCTTTTGTGATTGCATACGTATGTACTCAACTGAATACGTATGCATGCTGTTGTGAGTCGCACACTACTCAACTTAACATCTTCTCGTTAATGCTTCTCGTTACTGTCAGATTCTTACTGCCTGAGTTCTATTCGGCCTTGTGATCTTTTAAAAAGCCATGCGAAAACGTCTTGGCTTTTTTGTCCACTAGATTCCTTGTAGGTTTTTGTTGAGCTGCTTGTGGCTTCAAAAAATCAAGTTTCTAGTTTCAAAAATCAAATTACCAGTTTTAAAAAATTAACATTGCCAGTTTTAAAAAAATAACATTGTGGAGACGAAACAGATGTTTAATTATCAAAAAGTCCTGGGCCTATTCGCTTTGGTTTGCATTGTTGCAGGCCTTGCCGGATGTGGCGGTGCAAGCGGCACCGATAGCGACACAACCCCAATAAAAACCTGCGGCAATTTTCAAATTGTATTAGCCGATGGCTCCTGCGGTGCGCCACCGCCACCACCGCCTTGCCCTGAAGGTTTTATTCGCGCAACGCCTGATAGTGCTTGCGTAAAATCTGATTTTAAATTGCCAACTTTACCCGCCACAGTTGCAGCGGATGAAGCGGTAATTTATTTCAACAAAGAAGATAAAAACTTTGCCGGTTACACCTTGTATACCTGGCAATCATGCAGCCCAACGTGGCTGACACCAAGTTCAGGCTGGGGCGATGAATCTCAGGTTCTCTCCAGCGGCACACCAGACCCAATCTACGGAGCCTATTTTGTTGTGAAGCTCGCTCCAGGCGGCACTTGCGGTAATTTTATTATTCGCAGTGCAGGCCAAGCGCGCCAAACTAACGATTTAACGATTGCCACTGCCACCACAGGTAGCGTCTTTGATCGCCGCTTTTTTGTAATCGCCGATCCGGCGGATTTGCGCAATAGCCGCACCAGCGGTTTGCCAATTTGTATCAACGATGTGTGTGAAGAATTTAAACAACCTAAATTGGCGATCTCAAATATCGCTGCACATTGGATTGATGCTTCTACCGTTTTGTGGGATCGCGATGTCACCAGCGTAAAACTTTACGCGGCTAATGAAGGTGCAAAAATTACTGCGAATGACGACGGTTCTGTTGCCGGCGGCACAGTGGTTGCGACTTTATCCTCAACCTCAGTGACCAGCGGCCAAAGCGCATTAGTTCCGCATTTGCAAAACTACAAAGCCTACTCGCTTAGCTTAAGTGCAGACGTGATTAAGGGCTTGCTCAAGAAAGAGTTGGTGATTGTTGGCCAAACCTCAGGCGGCAACTTGGTGGGCACGCGTTTACAAACTGCTCACGTGTTAGATGCGCTCTACACCGCTGGCGCCAACGATGCCAACGAAGCCAAGCTCGGTGTGACCTACACATCGGGCAATGCCGGTGTTTCGGTATGGGCACCAACGGCTAGCAAAGTTGAGTTGCGTGTCTATAGCAATGCCTTGGCGATTGAAAGCACCAAAGCCATGACCGAAGACAAGGTCACTGGTATTTGGAGCTACAGCGCGCCTAAAGCGGAGTTGGATCGCAAGTTCTACCGTTTCCGCGTAACTGTGTTTAACGCCTTTACCAACAAAACTGAAGTGCTGGAAACCACCGATCCAGAATCTATCAGCTTGTCTACCAACGGTTTGCATTCACAGTTTGTGGATTTGAACGATGCTGACTTAAAACCAGCTGGTTGGGACAATCATGTAGTGCCCGTAGTTGCATCACCTGAAACCATGTCTATTTACGAAACTCACGTACGTGATTTCAGCGCAAATGATCAAAGTACGCCAGTCGCGCATCGCGGTAAATATTTGGCCTTTACCGATACCAATGCCGCGCCGGTTAAACACCTAAAAGCTTTGGCTGATGCTGGCTTGACCCACGTGCATTTGCTGCCGATTGCCGATGGTTCTTCCGTCAAAGAAGACCCTACTGATCTCATCAATTTGGATAGCTTCGTATTTGAATTGTGTGCGGCGCAAAGCCCTCGCGATTCAGCCATCGTGTGTAACGGTGTAGAGAAACCCAACGCGACGCTGCGCAGCGTTATGCAAAAGTACGCAGGCGATTCTGACAAGCAACGCTCATTAATGGGTTCCCTGCAAGACTTTGACTCCTTCAATTGGGGCTATGACCCAGAGCACTTCAATGCGCCAGAAGGCAGCTACGCCACCAATGCAATGGGCGTAACCCGCATTCTAGAAGCTCGCGCTATGAATATGGCGTTGCACAACCTTGGCTTGCGTGTGGTTTACGATGTGGTTTACCCGCACATGGCAGCGGCTGGTGTTAAAACCGCTAACTCAACCTTCGATAAGATTGTTCCCGGCTATTACTTCCGTCAAAACCCAGTATCGGGCGTAGTAGAAACAGGTACTGGCGCTGGCCCGGATACCGCCACTGAACACGTGATGGCGGGCAAGTTTGTCACTGATTCACTCGTGCAATGGGCTTCTGCTTATAAAGTGGATAGCTTCCGTTTTGACCAATCTGGCTACATGCCTAAATCGGTACTCTTGGCTGCACAAGCAGCTGTGACTGCGGTAGACCCAGACAACTACTTCTATGCTGAAGCTTGGACAGCCGGCGGCGGCAGCTCGGGCGACCGCATTGCTGAGCGTGCATCGCAAGTGCCTTTAGCGGGTACAGGCATTGGCACCTTCAATGATCGCGCACGCAATCCATTGCGCGAATTAGCCTTGGTTAACGGCGGAAAATTGGATGCGGTACGTGCGGGCCTGGTAGGCAACTTGGCGGATTTCCAGTTGCTTTCTAAATCCGGCAAAACTGTTAAAGCGAGTAGCGCAGGTATAGGCGCTTACAATCTAGACCCGCAAGAAGCCATCAACTACGTTGAAAAACACGATAACGAAACCCTGTGGGACTGGATGCACAGACCCAATGCGCTGCCAGCCAACACCACTATTGAAAACCGTGTTCGCATTCAGGGCTTAACCCTTGCCGTACCGCTCTTGAGCCAAGGTATTCCCTTCATTCAAGCGGGCAGCGATATTCTGCGTTCTAAATCCATGTCGTCTAACAGCTACAACGCGGGCGACTGGTTCAACGTGCTGGATTTCACCAAGCAAACCAATAACTGGAAAGTGGGCTTACCGCCTGCAAGTGAAAGCTCAGATGCTAATATCCTTTTGGCCTTTGCTGACGAACAAGCTAAACCAACACCGCTGTTGATTCAAAAGTCATCGGATGTGTTCAACGAGCTGTTAAAAATCAGCAAAAGCAGCCCGCTGTTTAGCTTAACCACCGCGGCCGATGTTATGGATCGCGTTGGCTTCCACGACGGTGGTGTGACTCAACGCGACAACCTGATTGTGATGAGCATTGATGATGGCGCTGGCAAAGTAACAGGCACCCAAACCAATCGCGCTGACCTAGACCCTGCTGTTGATGCAATTGTGGTGATCTTTAACGGTTCAGCGACTGCCGTATCGCAACGCGTACTGACTTCAGCCGGTTTCACTTTGCACAGCATGCAAAAAACCTCTGTTGATGATGCGGTACGCACTGCCACTTTCACTGAAGGCACTGGCGGCGGCACCTTTATGGTTCCTGCTTACACGGCGGCGGTGTTTGTTAAAGCGCAAGTGGGCGCGCAAGGTGCAGGCCTATCCGCAACCGCAACCTCTGGTTACGAGCCACCTGTTCCTTTCGGTGATACCGCAATCTATGTGCGTGGCGGAGTATCGCCAGCCGGTTGGGATGCCACTACAGCCAATCGCATGAAGTACGAAGGTAATGGCATCTACTCAGTCGTTCTCAACGTTCCTGCCGGAACCAATGAGTTCAAAATTGCAGAGGCTAACTGGAGCTTGCCAAACTTGGGTTCAAGCCAAGTGGTCGCTGTAGATTCGCCGGTAACCTTGACTCAGGGCTCTAACGACAACCTGAGAATTACCTTGGCCACTGCCGGCACCTATCGCTTTGAGTTGAATGCCTTGCAAAGCACCACCGCACCTATTTTGACTGTGACTAACCCAGATACCTTTGGCGCAACGGCGGTTTATTTACGCGGTACTGTTTCAGCCACGGGTTGGGATGCCGCGGTAGGCAACCAATTGGTATACGAAGGCAACAGCATCTACGCACTTAAGCTGGAGATGGTTCCCGGTGACTATGTATTCAAAGTGGCCTCAAGCGATTGGAGTACCTTCAATATGGGTACCTCGTCTGCCGTTACCTTGGGCAGTGAATTGCCTATCACTCAAGGCAGCAATGACAACATTCCCATCAAAATCACCACGGCGGGTACTTATCGCTTTGAAGTGAACACCCGTAAACCTGCTGCTCCGGTAGTGAAGGTGTATATCGATGATCTGTTCAAAAACACGCCTATTTATGCCCGTGGCACAGTGTCAGCAACAGGTTGGGATGCCGCCGCCGGTAACCGTTTTGTTTACCAAGGCGCTGGTCTCTACACACTCGCACTGACGATTTCTGCTGGCGATTACGTCTTTAAAGTTGCTGAAACCAACTGGTCAAATCCAAACCTCGGTGCGCCTGAGGCGGCCATAGGTGTGGCAACAGATTTGGTTCAGGGTTCTAACGACAACATAGCCTTGAAGATTCCAGCGACAGGTGACTACTTGTTTACTGTGAATACCACCAAAGCTGATGCGATAACTGTGACTGTGGATTCGAAATAGTTGAACCCCCCTCCCAACCTCCCCCTTGAGAAGGGGGAGGTTGGGAGGGAGCCTAAGTTCGAACAACAAAAATTAAATGACTAGTCGAGATTAAGCAGATGAAAAATTTTAATATGAAACCATTAGGCTTGGTGATATCAAGCTTGGTATTCGCAGCGGCCACCCAAGCGGTGTACGCGCAAGAAGCAGAGAAAAAAACAGATTCAGATGTTGAATAAGTCGTCGTTACGGGTTACGCCAAATCCATCGCCACCGCGATTGATATGAAGCGCAGAGCCGACACCATTGTGCAGGCCATTTCTGCCGAAGATATTGGCGGTCTGCCGGATAAATCTATCGCAGACTCCTTGAGCCGTTTGCCCGGTATCACTGTAACCCGCTCAAGCGGTCAGGCGGGTACCATTCAAGTGCGCGGTATGGGTGAGGGCTTTGTGTTCTCAACCTTAAATGGCCGCGAGCAGGTATCGCCCAACGGCACCCGCGCTATGGAGTTCAGCCAGTTTCCTTCGGAATTGATTAACTCAGTAGAAGTTTACATGTCACCCAAAGCGTCGCTTATTGAAGGCGGCGTAGCGGGTACGGTTGAGCTGAAAACAGCTAACCCGCTAAAAATGAAAGATGATCAAAGCATCCAAGTCGGTTTGCGTGGCAACTTCAACGATAAGGCCGATGAGCTTTACGAAGTTGAGCCATTCGGTAAGCGTTTTTCCTTGTCATTTTCCAAAAAGTTACTCGATGAAACCTTGGGTGTCAGTCTTGGCTACGCCAAATTGCTGCAGCCCAACGCCGCATCTCAAATTGAAAACGACAACTACACCAGACCGGCGCTGTCGGTAGCTGGTAAAGATGTCTACGCTCCGGAGAGCTTTTTCGTAAAACAAAAAGGCGGTACCGATGATCGCGATGGCTATATGGCCACCATTGATTGGGAGCCTAACGAGAAACTCGCTATTCAGGCAGATGCCTTTTACTCCAAGTTTCAATCGGAAAGCACTGAGCGCGGTATTCGCGTGCAAGGCTTTAGAAACATGAACGTCTACAACACCAGTTACTATGATGATATCTATATCAAGGGTGCGACTTTTGTGGGTCGCGAAGGCTCTGAAACGATTGATTTCAAGGTTGAGAACAACGATCAGTCAACCGATTACGATATTTTGTCTGGCGGTGTGAACGCCACTTGGACAGAAGACAAGTGGACTATTTCTGGTGATTTATCCCACTCAGGTGCAACCGGTTTTTATAAAAACCATCTGACGCGTTCCTTCTTGTACAAAAAAGGCCCGGTTAACTCGGCGCACCCTGATGGTTGGTATCGTGACGATGATCAACAAGCCGCGTTCCAATTGAATGGCATCAACTTGCCTAAATTCTCTTTGAATAAAGATTACAGCGATACCGCAACGCTGCGCATGGGTCAGTACGAAGAGTACCCCTACATCAACGAAGACACCTTGGATGCTGTACGTTTTGACGGCAAATATGAGCTGGATATGCCTATTTTTGCCTCAGTGGAAGCGGGCTTCCGTTTAGCTGAACGCAACCATAAGCAGTCACGACAAGTGTTTGTGTATGGCGATGGCGCGGGTGGCCGTATTACCACTGACCGCTCCTTGGCGATTACCGATGCCACCTCTGATATCGTGAATTGGAAAGGTGACTTCTCCAATATGCCCAGCTTTCTGGCGGTAGATGGTAAAGCCATTATTCAAGAAGCATACAAAAACAATTTGGTGTTAATGAGCCGCACCAGCTACACCG
>ENA-UOWO01007136-UOWO01007136.1-activated-sludge-metagenome-genome-assembly--contig:-NODE-7136-length-11162-cov-5.190150_pt1 | contig 11162 bp, 8 predicted proteins | sample MGYA00238148_ERZ761564 | MGnify/ENA primary metagenome ERZ761564 (study PRJEB28885, sample SAMN05720194) | activated sludge metagenome | isolation source: Anaerobic digester | place: USA...
AATACTGTCAGAATTTCGATCACCGTCATGTGAACCACATTGGCTTCGGTGCCCACCTGCATGACCGGATCGTCCGGCACTTGGATACCCAGAACAATGTCTGCCTTCAACGCCAAGGCAGTACCCAATTGGGTCAGTGCAATGACCTTGGCACCCTGCGCGCGCGCGACATCCACCGCTTCCAGCAGTGACGGCATGCCCCCAACATATGAAATGGCGAACACCACGCCAGTCGCAGATTGAGTGGCCGCCGACCCCAGTTGTTGATGCAAATCGAGGCAGTTATTGCAGACCAATCCCAGACGAAAAAGTCTGGCCTGAAGGTCAGTGGCCATGAAACTAGATGTCACCCCCACGCTGTAGCAATCAATGCGAGATGCCGCTGCCAAAGTCTGGGCCGCTTTCTCGATGGTGGCCTGATCCAGTTGGGCCTGCACACTGCTAATGGCTGCCACCACACCTTTGATGACCTTGGCGATCACCTGCCCGGCATCATCCTCCAGCTGCACTCTGCGGTGCAGAGGCGAGCCGCCCACCGCCAACTCTTGCGCGAGCGCCAACTTGAACTCGCGCAGGCCTGGGTACCCCAGGTCGCGACAGGTTCGCATGATGGTGGGTACAGAACAGTTTGCGCGCTGGGCCAGCACCTCGAAAGGTTCATCCACAACGCGTTCGGGGTCCTCAAGGATCAACGCCAGCACACCGCGCCGGGCCGTGGGCGCATTAGTGATGATGTTGGCAATGGTTTGCAACACGCCCTGGGTCATAGGTACAGCTCTCAACAGCATCAGAAGCAGGTCACCAGGGCATCAACCACGTTGTATTGCGCGTCCACCATGGGCATCCAGCGCCATTTGTCGAACGTGGTGCAGGGATGGGAAATGCCCAGCGCCAAACGGTCCCCAACGTTCAACAGTGCACTACCCGCATCGGTCCAGCGCAGGTAGGCGTGCTGGTCGTTCAGAGCGGTCACCTTCCAGTCCGCAGGTGCTGTCATCACCTTGCGAGCTCCCGGCAAATCGAACGGGGCATAGGCAAGAGGCGTGGGTAGATCGAGGTCATACGACAGATCGCGCCGCCCCACGGCCAGAATGGCCAAGCCAGGTTCGGGGCAGGACTGCACAGTGGCCCACACTTCGATGGCAGCGTGTAGGCCATCCACGCAATCCAGTCTCGTGTTGACCGCATTCACCAGACGACGATAAAAACCGTGGTCGTGCGTGACATAGCAGCCCGAGCGCAACAGGCCACGTACCGGGCGCGACAGCGCCGGTTTAAGCTGGTTCACGACCAAATCAAAAATGGCGGAACCCCCGGCAGTGATTAGCACCTCGTCGGTATCGAACCAGCCCGCGGCGTCGCAGGCGAAAGCGATGGCACTTACGCGCTCCATCAATGCATTGGCATAGGCGCTGTCGGGCTCGGTGTTGCCGCTGGCGCCACCACCTTCATAGCACTCGATGCCAATCAGGCGCACGGCGGCGCTCTTGAAGATACGCTCAGCCAGAGTCAGCGCGTCGCCATGGGTACGGCAGCCGGTGCGGCCACCGGGCACACCGATTTCCAGCAGCACCTCAAACCGTGCGGCTTGCGGGTGCAACGTGAACCAGTCTTCGATCAGGCCAAGCTGGGTGAGCGAATCCACCAGAAAAGCGATGCGCAGCCCGGAAAATTCCTTCTGCAGCGTCTGGATACCTTGCAGGTCCGCTGCTGTCAGCACCTGGTTGGCTATGATGCAGCGCCGGGCACCGGCAGTGGCACCGGCGCGCACCTGGCCGACCGTTGCAAAGGTCAGGCCCCAGGCACCCGCATCGAGCTGGCTCCTGAACAGCTGGGGCGACATGGTGGTTTTGCCGTGCGGCGCCATGTCGACCCCGTGCCCGGCAGCAAAACGCTGCATCCACGACAGGTTGTGCGTGACTGCATCGCGTTTGACTAGGGCGATGGGCAGCGGCAGGTCGCCATCCAATACGTTCCAGCGCTGGGCCGCAATATCTGATCGGCGCAGCGGCGCGGCATGCTGGGGGAAGCCTTTGAACGAGGCGTCAAGCTGCGGGTCAAGAATGTCTTGCAAGTTCATGCGATTCAATGTGAATGGGGCGTGGGGGCTCAGAGGGCGAGATCGTCGCGCAGGCAGGCCTTGAAGCGCCCGTTACCCAGGTTCTGTACCGGAGGGACAGTTTGTGCACAGGCCTCCAGCGCATGCGCACAACGGGTGCGAAACACACAGCCCGAGGGCGGGTTGATGGGACTGGGAATGTCACCTTTGAGCGGCGTGAAGATTGAGCTATCGAGCGGATCGGGCTTGGGCGACGCAGCAAGCAAAGCCTGAGTATAGGGGTGCAGTGGTTGGGCAAACAGCGCCCCGGTGGGGGCCACTTCCATCACACGGCCCAGGTACAACACCACCACGCGGTCGCACAGGTACTCCACCACATCGAGGTCGTGCGAAATGAACAGCATGGTGAGCGAGAGCTGGTCCCGCAGGTCACACAGTAGGTTTACCACTTGCGACTGGATCGACACATCGAGGGCCGACAGCGGCTCGTCCGCCACGATGAATTCAGGCTCCACTGCCAGTGCCCGGGCCACACCAATGCGCTGGCGTTGACCACCCGAGAACTCATGTGGGTAGCGGTCGGCATGCTCGGCACGCAGGCCCACCAGCGTCAGCAGCTCGGCAACCCGTTTGTCTCTGGCCAGTTTGCCCGGCGCAAGACCATGCACCTTCAGCGCTTCGCCCAGAATGTCGCGCACCCGCATCTTGGGGTTGAGCGATGCGTACGGGTCCTGAAAAATCATCTGCAGCTTGCTGCGCAAGGTGCGCATGCGTTTGCCCGAGGCCGCGCCCAGGTCTTCGCCCCGGTACAGCACCTGGCCGTCGGTAGCGTCGAGCAGCCGCAGCAGCGTGCGGCCAATTGTGCTTTTGCCCGAGCCGGACTCGCCCACCAGGCCCAGAGTTTCACCCTGTTGGATTGAGAACGACACATCGTCCACCGCACGCAGGGGGCGGGCCGTGGCACCAAAGTATTTGCACAGACCTTTGACCTCGATCAGGGGTTTACTCATGACACTTCGCTGACTGACTGAGGAGTAAGTATGCAACGCGCACTACGGCCATCGTCGTCCAGCCGCAAACCGGGCATGGCGCTCTGGCAACCGCTGATTGCCTGGTCGCAGCGCGGCTCGAATGCACAACCCGGCGGCGGCGACAGCGGACTCGACACCTGACCACGGATGGCGAAGAGGCGACGTGGTCCTATAGGCCCTTCACGGGCTTCATTTGAGGCGGCACGCTTGCGCTGCTGGCTCGGCAGGCAGGCGAGCAAGCCTTGGGTATAGGGATGCCGGGGTTGGGCAAACAGCCCCCGCACCGGCGCCGACTCGACTATGCGGCCCGAGTACATCACCGCCACATCGTCGGCATGGTGCGCCACCACGCCCAGGTTGTGGGTGATGAACAACATGCTCATGCCGGTCTCGGTTTGCAGGCGGCCCATCAGCTGCAGGATCTGCGCCTGAATCGTCACATCCAGCGCGGTGGTGGGCTCGTCGGCAATCAGCAGGCGCGGGCCGCAGGCCATGGCCAGCGCGATCATCACACGCTGGCGCATGCCACCCGAGAGCTGGTGCGGGTACTCGCCCACGCGCTGGGCCGCAGCGGGGATTTCGACCAGTTCCAGCATGCGCCGGGCTTCCGCCAAGGCTGCCGCGCGGTCCAGCTTCTTGTGCAGCCGCAGGGACTCGGCTATCTGCTCGCCGATGGTGAACACCGGGTTCAGCGAGGTCATTGGTTCCTGGAAGATCATGGCAATCTCGTTGCCACGAATGGCCCGCATGGCTGCCTCTGGCAACTGCAACAGATCGACCGTGTCGCCCTTGGCATTGGTGTAGAGCGCCTGGCCGGCAACCTGGGTGGCTGCGGTGCGGGGCAGCAGGCGCATCAGCGTAAGGCTGGTGACCGACTTGCCTGAGCCAGACTCGCCCACCAGCGCCGTGGTCTTGCCCGGCCTAATGCTGAAGCTCACATCGGCAACCGAAGGGATCACCCCTTCGTCGGTGGTGAACGAGGTGCTGAGATGACGCACGTCCAGACGCAGGCCCAAAGAAGACTCAGGAGAAGACGAAGAACGGGTTGTCATCGCGTCACCTCACATCGACTTCTTCAGACGCGGATCGAGCAGGTCGCGGATGCCGTCGCCCAGCAACTGCAGCGACAGCGCGGTAATGATGATGGCCACGCCGGGGAACAGCACAATCCAGAGCGCCTGGTGCGCATACTGCTGGCTGCCCGCCACCATCGTGCCCCAGGTGGGGATGTCGGGCGGCACACCCACACCGAGGAACGACAGGGCCGCTTCGGCCAGGATGGCATAGGCAAAAATGAACGAAGCCTGCACCAGGATCGGCGACATCAAATTCGGCAGGATGTGCCTCCACAAAATGCGGAAGGTGGACACACCCACCGCGCGGGCTGCCTCCACAAACAGCAACTCGCGCACGACAAGGGTCGAGGCCCGCACCACCCGCGCCACCCGCGGCGTGTAAACCAGCACCAGCGCAAACACCACGTTGAGCATGGACGGCCCGAGGATGGCCACCAACGCAATCGCCAGCAGGATATCGGGGAAGGACATCATGGCGTCCACCACCCGCGAGATAGGTGCATCGAGTCGGCGGAAGAAGCCCGCCACCAGGCCAAACAGCGTTCCTATCACGATCGAGCCCGTGGCTGCCAGTGCCGCGATGGTGAGCGAATAGCGCCCGCCAAACGCAATGCGCGCCAGCAGGTCGCGCCCCAGCTCGTCGGTGCCCAGGATATGGGCCGCCGACGGCCGGGACAGTCGCTCGCTCACGGCGGTGTCGTTGGGGTCATACGCCGTCACCACGTGGGCAAACAGCGACACCAGCACCACCACCAGCAGGCACACGGCGGCCACCAGCACGATGCGGCGGCGGAACATTTTTTTGAGGGACAGTGGTAGTTTCATGGACACTTCAACATCGGTCCATCATCAATACTTCACACGTGGATCAACCACCGTATAGAGCAGGTCGGTCAGGAAATTGATCACCACATAAATGGCGGCCACCACCAGCAACGCGCCCTGAATCACAGGGTAGTCGCGGCGCAGCACGGCGCTCACCACAAGGTTGCCCACGCCAGGCAGGCCAAACACGGTCTCGGTCACCACGGCACCGCCAATCATCAGCGCCACCGTGAGACCCAGCACCGTGACGATGGGCACCAGGGCATTTCGCAGCGCGTGCTTGAGCACCACTACCGATTCCGACAGGCCCTTGGCGCGTGCCGTACGCACATAGTCTTCACCCAGCACATCGAGCATGGAGGCGCGGGTGAAGCGGATGATGAGCGCCGAGTTCAGCACGCCCAAAACGGTGGCGGGCAGAACCAGAAAATACATGCGCTCAAGCAGCGTGGCCCCCGGGTCGCCGTAGCCCGACACCGGAAACCAGGCCAGGCCCACCGCAAACAATTGCATCAGCACCAGGCCAAACCAGAAGCTGGGTACGCTGGCGCCGAGCATGGCCAGGCCAGTAAACAGCTGGTCCAACATGCGCCCGCGGAACACGGCCGACACCACACCACAGGGCACCCCAATGCCGGCGGCAATGGCTACCGCCATGAGCGCCAGCAAGGTGGTAGGTTCAGCCCGTTCCCACAAGGCTTGGGTCACCGGGCGCTGCAGGAAGATGGAATCCCCCAGGTTGCCATGCAGTAGCTGGTTGACCCAAATGCCAAACTGCACCGGCAGGGGCTTGTCCAGTCCGTAGAGCTTTTGCACCCGGCTGATGTCCTCTGCCGTGGCCTGGTCGCCCAGCAGCACGGCGATGGGGTCTCCCGAAGCAGCGCGGGTCAAAATGAAGACCAGTACCGCTACCAGCGACATCACCACCAGCATGCCCATCAGACGCGACAACAGATAGCGCGTCATGGGATAACGGGTCATGATGAATCAGTTTTTTACGCTGGTGTTCCAGAAGAACGGGTAGGTGTTGGGCGTGTAGCCTTCCAGCGCTGGCGAGCGGGCAGAGAGGCTGGCGAATTTGCCCACGTTGATGTAGGGCACCTCGTCATAAATCACCTGCTGCACTTTGCCCCACAGAGCGCCGCGTTTAGCGGGGTTTGACTCTTGGTTCAACGCGCTCAGGGCTTCCTGCTTGGCGGGGGAACTCCACCAGCCCGGCGCACCATCACCCAATTGCGGGGGTGACAACATGGGCTCGGGGAACTGGCCGGAGTGGGTGATATAGATGTCCCACAGCTTGGCGTCGCTGCGGCGCTGCACCAGGGTGGCCCAATCGACCACGTTGAGCTCGGCCTTGAAGCCGCCGCGCTTGAGCTGTTCGGCCAGGATCAGTGCCATGTTGTAGTGGAAGTCGTATTGCCGACTGGTCAGGATGCGGATGGTGTCACCCTTGTAGCCCGCTGCGGCCGCCTGGACTTTGGCCTTGGCGGCATCGCGCTCGTTGTAACTGGTGGTGCCTGCGGCCGAGAAAAACGGCGTTCCTTTGGGAAAGTGGTTGCCTTCGGCCACAAAGAAGCGCGTGTCGCCAAAGCCGGCGGCCAGCATTTCGCCCTCGCCAATGGCGGTCTGCACCGCCTTGCGGGTGGGCTGCGAAGTCATCACACCCTCTTTGGTGTTGAACACCATGTAGGGGAAGCCAAACGACGGCGTCATGATGGGCACCACTTTGCCAGGCGCCTTCTCGATGCGGCCCAGCGCCTCGATGGGGAGCAGGTCAGCGTAGTGAAACTGGCCTGCCAGCGCGCCTTCGACCCGGGTATTGGCATTCGGCACGGGGATGAAGCGCAGCTCTTCCACCACCGCCGTGCGTTTGCCACCGTATCCGCTGGCGGCTTCCTTACGGGCCGAGTAGTCATCAAATTTGCTCAGCAGCACATACTGATCCGGGCGGCGCTCCTTGAACTTGTAGGGGCCGGTGCCGACAAATTCCTTGAGAGGCTGCGCCAAAGACTCCTTGGCCATGATGGCGGCCATACCCGAGGCCATGGCCAGTTGCGATAACAACGGCGCATAGGGGCTCTTCAACGTGATCTCAATACCCTGGGTACCCTTGGTTACCAGTGTGGCGACTTCTTTGGACACAGACTTGCCCCGGGGCGACACCTCCATCCAGCGATGGAGGCTGGCTACCACGTCGTCAGCATTGAGCTCGCGCCCGTTGTGCAACATCACACCTTTGCGAAGGGTGATGCTGTATTGTTTGCCGTCGGCAGACACCTTGGGCAGGCTCTCGGCCAGCAAAGGGACCAAGCTGGCCTTGGCATCAAAAGTGAAGAGTGGCTCATAGACGTGCTGCATGATGATGCACACCAGGTCGGCCGGTGTGGACATGATGTCCAGTGTGGGCGGCTCGCCGATCATGGCCAGGTTCAGGGCCGATTTGCCCGCTTGGGCAAAGGTAAGCGGGGAAACCAGACCCGTACCCGCCAGCAAAGCGGCTGCCACGGCGGTACGGCGTCGAATCAATGGCGTGTGCATCATGTCGGGGTCCTTAAAATTGAAAGTAATTTTCACAACATGCAGAATATTCTAGGAAATTTCGACTTAAAACAGGGAAAACCCTGAATATTGAGTCTAGATTTGAAAGTATTTTTCACTTTGATGGTGCAATACTGGGATTCCGGGACCCAATCTGCCACCCCTTTGTTCACCCCTCTCGATTGAAACGGAGCTTTTCATATGCCACTCGAATTCCTGGGCAACCCACCCGTCGCCTCTGACCAGCAGCCCCGACCGTTCTCGCCTGCCGTGCGGGCAGGCGACTTTGTCTACGTGTCCGGCCAGGTACCTGGCGACGACAAGGGCGAAATCGTGCAGGGCGGCATTGAGGTGCAAACCCGCCAGGTGATGGCCAACCTCAGCAAGGCACTGGCGCTGGCCGGGTGCACACTAGCCGACGTTTGCAAAACCACTGTGTGGCTGCAGGATGCGCGTGACTTTGGCAGTTTCAACCGCGTCTACATGAGTTATTTTGGCGAAGGCAAGCCGGCACGCTCCACCACCGAAGCGAGGCTGATGGTGGACGCGCGGGTCGAAATTGATGTGGTTGCCTATAAGCCGCTTGCCTGAGGCAACGACCCAATGAACCGCCGAAGACACCAAGGGTTTGCCATGAAAGGGTAACTCCTGATGTGCTGGGCAGGGGGGGGTTCTACAGTCAACCCACTCGCAAACGGGCCAAAAGCCCGCTTCGCTCGAGAGGCCCAGGAGACAAACAATCTGACGACTTGATCGTTTACCCGCACCCCACAGTGGATGCGTTTCAAAAGGCACCGGCAACCCCGGTGCCTTTTGTCTTTTTAGGGTGTTTTTACTGCCTTTTTGTGCCTCCAGCCCTCGCCCAGTATGCGCGAGCAGCTATTTATTTCATAGCAATCAGGTTGCCCGGCTGATGCGACAATCCACCGCATGGAACTCGCTGTCATCTCCCTCGCTTCCCTGCTGGCCGGATTTCTGGATTCGATCGTGGGCGGTGGTGGGCTGGTTCTGGTGCCCGCCATGTTTGCCACTTTTCCGTCTTCACCCCCGGCGACGCTGCTGGGCACCAACAAGGGCGCCGCCATCTGGGGCACCGGCATGGCTGCCTGGCAATACAGCCGCCGGGTCGATCTGCGGTGGGCGGTGCTGCTGCCGGCTGCAGCCCTGGGTTTTGCCGGATCGATGGCGGGCGCCTGGGCAGTCACGCTGATTTCGCCGGATTTTCTGCGCAAGGTGCTGCCCTTCATCCTCTTGGCGATGCTGGTCTACACACTGGCCAAAAAGCAGCTGGGACAGGTTCATGCCCCGCGCTTCACCGGTCGCCGCGAGGTGCTGGCAGCCGGTTTCATCGGCCTGACGCTGGGCTTTTATGACGGCTTTTTCGGCCCCGGTACCGGCAGCCTGTTCGTCTTTTTGATGGTGCGCTGGCTGGGTTATGACTTTTTGAACGCCTCGGCGTCCGCCAAGGTGCTGAATTGCGCCACCAACCTGGCCGCCCTCATCCTGTTCACCGCCAAGGGCCACGTGTGGTGGCATTTTGTCGCCGCCATGGCCATCGCCAATGTGGCCGGCAGTCTGCTGGGCACCCACATGGCGTTGAAGCACGGCGCGGGCTTTATCCGGATGGTGTTTGTTCTGGTCGTCAGTGCGCTGATCCTGAAAACGGCCTACGACGCCTTCCTGCGCGCTTAGGCATCTTGCGACCGGTTCCGCGGATGCGGATCAGGGACGTGGCGCGCCGGAGGCGGCTGCAACCGGTGCCGGTGCAGCGGACGAACCCGGCGGCCATGGCACCTCGGCCACGGTGCGGGGTTTGCCGGTGGGGGCCGTGGCCTGCCCCAGCCTGACCGCCGCAATATCGGCTTCATTCGGGTATTGGTTCAGCAACCAGTAGTCAAACACCCGCCGGGCGATGGGAGCCGCGTTGGCGCCACCAAAACCTGAGTTCTCAACGATCACGGCCAGTGCTATTTTCGGGTCGTCCGCTGGTGCAAAGGCCACATACAGCGCGTGGTCACGCTGGTGCTCTTCCATCTTGGCGGCGTTGTATTTGTCCTTCTGGCCCATGGTGACCGCCTGCGCGGTGCCGGTCTTGCCGCCGCTGACGTAACCTGCCCCGGCAAAGGCACGGGCCGACGTGCCCTCCAGCGTCACGCCGACCATGCCCTTGCGGACAATGGCCACGTTTTCAGGCTTGTACCCCAGGTCTTCAGGCGCGGCAAACGGCACCGGCACCCGCGTGCGGGTAGTGGCATCCTGCGTGGCAATCACCAGTTGCGGCTTGTGCTTGATGCCGTTGTTCACCAGCGTGGCGGTTGCCTGCGCCAGTTGCAGCATGGTGAAGCTGTTGTAACCCTGGCCAATGCCCAGCGAAATGGTCTCGCCGGCATACCATTTCTGCTGCTCGGGGCGCTTGTAATAATTGCGTTTCCACTCTTGGCTGGGCAGCACGCCCCGCACCTCGCCGTTGATGTCGATGCCAGTGATCTGGCCAAAGCCCAGCGGCTTCATGAAATCGTGCATCGCGTCCACACCCATCTCGTTGGCCAGCGAATAGAAGTAGGCGTTGCTGGACTCGACGATGGCGCGGTGCATGTCCATCGCGCCGCCGCGTTCGTTCTCCGGGCTGCCGAAGCGGTGCCCGCCGAACATATAGAAGCCTGGATCGTTGATGATGGTAGTGGGTGCCCGGGCACCTGTCTGCAACGCCGCCATCGCCATAAACGGCTTGTAGGTCGAACCCGGCGGATAAGTCCCGCGCAGGGCCCGGTTGAGCAGCGGCTTGTCGATGGATTCGTTCAGCGCTTTCCAGCTCTCCGTGTCGATGCCGTCCACAAACAGGTTGGGGTCGAACGTGGGCTTGCTCACAAAGGCCAGCACCTCGCCGGTTTTGGGATCCAGCGCCACCAGCGCGCCGCGGCGGTCACCATACAGGTCTTCAATCAGGTTTTGCAGCTTGATGTCAATGGACAACATCACTGTGTTGCCAGGGGTGGAAGGGCTGCTGTCCAGCTTGCGCACGGCCCGGCCACCGGCCGACGTCTCGACCGAATCGACCCCGGTAATACCGTGCAGCTGGGCCTCAAAACTCTGCTCGACGCCGAGCTTGCCCATGTATTCGGTCCCACGGTAGTTGTTGTCTTCGTCAGACTCGTCGATTTTTTCCTTCTCGGCCTGGTTGATGCGCCCGATGTAACCAATCACGTGGCTGGCCAGTTCGCCGTAGGGATAACTGCGGAATAGCCTGGCCTTGATGTCCACGCCCGGAAAACGGAACCGCTGCGCCGCAAACTTGGCCACCTCTTCGTCGGTCAGGCGGGTGCGGATGGGTAAGGACTCGAAACTTTTGGACTCTTCCATCAGTTTCTTGAAACGACGCCGGTCCCGCTGAGTGATGTCCACCAGAGCCGACAGCTCTTCGATCGTCTGCTCCAGCACAGGCACCTTGGACGGCGTGATTTCCAGCGTATAGGCAGAGTAGTTGCTGGCCAGCACAATGCCGTTGCGGTCCAGTATGAGCCCCCGATTCGGAACAATCGGCACCACGGCCGTGCGGTTGTTTTCCGCCTGCTCTTTCAGATCGTCGTGTCGCACCACTTGCAGGTACACCAGCCGCGAAACCAGCAGCATGAA
>ENA-UOWO01007152-UOWO01007152.1-activated-sludge-metagenome-genome-assembly--contig:-NODE-7152-length-11143-cov-6.832341_pt1 | contig 11143 bp, 13 predicted proteins | sample MGYA00238148_ERZ761564 | MGnify/ENA primary metagenome ERZ761564 (study PRJEB28885, sample SAMN05720194) | activated sludge metagenome | isolation source: Anaerobic digester | place: USA...
AAAATGTGAAAATCAAGAAATTTCATTAAATTTCATTATTTCACGGAACTATTTAATACTATTTTATTATATTGTAATTTAATAAAATCTTGTAATTGAATTTCTAGTCCAGAGTTCGCATAAGAATTAATAGGATTACATCTTGTACATAATTCAGTACCATATTTAATCCTATTCCTAAAATCTTGTGAACTTATATTAAAATTAATATTACATCTTTTACACAAAAGACAATATTCTTTTTTATTTATACTTATAATATTATAATTATCATATTTTTTAAGCATTGCTAATGATTTTGAAACTTGTATTTTCAATCTAACTTCAGAGTTTTTAAATGGATGATCTACACCATATTTATTAATATTCGTTTTTTCAATCTTTTTTTTAACATCTTTATTTAAAAATGAATATTTAGTATCATACTTATTTAAATTAGTTTCCTGTTGCTTATTTTGTGATTGATGAAAAATGCTACATAAAAAGGACCCGGTAACTTCCGGGTTTTTTTATTCATCCTCTTTAATAATTACCTTAACTCCATCCTTTAATCCTTCGTAGATGCCGGAATCTTCAAGGATTAACTCATCCGCTACGTCTTTATAGTCCGACCACTCATCATCGAACTCTAATACGATTGTAATTCTTCTGGTCATTTCTTTAGCTTTAAGATTGATTGTTTATCAACTTCCCAATATGCACTATTGATATCATAAGGATTCCCTAATTTTTCTTCAACTTCTGCATTCTCAGCAGCAGAATCTATCGCAGCATTCCAAGCATCTTTCTGAATCTCCTCAAACATTGGCTCCGATACATGATAATACTTATATATCTTAATCCATTCTTCCGGTGTTTTCATCTTTTCTTTCTTTAGTTTTATTCTTTGTCGAATGTTAAATAAGTCGAACAATAATTCGGGTATTTCTCTCTTTCCACGGCATCAAATTCTGCCCCCAGTTTTTCATCTTCAGGTGATTGTAGAAAATCTTGTAGAAGTAAGGACTATGAGGATAGTCATTCTCATCGTCTTTAAATGCCAGATAAATCCATGTTCTTCTTTTCATTTTTTTAGTTTTTGGTTATTTTCTGAATTAATTGGATAATAATTCATACATTTTTTTGATTTCAAGCCATACATCGGAGCAACAAACCAATCATTATCGGTCAGTACTACGGACACGTTTCAAACGATTATCCCGTTTAATTTCTGCCATCCATTGCAGTACTTGATTTATACCGATATTCTCATACCCTTGATTTTGCAGTTCCTTCAATTTCTTTTCCAGTTGTTTCATTTCGTTTCCTCCTATTAATCTTGCGTCTCAATTTCAACAATCTGCTGAATAATACCATATTTTTTATTCATTGGAAATTCATCCATTTCAGCACCTGCTCTTTCAGCATTTTCTTTATTGATAAAGTAACCATTGCATTCAATGTCTCCATCTTCAGTTAAACATTCTAATCTGTAAAGTTTCATTTCGTTTCCTCCTTTCATAATTTTAATTATTGACATTGTTGTTACAAACGAGTTATGTGTAATTGCTATTATTCCGTTCCAATTGAAGTTTCCGTTGAAAAAGAATTAGAAAAAAGCCCACCGCACAAAGAAGAAATACGATTTTGTGAAGTTTCATAATAACTTTTATCAAGTTCAAATCCGATATAGTTTCTTTTCGTTTCTAAACAAGCAATCGCAGTTGAGCCACTTCCCATAAAGCAATCCAAAACTGTTGCGTTTTCTTTTGTAAGTCCGTCAATCAGTTTCATCAATAGTTTTACAGGCTTTTCTGCTCCGTGATGTTCTTTTGTTAGCGTTTCTTTTATCACGGTTGGTATGTGGCTCATATTGGTTTTATTCAATTCAATACTTCCTCTGTTAGCGTAAAATACAAGTTCGTGCTGTTTTCTAAAAGGGTTTCCCATTCCAATTCTGCCCTTATCCCAAATAACTAAATTCTTTTGTTGCCATTCGTAAAACAAGCCCATCAAAACAGCACTATAAATGTCATCACAGAAAATTAAAACGGGTGCATTGGGTTTAAGTATTCGTTCCCACTCCTTTTTTATTTCAGCAAAGTAAAATTCCTGTATTGCTAAATCTGATAATCGGTTTACTTTTTGCCTTCCAAATGCGTGAACAGTTGGAGATGTGTATGGTGGGTCAGTTAGCACCATATCAATACTTGCAGATGGTATTTTCTTCATACCTTCAATGCAATCTTCGTTGTATATTTTATTTAATTCCATCGCTTCTTTTTTCTAATTCTTTTTTATTTCGTTTTCAATTAAAGTTCACTACTAAATAACCGCAAATACACATAACAGCGTATATAAGAAATGGCACAGAAACATTAGTGCTTAATTTCAACATTCTACAAGTGCCACTTCTCATATACGCAAACCGTTATACGCAAGCACTACATTCCGTTTCCAAAGAGAGTTTGCGTTTCAAATTTTTTATTAAAATCTCCCACCCTCTTTAAAATAATATCGTAATACTTTTGTTCTTTTTCCATTACTATAAATTGTCGGTTAGTATTCAAACAAGCTATTGCAGTTGTTCCGCTTCCTGCTGTGTTGTCCAATACTAAATCGCCTTCGTTTGTGTATGTTTTTATCAAGTATTCAAATAACTCAACGGGTTTTTGTGTAGGGTGTAAAAGCCCTCCATTATGTAATGCAAAAGTTTGAATAGATGAAGGGTAAAAATCAGTATATTCCTTATCTAAATATTCGGGCTTTTCAAGTCCTTTATTAAACCCTCTATATCCATCATTTTTACCTTTTTTTCTAACCTTATCTGATTTTACCATTTGTGGGTAATATAAAGGACTTTTTACACCAAACACACAAATATCTTCGTGGTATTTCATTGGTTGCTTTTTTGCAAGCGGAAAATTAGATGGTCTTGTTTTATGCCATACCCAATTATATCTATACAACTTTGGGTTGCTCATTATCAAAGCACTTGTAAATGGTTGCGAAGCGGTTAATACTATTGCTCCATTCAATTTTATAATCCTTTCGTATTGCTCCCATAGTTTATCAAATGGTATTATTGTATCCCACTTACAAGCAGTAGTTCCATAAGGTAAATCACAAAGTATCATATCAATACTTCCGTTTGGTATATCCTTCATCAATTCCAAACAATCACCTAATAATATTTCTTTTTTCCCTTCGCTCATTTTAATAAAAAATTTGTTTTGTGTTTCAATTTAAGTTTATCGTTTAATAATCCGTGCCAGCGTATAACACGGGTTTGGCGCAATTTTCCCAACGCACAAGCCGACACGCAACTGCGCCAAGCCCGAAAACGTTATGCGTAATGGCTAATCATCGTTCAAATCACGAAGCAACTTAGTAAGCGTTTTAATTCTTTCATTATATCGTTCCAAATTCTTTGCGTGTGCTTTTATTGCATCTCGTTTTTCTCTTTCAAGCCATCTTATTTCCTGTTCAAGTTCGTTACCAATAATTGTAACTCTATGCTCTCTTGGTAAGGCATTAAAACGCTTTGATACTTCTTCCCGGGTCATTTCGTTCCCTCCTTCAATTAAAATCAGTCGAACATTCCTCACATAATCCACCAAACATTTTAAGTTCCTCATTGGTGCATTTTTTAAGACATTCAGGGCAAACAGTCTTTTCATCCGTTGTCAAAGGCTTCTCCAACTCCGCTACCACCATGTCAATGGCTCTACACAGTAAATCATCGCCAACAAAATCACCTTTGCGGTAATCCTTCAGCGTTTCAATCGCTTCATTCAACTTGTCTGTCATTTCGGAAAGCTCTTGACTGGAATATGTCAAAGGTTTCAGGATGTATTGCGACTCATATCCATTCTGATCACTTCGGTAAGGCACATGAATATCTTAAAGCTGGGATTGATTTATTTTGAATTGGATATTCAAATCCATATTTTAATAAATTAGTTTTTTTTGTTTTATCAAAAACTTCTTTACATTGCGTTGGATATTCAAATCCAAATTTTTTTAAATTTGTAATTTTACTTTTATTTTTAACACTGTTCAATTGAAAAACATTTTCTACTCCATATTTTTCTTTAACACTTGATTTTATACTTTCACCTTTACAATTGGCACAATAATATTTATTTTTTTTATTAAAAACTTTAATATAATCACAATATTTAATATCCTTTATAATATGACAATTATCACATTCAACATTGACAATTTTTCTTGAATTTAAAGGCAAATCATCAATATTTACTATTATTTCTTTATTAATCTCAACATCATAACCAATTTTTCTATACGTTTCTATATTTTTAGCAACAACCTTAACCCTAATCTCTTTCGTAATAATCATAATATATTTTATTTTATTGCTTATAAAGGATTTTTTAGTAAAAGTTTAAAATAAAAAAAGCCGACTTTAATAAGTCGGCTTTTTATATATGTGTATATCAATTAGATAAGAACACCAGCACTGTCAGTAACTAAAATTGACATAAATTGTTTCCAGGGGAAGAATCCTATATCGGCAATTGCGTAACGGCTTCTGATTAACATCCTAGGTGCCCAAGTGGCTTCGGAAATAAGTTGTATTGACTGAGCCATTAAGTAAGGTACGAATACCAAACCTGGTTGATCAACACTATTCTTTCTTCCTAAGAAGATACGGTTATCGTCCCATCTTTGATAAGGATCAACATAAATACTGATATTTCCAACATTACCCATTGGGAATAATTGTCCATTAGCATTTAAATTTACATTCTTAACAGGATTGATGGTATAACCAGCAACATCTTGAATAACGGAAGCTAAGTTACCGTTGGTTACAAGGTATTGAGCAGGACCAACACGACCTTCAGTAGCGATGAAGTTAGAAGCGTTATTGATTTTGGCAATAAGTTTTCTTTGAATTGAGTGAGTGGTTTCACCACCTGGGGTAGCGGCACCAACTGCTAAATAAGCATCAACATTAAAGTCAAATTTAGGAAGACCAGCAACATCTTTTGGAGTTGTCCAAGCTGTTCTATTTTTGTCTGCCATTTCAGTTACTTTAGCAACAATTTGTTTAGATATGGTTTGTGTAAGTTCATTAACCAGAACTGATTCTAATTTTTGAACGATGTCCATACCAGTAGCGGCTTTAATATCTTCAATTTGAGTTCTCTTCAATGCTGAAGAAATTTCAACGTCACCAACTTGAATAGTTTTAGTGAAGATGTCAGGACCAATAACGTTTGGATAAGTTCTCTCATCTTCGTCACGGGTCATAGGTTTATTCATATACCAACCTGCTGAGAAGCCAGGAATATGATCTTCTAACAATGAAACAAGTTCAATTGTAACACCAGTTAAAGCAACAGCGGTAACGCCTGTTAAATCAGTTGCAATATTCATAGATACAGCATTATTTAACATATCATTAATAGAAAATGCTGCTGTTGGGAAAGTGTTTCTATCATCAACAAAACTCCAACCTGCATTATTAGCACCTGGATTAAATTGACGAAATACTCTAAACATTGGATAACCATTAATACGTGACCATCCTAAAAATTCCATCCAACCTTCTTTTTTAGGAGTTGTTCCATTAGCAGGATAATTAACTAAAACAGGGTTAAAGTTAATTAATTCTGTAGCTGTAGGAGTTCCACCTAATGCAAAATATGTAGCTAAATTGCTTGAAGCACCACCAACTAAACAAGCAAGAGAGCCGCCAGCTAAGTGAACATAAACTGGGTTGGTTAAGCCACCAACTTTTTCTCTAACTGGTTGTCCATTAGCATCTAACTTAGCAGCCATAGAAGCTTTTAAAGCGGTATTTAAAGCAGCTTTAGCTGTTGCATCAGAAATATTTAAACTGAACATGATTGGTCTTTCGTCCTTTAATGTTGAGTCATCTAAATTATCGTATTTAAAATCTACGAATAACATATCAACTTTAGGTGAAGAAGCTGGTTTAACAGCGACTAAATCTAAACCGATAGTTTGAGCGGCAATTTTCATTGAGACAGGAAGTAAATTTTGTCCAACATCACCTGAACCAATTCCACCTGCGGTGCCAACACCGTAATCACCCCATACTAAACCTGGAGTTCCAGCTGGTTGAGCGGCTACAACAGGTCCCATACCGTTAAGGTTACCTAATGTGCTATAAGCAACATTTTCATTTAAAGAATGCATTTCTGCATACTCAGCCATCCATTTTTGTTTTTCAGTATCATTAACACCTAATGATTCTAAAACTGGTTTCCATTTTGCGACAGCCTTTTGTTTGTCAATTAATAAATTCATTTTTAATTTTTATTTTTTTTAAGACAAAGTCTTGATTTTTAAGTATTGATATATATTCTTAAAAAAATATCATTTTTTTCTATTTTAAGAATTTAATTTTTCAAATACTTTTTTAAATTCATCTATTTGAGACTCAGACAATTTTGAGCCGTCAACAAGACGATTTTCAGTGATTAATTGTTTTGAAGGTTTTTCGTTTGTATACCTTTCTAAATCTCTACTATACCAGAAACTCTCAAATTTTTGTACTGAATCAAGAGCAGGAAATAATCTTGAAGTTGCTAAAATATTACTCTTAACGGTTGTGTCAAGTTTTTCCCAAATTGGTTTTAATTCTGATGGCATTGCATCAATTAATAAGTCATTAAATGATCTTCTTTTAGGAGAAAGTGCTTCGTTCATAATAGATAGAACTTGGGCTTCGCTTGTGTATTTGCCTTCGTTGTCTTTTAATGCGATTTTTACCTTAATTTTATCTTCTTCAGGTAATGCAAAATAAGCGGCTTTCCTTTTCTCAGTTAAGAACATCAAAAAGTGTGGTTGATCATTTTCAGAAGCTTTTCTTTTCTTAGTTTCATTGATCAGTGTATTAATATTATCTTTTAATGATTCTTGTATTTTACTTAATTTACTACTAAGTTTAACTACCTTTGATTCGTGAACTTCAACTTCTTGTGGTTCACCATCTTCACCAGGAACATCAAGTTTAACAACTACAAAGCCATTTTGTGGATTAGTTGCCATAACTTCTCCTGTTTGATCACCAACAGCAACTACGTCACCTGGATTTGGTAAACCTGCACCTTCTTCACCTTCAACAGGTTCTTCAACTGTAGGTTCTTCATCTGGCTTCTCAGTTGGTAACTCACCTTCAACTGGTTCTTCACCTTCAATAGGTTCTTGATCTACTACTTCTTCATCGTCAAATTCGGCAGTAGGACCTTCTGGTGCATCTTCTTCATAATATTGATTAATATCTACGTTTTTAACATCTTCTTCATTAATAAATTCAAAATTTTCGTTGATTTTACCAGATTTTAATTGTTCGGTTAAAAGTTTTGAACTTTCAATAGTTTTATCAAGGCTTTCAGCTATATAATTAGTATAAGCCATTGAATCGTCAAGATTTTCAGCGATATATTCAGAATATGATATATTATTATCTACATGTTCTGCAATATATTCTGAATAAGCAATAGTATTATCAAGATTTTCAGCTACGTATTCTGAATAAACGATTGAATTATCAAGGTTTTCAGCCAAATATTCTGAATATACTATTGAATTGTCAAGATTTTCAGCGATATACTCTGAATAGTCAATGGTTTTATCAAGATTTTCAGCAATATACTCTGAGTAATCAATAGTTTTATCAAGATTTTCAGCAATATACTCTGAGTAATCAATAGTTTTATCAAGATTTTCAGCGATATATTCTGAATATTTAATATTCTTATCTACATGTTCAGCGATATACTCTGAAAAATCAATGTTTTTATCTAATGTTTCAGCAATATACTTACCGTAATCAATAGATTTGTCTAGATTTTCAGCTAAATATTCAGAATAGTTACCAATTTTTTCTAAATTTTCAGCAAGATAATCATTGTGCTTAATTAAATCTGTTGTGGTCTTTTTCAACTCAACATTTTCATTAACAACAAATTGTAATTTTTCGGCTAAATAATCTAAGTATTTTGCCATTTTAGTTTGTTGTTCTTGTAATTTTTCGTAATAGTTGAACATTTCTTCTAATTTACTGGGATTAAAATCACCTTTTTCTTTAAGTGCTTCATTAACTTGCTTTTGGACTTTTTCTATTTCCTCAGTTAAATAATTTGAATAATCAACCATTTGTTTTTTTGTTACAAAATCTTCATTCATTTTAAATAGTTCATTAATTTTTGACTCGTCAGATATGTCGTATATCCTAAAGTTGGCAGATTCATTAAATCCTAAACTTTCATTTAAAGATTTAACTTCCATTCTTGCTGAACTAAAGCCAGGATCAGCAACAGCATCATAAGTAAATAATTTTTTTACAGTTACCGTACCATCTGACTCTGTGATGCCTGCAGCTCTAGATGATACAAAAATAGGACAATCATCATCTACAAGCGCTTTCGCCTCTTTACCCCAATGAGTATTAAGCAATCGAATTTCACCTTTTACAACATTCTCTTCTTTAACGTAATAGGCATTTTCAATTGTGTGCGAAACCCTTGCTAATGATGTGTCAAAAACATCTGGGTGATCAAACTCTCCATAAACAATACCAAGTTGATTTTTGCGGTTTAACATTTCATTTAAATGGGGTAAAAACTTTTCAGCAGTATAAATCCTATCATTTCTATTTTTGATATTAAACTCTGTAAAAGTCCCACCTAAAATGTATTGTTTACCTTTGGAACCAACATTCGCTTCATTTATTTTCTTAAGACCATCCGTACAATGTTCTACAATAAGGACTGGTTTCATAAAATTTATTTTTTTCTTATATATTACTTAAAAAATATCATTTTTTTCTATTTTTGAATTAGGAGTTAAATTATTTGAATTTGATCAAAACTAAACATAATAATAATTATATAATAAAAACATGATACTTTCAAATAAAATACAAATTAGAATAAATCCTTCTAATATTAATCATTATAAATCTAAATATGATAATATTAAAATAAATGATTTAATATCTGTAAATATTACAGATTTGACAAAGGGATCTAAGTACAAAGTTGAAATGAAATGTGATAATTGTGGTTCTATACATAATATTGCATTTAATATATTATATAAAACAGATTTCAATAATTTTATTTGCAAAAAATGTAAAAGAGAAAAAACAAATATAGAAAAATATGGAGTTAAAAACGTATTTCAGTCTAATGCGATAAAAGAAAAATCAAAAAATACAATCAAAGAGAAATATGGGGTAGATAATATTTCTCAATCTAAAGATATTAAAAATAAAAAAATTAAAACATTTTTAAACAAATATGGAACAAAATATGCTTTATCGTCAGATATAATTAAGCAAAAAACCAAAAATACAGTAAAAGAAAAATATGGTGTAAATAATATATCCCAACTAGATATTATAAAATCTAGAAAAGAAGAAACATGTTTAAAAAATTATGGTGTTAAAATTATATCTCAACATAAAGAATTTAAGAAGAATATAAACAATACAATATTAAAAAAATTAAAGAAAAAATATAATAACTTAGTTGATATAAAAGGTGATGATTTTATATTTTATTGCGAAAAATGCCAAAAAAATTTTAATATTTATAAAAAAGCTTTTTATAGCAGATTAAATTTAAATGTTAATAATATATGTACAATATGTAACCCAATTGGCTCAATTCATTCATCATGTATGGAATCTGATATATTTAATTTAATAAATAATAACACCAACAATAAAATATTAAAAAATGATAAAACTTTAATAAAACCATATGAATTAGATATTTATATTCCTGAATTAAAATTAGCCTTCGAATTTAACGGTTTATTCTGGCATAATGAAAATAACATAGGTGCTAGTTATCATTTAAATAAAACAGAAAAATGTGAATCTAAAGGTGTACAATTAATACATATTTGGGAAGATGATTGGCTATACAAGCAAGAAATAGTTAAATCAATGATATTAAATAAATTAAATAAAATCCAAAATAAAATTTATGCAAGAAAATGTAAGATAAAAGAAATAAATGATAACAAATTAATCAAAGAGTTTTTAGAAAAAAATCATATTGAAGGATTTATTGGTTCTAAAATAAAAATAGGTTTATTTTATAATGGTGAGTTAGTAGCTTTAATGACCTTTGGTAATCGCAAAATAAGCAATGAGATAGAATTTGAATTGTTAAGATTCTGTAATAAATTAAATAGTAATGTTATAGGAGGTGCAAGCAAATTATTTAAATATTTTATTAATAAATATATTCCAAAAAAAATAATCACTTATGCTAATAGATCATTTAGTCAAGGTAAATTATATGAAAATTTAGGTTTTAAATTTGTTAATTATACATCATCAAATTATTATTATATTATAAATAGAAAACGTCACCATAGATTTAACTTCAGAAAAGATATTTTAGTGAAACAAGGATTTGATAAAAGTAAAACTGAGCATGAAATTATGCTCAGTAGGAATTATTACAGAATATATGATTGTGGAAATTTAAAATTTGAATTAAATCTAATATAAATATAACATTCGTTGCATACTATTACTATAATACCAATCAAAATTATAAATAAATTTTTTATTTATAAATTTTTCATATATTTTATAATTCATATTATTATCGTGGGTTTCAATAGCAATTTTTTTGATTTTTTTTAAATCTTCATCTGTTAAAGTTTCAAATATTTCATATTCGCCACCTTCAATATCAACTTTTAGAAAATCAATTTGATCAATTGAATATAAATTAAAAATATCATTTATTGTAATATTTATTGGACTTTTTCTATGACTCCAGGTATTACTATTTTTATCTTCACCTACAATATTAGCATTTAAATATTCTATATTATTTAAATCATGTGTATTTTTAATTAAGCAAGAAAAATGCTCTGGTGACCCTTCAATAGATATAACTTTTTTTGATTTTTCAGCAGCATATCTTGTAAAAAGACCTATATTAGAACCTAAATCTACAACTATATCATCTTTTTCTATTTCACAAAACTCTTTTTCGTATATACATTTAGTTTTATAATAATTCCAGTTATATATTTCATCATAAAAGAAATAATAACTTGCTTTGTTAATTTGCTTGATAGAAAAATCAACATCAAAATACTCATTAATTTTATCTTCGTATGTAGTCCAAATATT
>ENA-UOWO01007153-UOWO01007153.1-activated-sludge-metagenome-genome-assembly--contig:-NODE-7153-length-11143-cov-4.836400_pt1 | contig 11143 bp, 12 predicted proteins | sample MGYA00238148_ERZ761564 | MGnify/ENA primary metagenome ERZ761564 (study PRJEB28885, sample SAMN05720194) | activated sludge metagenome | isolation source: Anaerobic digester | place: USA...
TCGAAATAAAAGACAGGGAAGGAAAAGTATTATATCGAGGGGTTAAGACTCACCCAAAAAATAAAATAAATTTTTATATGGGTGACACAGTTGATGGAAAAATTGTAAACAGTTGTAAAATTACTGATTAAAATTTTTTAATTCGGCTTTCCAGTAGTGATGATAATGTCGTATTCACTTGATTGATCAAGTTTGGTTGCAGAAACTGTGGATGTATGTTCTTTATTGAGAGACTCAATTATAAGGTCGACGACTGATTTTGGAATTGAATCTTTTGTTTGTATTTCAGTTTTTACAAAATCATAATTTTGGGCATTGCCAGTTTTACTTACCTTAAATTTATTTAAAGACAATAAAGTAGATATTTTGGAAGCCTCGCCACTGATTCCGCTACCATTTAAGACCTGAATTTTTAGAGAATCAAAATTAATTGTCGGGATGGTGGTGGGGATATTTGTAGGAAGTGTTTGGGTGATGGAATTAATATTGTCTGTGTTTCTCAAAAATAGTTTCTTGCTACTAATTAGCAGACCTAAAATAATTAAAATACAAATAGATAAAATAATAGCAATTTTTTTAGCTATAGATGATTGGTTTACAACAATTACTTGGGGTGGCTTGATCTCTAACCGAGAAGTAGAATCGTCTGGCCCGGTGGAATTTGATGAGTGAATTAGACCAGTTATTGGGTTAATATCCAGATATTCTGGAGAGAGGCCAGAAAAATCATATGGAGTAAAAGCGGTATCCCCTGTTGGAGAAAAAATGATTTGTTGAGGGAAAATTTTGAATCTTTCTTTGGTGTAGACAAATACTTCTTCAATATCACCTTGAGTTAGTTTTTTGTCTAAAATTTTTGTAAATATTGGAGTTTGGTTGTAAGAGACGACAACTAGATTTTGGAAAAGTAAAAAAATTAATTTGTCTTTGGGTAGAAATCGACAAATACTGGTAGAAAAACTTTCAAGTAATTTTATTTTTATCTTGGAACTATTGATTGCGGTTCGGAGTTGATTAAAAAACTCTTTATTTAAATATATTATTTGAACTAATTTTTGTTTTTCTTGATTGGCAACAATTTTGTAATCCCAAGTGGTTTCATTCAGTTTTTGAGAAATAATTAATTGGGCTTTTGCTTGAATTAAGTTTCTTTTTTTAGATTCCTTTTTTGATACTAAGAGACTGGTAATATTAATAAAATCATCGGACAACAAAATTCTAAAATGAGAAGAAAAAGTTGATTTGAGACGATTTAAAACTTCAGCTAAATTGTCTTTTGTCCAAGATAATTCGCTAACTTTAGTTTCGTTTTTGAAAACTTCTATCTTGGTTTTGGAGATATAAAGAAGATACATAAAATCATTATAAATGATTTGAAAACTAAAATTCTACAAACAATTTAAAATTATTTAAATTGTTCCAATGGATCGGCCAAGCCTAACGATTCAAAAAATTTTATTGTTGGTTGAAAATCCTTGATTGATTTGGTAAGAGAGAAGCTTTTTGACGAAACAAAATCTGTGTTACCCAAGTCTCTTAGTAAATATGCTTCAGCAGAATTAATCTTGTCATAAATTTTAATTCCTACACCGGCTAGCCTGTTAGTAAATTTTATCTGTCCGTTTTCTGATGAACAGCCCCGAAGTGAATAGTCAATTTTGTATCCTGTTTGGGATATCAACAAACTAGGATTTGGGTTGTGACCATGATATTCACAAAATGGAGAAATAGCCATTTGGCATACTTGTACTGGGCCTCGAGTTAAATCTAATCCATACGAACCTTCCTTGGTTAATCTGGAATAATCAATTTTAGATTTTTGGGCAAATCTAAAAAAATATGTACCTCTGTCGTCTAGGCGAGACTCTCTTAGGACAAAACAATCTCCCTCTTTGGAATTTTCGCTGTCATTTTCGTCAGACATCGCTTCTCCTAAAATATAAAGATTGTTTAAATATTTAATAACTCTGCCCCTTTCTTTTGAGACGCTATCATCTTCGGTTTTAAAATAATGTTCATTTTCTTGATAAAAAGAGCCAATTGTTTGATTCAAGCTATCATTAACTATGTTTACCAAGTGGGGGTCTAAATCCAAAATAATTTCGGGTGATTTTTTATCTTTTGGGATAAAACCTTGATTACCTTCTCTAAAAACCATAGTGGAGCTTACCATAAAATAGAATTAAATTACATATACAAAAAATTTTTTAAGGTTGTAATTTTTTGAAAATCTAGATATACTTTGATATCTTAATATGATTAACGTAAGTAAGGGCAAAATATTACTTGAAAGTAGATTTGGAGTTGATTTTGAAAATGAAGGAGTCTTAAATCCCACTTGTATTGAAAAAGATGGCATCCTACATATGTTTTACCGAGCAGTTAGTAAAGGAAATTATTCCACAATTGGTTATTGTCAAATTAAAGATGACAAAATAATTTATCGAAGTGATAAACCAATTTTATTTCCGGAATATAAATACGAGAGCCATGGAGTGGAAGACCCAAGGGTTACTTTTTTAGATGGAAAATATTTTATGTTTTACACTGCTTTTGATGGAACAAACGCTTTGGTAGCTTATGCAGTGAGTGATGATTTAAAAAATTGGATTAAAAAGGGTTTAATTACACCACAAATTTCTTATGATGAGGCAGAAGATATTTTTAGAAATTCTGGTGTCGGCGATAAATATACATTCTTTGAGAAAATTTTTAGGTATGAAAGATCAGATAAGGTTCATTTGTGGGAAAAAGACACTATGTTGTTTCCCAAAAAAATAAATGGTAAATATGCATTAATACATCGGGTTTTACCTGGGATTCAAATTTGTTATTTTGACAATTTCGAGGAATTGACTCAAGATTTTTGGAAAGATTACTTAAAACAACTTGATAGTTATTTAATCCTTGATCCAAAATATGATTTCGAAGAAGCTTATATTGGTGGTGGGTGTGTCCCTTTGGAAACTAAAGATGGTTGGTTGTTGATATACCATGGAGTGGAACTTGAAAATGGAATTAAAACCTACTCTGCCCTGGTGGCATTGTTGGATAAAAACGACCCACAAAAAGTTATTGGAAGACTTTCATATCCATTATTTTTTCCTAAAGAAGAATGGGAACTTAAGGGTGTAGTAAACAACGTTGTCTTCCCCACCGGACTGTCATTGGAAAAAGATTGGCTGACAATATATTATGGTGCGGCTGATACAAAAATTGGTTATAGAAAATTATTATTGTCAGAACTTTTAGAGGAGTTAAAAAAATGAAGATACTACTTTTGGTTCAAGATTGGATTAGTTTTTATAATCAAGCTGAAGCATTGGTAAAAGGACTTAGACAAACCAATGCGGATTTTAAAACAGTATTGATTAGTAATAAAGAAGAATTAGAAAGATGCTATCGAGAATATAAACCTGATGTGGCTGTTGGGATTGGGGCTTGGGATAAATATTATGAATTTGTAGAAGATCCACTAAGCCGAGGGGTAAGGGTGTTGCCTTGGATAGTATCCGATGACTTGGTGAAAGACCATATCGACGGATATAACAAATTAAAATTAATTTTGACTACAAGTAGTTATTGTAAAAAGGTTTTTATTCGTGATGGAATAAAAGAAGAAAAACTAAAAATATTACATGAAGCGGTTGATAGTGATTTTTGGAAAAAAAGTTTAAACGCTGAAGAAGAGAAAAAATTCTTGGACATGTTGTCGGTCGATTCTAGCTTTAAAATACACCCAAAATATGACTTAAATAATATTAAAAAGAAAGGTATTCCGATTATTTTAACTATGGGTGGTGACGTTACTAGTAAGGGAGCTCAAGAGGTTTTGAGAGCCTTGGGAAAATTAGATAAAAGTTTAGAATGGTTGTATATTTTGAAAGCTTGGCCACAAGCTCATACTTTTAATCGAGGCCAAGAAGAGTTTCAATTGATTAGGGATCTGGAATTAGAAGATAAAGTTCGATATATGGTTACAGATTTTTCTATCGAATTTGTTAGAAACTTAATTAACATTTGTGACATTTATGCAGCTCCTTCTCGGGGTGAAGGTTTTGGTTTGCCATTAGTACAAGCTGAAATGTGTGAAAAACCAATTGTGTCAGTAAAAGCTTTGTCGATTGTTGATATCGTGGTTGATAAAGAGACGGGGTTTTTGGCTGAGCCAATCAGAGAAGATGGCATACTTAAAGGTAATATCGACGATTTGGCAGTGAATCTGGAAACTTTAATTAAAGATCAAAAGCTTAGAAAAACGATGGGCAAGAAAGGAAGAGAATATGCAGTAAAGAATTTTGAACCCAAATTTATTGCTCTTAATTTATTAAAACACCTTCAAACAATTAAATAAACAATTTTATGACCAAAAACGTAATTAGAGTGAAACAAAAACCAATAAGAGTAATATATATCTCGACTTATATTCCTCAAAAATGTGGAATTGCTACTTTTACAAAAGACGTGACCACGGCAATTAATTTATTAAACCCATATGCTTTAGCAGAAATTATGGCGATTGTTAAAGACAACGAGGAAGTTGATTTTCCTTGGGAAGTAAAATACAAAATTGATTATGCCGATATCGAATCATATAGAAATGCGGCTGAATATATTAATAATTCTAGCTGTGATGTGGTTTTGATTGAACATGAGTTTGGAATATTTGGTGGTAAATGTGGAAATTATTTGATTGAATTACTAAAAAATACACAAAAACCGGTAGTAATGACTTGCCATACTTTAATAGAAGATCCAAATAACGAATTAGGTCAGGTATTTAAAGAAATCTTGCCATATATTGATGGATTGACAGTGATGACAAAACATAGTGCTGAAAACCTTTCTAAAAACTACGGTTTTAAAAAAGAAAATATAGCAGTCATACCTCATGGAACCCCTGATTTATCTTTCAACTCAACTGATTATTATAAAAAAAAGAAAGGATTATTGAATAGATTAGTGTTGGGGAATATTAACTTATTGTCAGAAAATAAGGGGGTAGATTATTCTATCGAAGCGGTAGCCCAAATCGCAAAAAAATACCCTCAAGTACTTTATCTAGTTGTAGGGCAGACTCATCCAAATATTTTAAAAAATGAAGGAGAAAAATATCGAAATAAATTAAAAAAAAGAATAAAAGAACTTGGTATTCAAAAAAATGTAAGATTTATCAACAAATATCTGTCTTTGGGTGAATTAATTGAGTGGTTGAAGGTAATGGATATTTATATTACTCCGTATTTAGACAAACAACAATCATCTTCTGGGGCTTTGGCTTATGCAATTGGTGCTGGGAAACCCTGTATTTCCACTGGTTTCCTTTATGCAAAAGAAATGTTGGCTCAAGGTAGAGGAATAATTGTACCTTTTAGAGATTCAAAGTCGATAGCCAAGGCAGTATTTAAGGTTTGGGAAGATCCCAAAAAACGAAAAGAAATGGAATCAAAATCATATGCTTACGGCCGTTTTATGACTTGGTCGAGTGTAGCTTTACAACATATAATCTTTTTTCAAAAAATAATTAAAAAACATGGAACCAAAAATCGAAAAGCAAATTGAATATTTTTTAAGGTTAAATGATAAAGTTGGATTAATAGAACATTGCAGAGGAAGTGAGCCAAATTATATTGAAGGATGGTGTGTAGACGACAATGCCCGAGCTATACAGGTCTGTTTACGATATAAAGATTTGAGACTAAGCCAAATAAAAATAGTATGTTTTTCTTTTTTAGAATCTGCTTTAAAGGGTGATTATTTTTATAATGATTTGAATCAAGATTTAACATGGAAAGAAGGATTTGAGAGTGGTGGTGAGCATTTCGGTCGAGCATTGACTGCTTTGGGTGAAGTAATTAAGTTTGATGATGAGTTGAGAAATAAAGCCAAGGTGTTGTTTAATAAGGTGTATAAATTAACAAATAAAAATAAAAACTTTTGGATAAGGGTTTTAGCCAATGTGATTTTGGGGCTGCAATATTACCATCAAAATGAAATAGGTTTTTGGGCAGATATAATGGTTAAAAAATATTATTTGGAAAAAAGCAACGATTGGTTGTGGTTTGAACCTCAAATTACCTATGATAATGGCCGAATACCCATGGCCCTACTAGTTGCCTATAAAACTACTAAAAAGAAAAAATATTTAGAAATTGCGTTAGAATCTTTGGATTTTTTAACAAAATTAATTTTTAATAAAGAAAAAGATTGTTTTTCTTTTCCAGGGAATAAAGGCTGGTTTACAAAATCAGGTAACAGGGCGGTGTTTGACCAACAACCTATTGAAGCAGGTGGAATGGTTGAAGTTTATACACTAGCTTACCAAATAACAAAAAATGAAAAATATAAAAAATTGGCAAAATTGGCAATGGATTGGTATTTTGGAAAAAATGTTTTGGGGTTAAGTATGATAAATCAAGAAAGCGGTGGGATTCACGATGGATTAAATGAAGATGGAAAAGTTAATCCTGATCAAGGGGCGGAATCAGTGTTGTCTTTTTTGCTGGCGGCAAAAGAAATTGAAAAATTAAATTTGACTTAATTTAATTTTTTTTAGTTCTTTTTTCCAGCTGGTTTCGATGGTTTGCCAAATGTTTCTGATAGAACAAGTGTGAGAATGGGCACATATTTTACCTCCAAGACAACTAACCATAGCTTTGTTTTCACCCAAAGCGACCAAAAGATCATAAAAATTTTTTTGTTGCCAACCAGTTTTTAGTTTATAACCACCACTTTTACCCTCTTGAGATTCAACAATATTGGCAGCTGAAAGATTTGGGGCTAATTTTGAGATAAAACTATAGGGTAGATTGGCTTTTTGAGAAATATCTTTTAACGATATAAATACATTTTTATTTTTGGACAGATAAGAAATGAAAATAATACTGTATTCAACACTTTTGGGGATAGTAATCATTTTTTTAAGGAATCTTTAATTTTTTTTATGGCTTCAAGACCAATATAGGCACAGCGTTTGCGAACGCTAGTCAGCTCTATTCCCATTTCTTTTTCAATAAGAGAACCGCTCATATTAATTACTTCGTCAATTTTTTTACCCTTGATTAAGTCCATCAAAATATCAGTGGCGGCAGTTGAGATAGCGCAACCACAACCAATAAACTTGGCATCGACAATGACACCTTTATTGATTTTTAGAGAAATTTTTATCTTGTCACCACAAAGAGCATTGACTTCTTCAACTTCAATTCCCCCATCAATTTTCCCAAAATTTTTAGGGTTTTTGTATCTATCTATTATTTGTTGTTGATATAAATCGTCCATAATTAATTAAATATTTTAATTGACTTTTTAATACCTTTAATTAGAGTGTCAATATCTTTGGTGGTATTGTAGATCCCAAAACTAATTCGATTAGACCCGGTATCCAGGCCAAATAAATGATGAAGCGGCATGGCGCAATGAAAACCAGTACGAACAGCAACGTTGAATTGGGTAGACAAAATATCACCCAAATCGTGAGGTTGGGGTAATTTGGGATCTTTAAAAACAAAAGAAATGACACCACTTCGATTTTTTGTTGGACCAAAAATTTTAATTTGAGGAATTGAGGATAATTGTGTGAGGGCGTAATCGATTAATTTAGATTCATGATTGCTAATTTTTAACCAACCAATAGATTGAATAAATTTAATACCGTCAGACAATGCAATGGCTTGAGTAATTGGTGGGGTACCCACTTCGTAACAAAAAGGAGGGTTAAGCAAGATTGTTTTATCCCAAAATACTTCACTGACTGGTCCCCCACCAAAAAAAGTGGGAGTCATATTTTTAAAAATATTTTTTTTGACAAACAAGACACCAATACCAGTAGGACCATAAAGTTTATGACCGGAAAAGGCAAAAAAATCAACACCAAGGTCGACAACATCAACAAGTAAATGAGCAACACTTTGGGCGCCATCAACGAGAACTAAAGTTGACGGATTTATTTTTTTTATGATTTGAGTAATTTTTTTGATAGGATTGATGGTTCCCAAAACATTACTGACATGAGTGAGGGCAACAATTTTTGTCTTGGTGGTGATCAATTTTGAAATTGATGAGATGTCAAGTTCGAAATCTTGATTAACACGAATATATTTTAAAATAGCATTTTTTTTGAGGGCTAATTGTTGCCAAGGAATAAGGTTTGAATGGTGCTCCATTTGGGTAATTAAAATTTCATCACCAGAATTAATGTTTGATTCTCCCCAAGATTGGGCAACTAGATTGATAGATGCAGTGGTACCAGAGGTAAAAACTATTTCTGATATGTCTGCATTTATAAAATTGGCAACGATTTGACGTGATTGGTCATAAAGGTCGGATGCCTTTTGAGATGTTTGATAAAAACCCCGGTGAATATTGGCACTAATTTTGGAATAATACTCGCTTTCGCTTTCAATGACACAATTTGGTTTGAGAGCAGTAGCAGCGCTATCAAGATAAATAAAATTTGGATTATTTTTAAAAATCGGAAAATTATCTTTCATTTTACTTTGCGATAAAGGATTTAATAATTAATTTTATGGCAGATTGGTGAGAAAAACCACGAGACATGAGGTAGAAAAGTTGAGATTGATCGACAGGGCCAATAGCTGAAGAATGAGATGCTTGAACATCGTTATTTTCAATTTCTAATTGGGGAATAGAAATTGCATGAGAATTGTTGCCAACAAGTAAAATATTGTGTTTAAGATTAGCTTGAGCACCGGGAGCGTTTTTGCCAATATGAATAGTACCCTTAAGAGATAAATTTCCACCTGGCATAACCACCGCTTTAATCAAGGTATTACCAGTAGTATTGGGGGCGATAAATTCCATCAAAGTCTCTGTTTCAATATTTTGGTCTTTTTTTACCAAAATAGTTTTGGAAAAATTTCGAACTTCTTTGGACTCGTGTAAAATTTGATGGTATTTCATCCGACACTCCCAGACATTTGTAAATTTATAAGTCGATTAAGCTCGAGACTGTATTCTAGTGGCAATTCTTTGACTAAAGGTGCCAAAAATCCATTGACAATCAGACCTTCTGATTCAGACTTTGAAAAACCTCGAGACATAAGATAAAAAAGTTGATCTTGCCCAATCTTACTAACTGTGGCTTCGTGTTCGAGACTGGCCGATTTTTCATAGTTTTTGTTGACTGGATAGGTATCAGAACGAGAAAATTTATCCAAAATTAAAGCATCGCAAACAACTTTTGAACGAGAATTGGTAGCACCTTGGCTAATATAAACGGTACCTCGATAACTGCTTCGACCACCACCAAGACTAATTGATTTTGAAATAATTCTACTAGTAGTATTGGGAGCTAAATGAATAGCTTTGGCGCCAGTATCAAGATGCTGGATTCCTGAAGCTACGGCAATAGATAAAACTTCAGCATGAGCATTTTTACCAACCAAGAGATTGCTGGGGTATTTCATGGTGACATTACTACCAAGATTGCCATCGACCCATTCCATAACTCCGTTTTCTTCAACTTGAGCGCGTTTGGTAACTAAGTTGTAAACATTAGTCGACCAGTTTTGAATAGTAGTGTAACGAACATGAGCATTTTTTTTGACATATACTTCAACTACAGCCGAATGAAGAGAATTGGTTGAATAAATTGGGGCGGTGCAACCTTCAAGATAATGAACGAAAGAAGCTTCGTCAGCAATAATTAAAGTTCGTTCGAATTGCCCCATTTTTTGGCTATTAATTCGAAAATATGTTTGAAGAGGTAGATCGACTTTGACATTTTTGGGGACATAAATAAAGGATCCTCCAGACCAGACGGCACTGTTAAGAGATGCTAATTTATTGTCGTCGGGAGGGACAATCTTGCCAAAATGTGACCATAAAAGATTTGGATATTTTTTAAAGGCTTCATCCATGCCACAAAAAATTACTCCCTGTTTTGATAATTTTTTTATTAAACTACCATAAATAATTTCAGATTCATATTGAGCCTTAATCCCACCTAAATATTGTTTTTCCGCTTTCGGGACACCCAATTTATCGTAAGTATTTTTGATACTACTGGGGACTTTAGCCCAAGTATGACTTTCTTCGTCGGTGGCTTTTAAGTAATAATAAATATCATCAAAATCAATATTCGAAATATTTGGGCCCCAACTAGGGAGTGATTCATTTAAAAAATATTGATAAGCTTGAAGACGAAAATTTAGCATCTTTTTATCTTCGTGTTTTAAAGATGAAATGGTTTTAACAATATTTGAATCAATCCCCTTTTTGCTTTTGAATACAGAAATTTCTGGAGTTGAAAACCCATATTTATAATCTGGTTTTTGGTATTTTGTTTTTGACATAAAATTAGTCTTTAAAACCTAATTTTTCAACTTGATTGATCAAATCGGCATCACCAATAGTTTTGATTTGACCTTTTTTTAGAATAATTACTTGGGTTGGTTTTAGATAATCCAAAATTTTAGCAAAGTGAGTGATAATTAAAATGGATAAATTTAAATCGGTGGCCAATTTTTTGATCCGTTGGGAAATAAATTTTAGGGCATCAACATCAAGACCAGAATCAATTTCGTCTAAAATAATAAACTTGGGTTCGGTTATTACCATTTGCAAGACTTCCATTTTTTTTCGCTCGCCACCACTAAAGCCGTCATTAAGACTACGATCGAGTAACTCATTTTTAATATCAAGATATTTGGCTTCTGTTTCAAGTAAATTTCTAAATTCTGACAAAGTTAGTGTTTTGTCGGGATGATGATTTTTGTATAGTTGCCAAAGAAAATTTTTGACATTAAGGCCGGGGATGGCAATTGGGGATTGGTTGGCCAAAAAAAGACCCAGAACGGCTCTTTTATCTGGAGACAGATTGTTAATGTTTTTTTTATTAAAAATTATTTCTCCTGAAGTGATTTGATAATCTGGATGACCGGCTAAGGTATAAGCAACACTTGATTTACCACTACCATTTGGCCCCATTAGAGCAGTTATTTGGCCTGGCTTAAGGTCAAAGGAAATATTGCTTAAAATTGGTTTTTGATCAATAGAGACAGAAATATTATTTAGTTTAATCATACTAAGACTATTTTAGTATGAGTATAAATAAAATGCAATAGTGTGTCCTGGTCCACTACCTACTGAACGCTTCCTCCTTTTGATAATTTAACATGTA
>ENA-UOWO01007159-UOWO01007159.1-activated-sludge-metagenome-genome-assembly--contig:-NODE-7159-length-11133-cov-7.180448_pt1 | contig 11133 bp, 10 predicted proteins | sample MGYA00238148_ERZ761564 | MGnify/ENA primary metagenome ERZ761564 (study PRJEB28885, sample SAMN05720194) | activated sludge metagenome | isolation source: Anaerobic digester | place: USA...
AATTATAAATTCGCGTCTTACATGCTTTTTACTAGTATTAGGCTCAATAAAATCAATAATTCCTTTATCCATAATATATTTTCCGTTTTGATAATATTTTAAAAGCAAACCATAAAATTTTAGTTGGTTGTAATAATTTTCATCGCCTTTTTGAGTTTTGCCCAAAATTTCATTTTCGCTCTTAGGTTTACCCGTTTTATAATCAACAACGTTAACATGATTATTAGATAAAATCTCTAATTTATCTAATTTTCCTGTTAATCGTATATTTTCGTCTATGATAATACCGGAAATATTGAATTCATTTAAAACATTCTCGTAAAAATAATCATAATAATCATAATATGAAGAAAGGATCTCCTTACCTTCGTTTTGTAATTGTTCAAAATCTTTAATGCTTAAAGGAAATTTATTTAAATGATAAATGTATTGTTCTAGCAAAAACTCTTTAGTAGGTCGGCCCTCTTCTTTTTGACGATTAAAAAAATCTCTTAAAGATAAATGTACAGCATCACCTTTTATCAATGCTTTGGTTTGTATTTCTGGTAATCTAAATAAATTACGATAAAAATATTTTCAAGGACATTCAAGATAATTATTAAAAGCGGTTACTGATAAACCATTTTTAGTAAAAATTTCTTTAATTAATTCTTTATCTTTTATATTTTCATTTTTGCTAATTTTAGGAATGAAATTTATTCTTTCATTTTTTAATTGGCTTGAAATATCAATAATTGAATTTTCTTTATATTCATCCTTAATATCATTAATAAAAGCACTGGGAAGCAAATTTTTGCCATCACTATCAAAATCAGAATAACTAATAAAAATTTGTTTTTTAGCCCTAGTAAGACAAACGAAAAATAAATTACGCTCTTCTCTCTCCTCTTCAAATTTTTCCAACTGATAAATTTGGGGAATTAATTTTAATTTGTTTATAACCTTTTTACCTTCTCATCTATTGGTATTAGCGCCGATTATAAATACATACTCAAACTCAAGTCCTTTAGCATGATGAGCGGTCATTAATTTAATACCACTGATATCCCCTAAAATAGAATCTTTGCTAATATCAATAGAATTATCAATAATAGTATTTAAATCGTTTATAAAATTACTAAGCATAAAATTCTTTTCACTTAGAGATAAACGTTTTATTTGATCAAAAAAACCATCAATTTTATCTATTTTATCAACAATGTTGTCGCTTTTTTGTAAATAATCATAAAATTTAATGTCTTTAATAATAGTATCTAATAAATTTAAAAACAGGACGTTGTTGGCTTGAATATTTCATTCTTTTAATTTATTTTTAAAATCAATAATATTTGCTTCTGAATTTAATTGAATATCAAAATCACTATTTAAAAATTCATAGCCATTAATTTTATTTTGATTACAATAATTTATAATTTTATAAATATCCAAAGGATCAATATTGAGAAAATCAATATGCATACATTTAAATAAATATTCATCATTGCCATAATTATATATGGTTTCTAGCAGCAAAATTATTTTTTGAATATCAATGTCATTTAAAATATTAATTTTCTTTTTAATGCTAAAAGGTATTTTAAATTTTTCTAACATTTCAACAAGAATATCAGAATCTTTATGGTTACGATATAAAACAGCAATATTATTCTGATTAACCCCAGCATTGATTAATTCTTTAATTTTTTGAACTACAAAGTAAGCCTCTTGATCTGGATTTGATAATTGATAGATTTGAATTTTTTTATCTTCGTAATTGCTACAACTCTGTAATTTAGCGTCTCTTTGCATTAATTCATGTGCTGTATCTAATATTAGTTGACTTGATCTATAATTATTAATTAAATCAATAATGGCTGAGGAAGGATATAATTTTTGAAAATATTCGAAATTATGAATACTGGCACCTTGAAAACGAAAAATAGCTTGTTTCGGGTCACCAACTATAAAAATATTAGGATTTTGATGGAAATTGCATAGAATCTCTAAAATTTTATTTTGGCTTATATTAGTATCTTGATATTCATCAACTAAAATATATTGATATTGTTCTTGGATAATATTTAATAACTCTTGATTATGGTTAAAAGTATTTAAAACTTCGACAATCATATCAGCATAATCATAATATTTTAATTTTTTCATCTCCTCTTGATATTTTTCAAAAATATAGCTTAATTCAATATTTTTATTAATAGTCTTAAATTCAGAAACTAATTTGCTTTTTAATTCCCTGCTTTTAGAATTATAATTCTCTGAATTTTTTTCAAAATTATCTTTCACTTGATTAGCAATATTCCGAAGCTCAAAATAAGATGTACTTTCTTTCTTGAGCTCCTCGATAGCATGTTTTATCTCATTTAAAAAAAAATATTGATTATTAAATGTTGCTAAATAAATAAGATCCATACTATCTAAAACTTTTTTAAGAATTTGCACCTGTGCGATTTCATCCACATTAACAAATCCAGAAATATTAATAAAATATTCTGGGTATTTTTGGATAATATCATTACAAAAGCCATGAAAAGTATTAATATTCGCATTATAAGCATCGTTACCAATAATAGAAATTAATCGTTTCTTCATTGAATTAGCGCCGGATTCAGTAAAAGTCAATGCTAATATATTTTCAGCTTCCATATGGGTTTGCCTTAAGATATTGGCAATACGTAATGTTAAAATTTGAGTTTTGCCTGTACCTGGGCCAGCAATAACCATTACTGGACCCTCAATAGTATCAACTGCCTTTCTCTGTTCTTGGTTTAATTGTTGGTATAACTCTTCGTATTTCATTGCATTAATTTATTTTAATATTATGAATATAACACAGAAAAAAATTAAAAACAAACAAAAAGGAGTTTATTAAACTCCTTTTTTAAATAATATTAATTTTTCTTTAATAAATCTCTAATTTCAGTTAATAGTTCTTCTTGTTTATTTATAGTTACTTCCTCTTTCTTTTCTTCTTCTTTTTTAAATTTTTTCTGAAGTTGATTTAATAATTTTATCATCATAAAAATAGAAAAAGCAATAATTACAAAATCAATAATATTTTGAATAAATAAACCAATATTCATAGTAACAGCTGGATTAGCAATTGTTTCATTAATAATTTCAGCAGGACGTAAAATGATCTTAATATCATTAAAATTCTTACCACTAGTTAATAGCCCGATTATTGGCATAATAACATCGGCCACTAAAGAAGAAACGATCTTACCAAAAGCACCACCAATGATAACGGCAGTGGCTAGATCTATTACATTACCTTTCATGGCAAATTCTTTAAACTCTTGTATTAGTTTTTTCATAGTATTTTATTAAAATTTATATATAAATATTATATCATATTTTTAAAAAAGAAAAGCTATTCATAACGTAATGCATCCATTGGACTTTTTTTAGATGCCTGAATAGCAGGATAAATGCCAAAAGTAAAACCAACACCAGCTGATACTAGTATACCTAATATGGCTCCAAAAATTGGAAATGAAAAAACAAAATTAAATGTGCCTGCCATATTAAACACCATGATCAGTAAATAACTCAAGACAAAGCCAAAAATAATACCGAATAAACCACCTCCAGATGTAAGCAACATAGCCTCCGTTAAAAATTGAATTAAAATATGTTTATTAGTAGCTCCTAGGGCCTTACGTAAACCAATCTCTTTGGTACGTTCAGTAACAGAAGTTAACATCATATTCATAACGCCAACTCCACCAACAATTAAAGAAATGGCAGCAACAGATGAAAGCAACACAGTTAATACGCCTAAAACACTGTTGACTGATTTAGCAACATCTTCTTGAGTTTGTATTGAAAAATCATCTTTAGCAGGATCATCAATATTATGATTATTTCTTAAAACAGTTTCCATATCAGAGATAGCATTTTTAACATTAGCCTCCGAATCAATTTTTGCAATTAATTCATGAAAATATTTCACGCCTAAAATTTTTTGTTGATGAGTGGTATAAGGTATAGTAACACAATCGTCATAATTTACACCTCCAAATTGTCCTTTAGATTCAGTAACACCAATAATTCTAAAATTGATATCTTTAATTTTAATTTTTTGATTTAAAGGATTATCCAATCCAAATAATTTATCCGCCACTTTTGGGCCAATAATAGCAACTGATGATTTTGAATCTACTTCTTCGCTACTAAATAAATCGCCTTGTTCAATGTTAATTTTCATTAAATCAAAAACATCGGGAGTGCTACCAATAATAGTAACCTTATATGATTCTGATTCAAAAGTAGCATAACTAAAACTAGTAGACAAAGGAATAATGCCAACTAAGTTTGGTACATAAGATTTATTACTTAAATCTTTTAAATCTTTTTCTTTTAAACTATCTTGCCCAGTGCCACGACTTTTCATCATATCCTGCATTTTGCCAGGCATAACATATACATTGTTAGCGCCTAAAGATTGTATTTGGCCAATAATTGATTTCTTAGCGCTGTCACCAATTGCCATTACTAAAATAATAGCAGTAATGCCAATAGCAATACCTAAAACAGTAAGAATAGAACGTGATTTATAGGCCATAATATCTTTGTAGGCCATTTTAAAATTATCATTAATATTCATATTATTTATTAAATCCTTGTTCTTTAACAATACGACGGTTAGATACTAAATAATCTTTATCGATTAATCCATCTTTGATATGAATGATTCTTTTAGCTGATTCTGCCACTTCAGATTCATGAGTGACTAAAACAATGGTATGTCCCTGATCATTTAAATCTTGTAAAAATTTTAAAACTGTTTCTCCTGATTTTGAATCTAAACTACCTGTTGGCTCATCAGCAAATATTATTTTTGGTTGATTTACTAAAGCCCTAGCGATAGCAACTCTTTGCTTTTGCCCTCCTGATAATTTTGTTGATCGATAATTTTTTCTTTCGTCTAAACCCACGAGAGAAATTAGATTATCTACTATTTTATTTTTTTCATAATCTTTTAAGTTTTCGGTATAGATTAATGGAAGCTTTACATTCTCAAACACCGTAAGACGTGGTAATAAATTAAAAGATTGAAAAATAAAACCCATTTTTTGATTACGAATAAAAGCTAATTCATCATCTGAATAAGTATTTAATTCTTTACCTTCAAATAAATATTGCCCAAAAGTAATACGCTCAAGACACCCTAATATTTGAAGTAGAGTTGATTTTCCAGATCCTGATGGGCCCATAATAGCTACAAATTCACCTTCATCAATATCTAAATCAATACCATTTAAAGCTTGAGTATTTACGCCATCGCTAGAATATATTTTAATTAAATTTCTAATTGAAATTAAAGACATATTAATTCATTATTATTTTATCTCCAACTTTTAAACCAGATAATACTTCAGTGCGGCCATCGCTTCCCCGAATACCGGTAGTAATATTAGTTTCTTGAATTTTATTATTAATATTTAATTTTACAAATTTTTTACCATTTTTAGTAATAATAGCACGGCTCGGTACATATACTATATTTTCTTTCTTACTAGACATAATATCAATATTAGCTGTCATACCAGGCATAATACGTTGATCCTCTTTATTAAATTTAAGTATGGTTTTGTAACTAGCAACACCATCAATGTTAGAAGCTGATAAATCGATTTGTACAACAATAGCACTAAAAGCAACATCATTTGAATAAGCATCTAATGTAATTCTAGCAGTATTATTTACTTTTATTTTAGCAATATCAGATTCAGCAACATAAGTTTCAATTTGATAAGTATCACCACCAATTAAAGAAATTACTGTGGAATTAGCATTGATAATATCTCCAACTTCAGGAACAATTTTTGTTACCTTGCTATCAAACGGAGCATAAATTATAGTTTTATTGTATAAAGCAGCATAATTATCAGCGCTAGCTTTGGCTTGATCAACTAATGCTTTCTGAGTATTAATATCTTCTTCGGTATAAGGGTGTTTTTTAATTTCAAGATTTTGCAAAGCATTGTTATAAGCTAAATCTAAAGTATCAAGAGAACTCTTGCTAGATAATAAAGCGGAACGAGTGCTTTCAATGCTAGCTTTTACTGAATCAATAGTTGCCCTTAAGCTATCAATTGCAGTTTTATCAGAACCGCCATAAATATTACAATTGACTGGATCAATAACATTGCTAATACTATTAAGTAAAATATAAGCACTGTCTAAATAACTTTTATTTTTAGAAGCCTGTAAATATATATCACTATGATTATTAATTAATATATCTAATTCTTGTTTTCATTGATTCAAAGTGTTTTCATATTCTTTACGTAAAATTAAAGGCGAATTAGTATTATTTACAGCATAACAAGTTTTAAATGAAATATTAAATTGAGGATTCGTGGCTTCTCAATTACCTATATAATTAAAGGTAGATAATAAATTATTTCTAATTAAACTATTAACAGTATTATAATCAGAAAATAGAGTGCTATACATATTCTTATAAGATGCATCCAACTTTTGTTTCGCATCATCATATTGATTTTGGGCTACTTGCAAATCTTCTGGACGAACACCATTATAATAATCATCTAATTTTATTTGTTGGATCTTTAGAGCTGATTGTGCTTGCTTGTATTGAGAATAAACATCAAAATTTTCTAAACTCATTAAAATTTGACCTTGTTTTACTAAATCTCCAGTGTTTACATAAATTTTAGAAACACGGCCAGAACGATCGAAGGCATAATCAATATTGCGTGTAGGTTTAACAGTCCCTGTTAAACTCACCTCTTGAATGATAGTGCCCTTTTCAATAGTCACTGTTTCAATAGGTTTTTTCTTCAAGCTTGACAATATTATAATAAATAATAAAATTATAAAAATAATAAAAACTATTGTAAAACGTTTGTTTTTGAACATTTTTTTAATTCAATTTCATGGTTGTTTTAATCATTTTTTAAATGATTTAATGATTTTCAATAGCATAATTTCTGAATTTAATTTTTATATAGTAAGATTAAATATACCATATTAATAATCTCTTGTCAAAAACTACTTCTAACATTATTAGAAGTAGTTTGAAAATAATATATTAGAATTTAACTAATAATTTTCCTTTGGCTGTTTAATAAACTTCATATAGCCTAAAACAAAAGCAATAATAAGCCCAATAGTGACAATTAAAAATCTAAATTGTGAACTGTCACTCATAACGCCCCTGATAATTCCATAGACAGTAGTAAAAACACCACCTAAAAGAATCCCGTCAGCAATCATCTTGATTTTAGCCATAAAATTTAAACTAATAACTAAAATAATAATAGATGAAATAACTGCGATTATTGAAACATTGCGATTATATACTTTTGATAATAAATCGTATTCTTTCTGTTTGTCATAAAATTCTTTTTCAATATTTTGTTGCTCAGTCGTTGATTCTAAGTTTTGTTTAGCAAAATTTAATTCCATTGGATATTCGGGCCTAGCTGGAGTTGGATAAAAACTATCAATCCCTAAGCCAATAAAAAATGCAATTAATAAAGCCAGAAACAATGTATAAACAGTTTTAATAACCATATTTTATATTTAATTTTTATTACATTTATTATACCATATTTCTCTAGAAATTAAAAAGAGAGGAATAACCCTCTCTTTTTAATTCAACATGTTTCAACCAATGGGCTTAATATAATACCGTAAATACGATTGGTTTAATGTCTCGTTTTTTAACTTTCTCAGTTTAATAATTTTTTTGCTATACTATCAGCCACAGCCTTTTGTACAATTTCTTCTATATTAGGATCTGAACCGCTTTGAATTTCTGCCATATGCCTTACTTTTTCTCATAAATCTTTTGCAAGATCTTTAGATATAGGTATATCATTTATAGCCCCATAAAATCTATTACCTGTCGACGAATATTTTAATTCAATTTTTTGACCATTCATAGTTCCTTCTATAGTTCCTCCCATATCGTTCTCATTATCACTTTTTGTAAATTTTAAATTACACTTATTAAACACTTTCTGTTCCCATGCATTAAGATAAAAATCATGCAAGTCTTGTCTGATCTCAGATTGTTCTTTTTGATCATCTGTAGCATGCGATTCCGCAATTTCATTCATTTTTTGATCGTCAATTTTTTGATCCATAATAATAAATTTAATATTTTTATAATTATATATAGTGTATTATAGAATAGAGCTAAATCCAAATAGTTATGTTCTTTCTATTCCTACTGTTATCTCCATTATGTGCGCGCTTCTCGGAGATAATGATAAATAGTTAATAAGTTGAGTATCTCCATCTTTAGTTGTTCTATACAGTCCGGCTTTTCCTATTTTTCTAAATGAGATGTTTGAATCTTCTGGACGATCTTTAAATGTTACAAATTCTCCGCCTAATTGTTTGGCTAAGTATTCTATAATTTTGGAATTTTATATATTAATTGAAACAGCAAATTGTTCACTAAATAGTGTGCCATGAGCAGATTCCTCCAGTTCATGTTCCCCGTTTTTAAATTGCATAAGTAATGTGTATATTTCTTTCTTGATAATATTCACTGATGTTTCTAATTCTTGTGTAGCGATTTCAACTTCTTTATTGGAAAAACTTTCATTTCCGTTATCTAAAAAACTTTTTGTAAATTGATATCAATTATTGTCTATTTCGCTCAGTGTTTTTTCCTTGGTCAAAACTTTATCGACCGCTAATGCTTCTGTTCAATCTTCTTCATGTATTTTTTCCTGTTTTTCTTTTGATAATTTATCAAAATCTGCTTTTTTCTTTGACAAATCAGGCATATCTATACTCATATTTTATGTTTTAATGTTTTTATTATATTAATATTTTATCATATATTATGAGTTTTTGTCAAATCAAAAAGCCCCTGACAAAAGGCAGAGATATCTAGCTCCCATTGCTAAATGCGTTTAGAATTTTAGAGCGAGAGGAGATAGAAATTTTTTATATATATTAAAACAAGAGTTATTAAAAATTAAGCTAATTTTATCAATATAGGCAAGAAGTAGCTTATATTAAAATTTCTTTGATTTTTTTAAGAAACAATGTATCTCTGAATACAATAAATTTACCATTATAATCATTTGGTTTTTCGTTAGAAATTAAATCAATAGCATCATCTAAAGTAACTCATTCTAATTCAAAGCCATGGTCTTTTTCAAAATTTGTTAGTTGTTGATTGTATTGGTCATTGCTGGCTTTAGCAATTGAACAATAGTTAATATATAATGTCTCTCAATCTTTATCTTGTCTGAATTCTAAAATCAAACCAACTTCTTTTCCAACTTTTTGAACGCCAAATCCTGTCTCTTCTAAAACTTCTCTCTTAAGAGCTGTCTCTAAATCTTCATTTCTCTCAAAACTACCACCTGGCAATTTATGATATTTGTCTTTAGCGACATACATAAGAGCTATTTTATTTTCATCGTTAAATAAAATAACCCTGGCTGACTTTATAACTTTATATTCATAAATTTCTGGACTTTGTATTCCTAAAGATTTGTCATTAATTTCACCTAAAAATTCCATGTTTAATATATTAATTTTTTAATTATCTATATTATACCATATTTCTTTAATCTTTTGCAAACAAAAACCCCTGACAAAAGTCAGGGATACCTAGCTCCCAATCCTGAAAGCCTTTAGAACTTTGGATTGAGATAAGATTAAAAATGAAGAGTGATTATATTGGAATTATTGCTAACGCCGCATTATTTATATAATAATTTATTGAGACATTGGAATGTTTGGGTTTTTTCAATTTTTTCTTCAAAATATTTGTTATTTTTTCAATAGACTTTGTAGGCGTTAGCGGTTGACTTAGAAGTTAGAACACGATATTTATTATCAATGATTTCGATAGCGCAACAATTATCAATAGCTATTGCAATACCTTTTTCTTTTTTCATTAATGTTTTTAATGATAATTTCCGATTTACTTCAATATTATAATGAGGGCAATGTAGAGCATTGATCAGTCCAAGGCCGGATATTTTAATAAAATCAGAATCAGGATTATTAAATTTATTTGAATCTGAAAGCCCATATCTAAATCAACAAATTGAACCGGCGCTTAGTCCTGATAAAACAACACCTTTATTATAAGCTTGTTTTATTAATTTATCTACGTTATATTTTTTCCATGTTTGTAACATTAATTTGGTATTACCGCCTCCAACATAAATAATATCAGTATTAAATATTTTTTCTTTAATTTCTTTTTGACTAATCTTATTTTTTAATAAATATAAAACACTGACCTTGCATTTTAATCTATTGCCAAAGTGTTTTTTAACGCATTCAAAATATGATTCTGAGTCAGAACTAGCTGTTGGAATAAATAATAATTTTGGATTAGTTTTATTTGTCAAACTAATTATTTCTTTATCTATTTTTGTTGTTTCAATAGGGTGACCAGGACGACCAATTTCTCCTCCGCCTAGTGCTATAATTTTTTTCATTTTTAGAGCTGTTTTCTATTATATATAATAATTGAAAAAGAGAATTAATTTTATATTTTGAATTATAATTCTTGAATTTTCTTAAATTGTTTTAAAATAGCTAATTCTCTTTTTTGTATAAAGGCTCCTTCAAAACTACTTGGTTTATCATCCTCAACTAATTTAATCGCTGCATCTAAAGGAACCCAAAGAAGCTTATAACCCTCATCTATTTCTTCTTCAGTAAATTTAAGATTATTATCCTTAGAGACTATTTTGCCTCAATAACAATAAGATGTCTGTTTCATGTTCCAATTCCAATTAAAATTAATGGCTGAGCGATATTCAATTATCTGCCCGACTTCACCGCTAATTTCAATTGTACAACCGGTTTCTTCTATAACTTCTCTGGCCAATGCTTTCACTTTGTCTTCACCAGCATCGATACCACCACCTGGAATTTTATGATAATTTTTATTTGAAACAAATAATATAGGCATCAACCCATCTTCGTCCATAGCTATTATCCTTGAAGCTTCTCTTATTTTTAAACCACAATCATTGTTAGGAAACTTTTCGTCATAAATTTCTTTTATTAATTTCATATTTTGTTGAAAATTGTTATTATATATATTATATCATATTATTTAATTCTTTTGCAAATAACAACCCCCTGACTAAAATTAGTATAATTTTAGTCAGGGGG
>ENA-UOWO01007160-UOWO01007160.1-activated-sludge-metagenome-genome-assembly--contig:-NODE-7160-length-11132-cov-4.821342_pt1 | contig 11132 bp, 4 predicted proteins | sample MGYA00238148_ERZ761564 | MGnify/ENA primary metagenome ERZ761564 (study PRJEB28885, sample SAMN05720194) | activated sludge metagenome | isolation source: Anaerobic digester | place: USA...
TGCCTGCCCGAAAGTGTAGCCTGCAACCGAAACAAAAACATCGCTTGATGACTGCAATAACCCACTTATATCCTGCGATTGTGCATCATTTTGCAAATCAGAGTCCGATAGCGAAATCACCGGAATATTGGTAAGTTTGTGATCTTCTATTATGGTGTCTTTTGTTGACTGCCCCCATGCATTTACAGCAATAATTGAAATTGAAATTAAGATTAGTACTTTGTTCATGCTGTCGTTTTATTAATAATCAGGACAAAAATAAGAATAAAATAATTTACTGGCTAATATCTAAGCATTTATTGTGCTGGATTAAAAAACGGAAAAGCTTAATATGCTCTTTCGTTGCGACCCTCAATATAATTGATGAATGATGTATTTACAACTTTGTTCCCGCCGGGAGTAGGGTATTCGCCGGTAAAATACCAGTCGCCGTGATTATTCCAGCATGCCTTGTGAAGATCTTCGACCCGTTGGAAAATTATCCCCACCTCAGCATGTATAGCCTCATCGCGTATCAACTCCGATATTTTATGCGAAATCTGCTCCTCAGTGAAAGTATTGTATATATGGCCAACATAGTTAATCATTTCTTCTTTAGGAAGGTATTGCTGCGACTTGCATTTCTGATACACATTTTCAATAACATGCTCCATTCCGTTTTCTTTAAGCAAAACTATTGCTGCTTGAAAAGCCACAAAATCGCCGAGTTTTGCCATGTCGATTCCGTAGCAATCGGGGTAACGGATTTGAGGTGCCGACGAAACTATAAATATCTTTTTTGGCTGAAGACGGTCGAGTATACGAAGAATACTCTCGCGAAGTGTGGTGCCACGAACAATACTGTCGTCGATAATTACGAGGGTATCGGTATGCGGTACAATGGTTCCGTAGGTAATATCGTAAACATGATGAACAAGGTTGTTCCTGTCTTTATCGCTGCTTATAAATGTACGAAGTTTCATATCTTTGACAGCGATTTTTTCAACACGCGGACGAAGCGAAAATATTTTATCTAGCATTTCATCATTTAGATGTTCGCGATTTTCCGAAATAATTTTTTTATTTCGTTGCAATAGATAATTTTCAAGGCCTTTCAGCATACCATAAAATGCAGTTTCAGCCGTGTTAGGAATAAACGAAAACACTGTGTTCTCAAAATCATGATTAATGCTTTCCAATATTTTGGGTACAAGAAGTTCTCCAAGTTTTTTCCTTTCGTTGTAAATGTCGGTGTCGGTACCTCGAGAGAAGTAAATACGTTCAAAAGAGCAGGGAGTTTTTACCCGGGGTACGCGAATCAAGCTGTGCAATGTATCACCGTTTTTCTTGATAATTAGAGCATGACCAGGTTCAACTTCTTTGATTTCGTTGAAGGGAACATTGAAAACTGTTTGTATTACCGGCCTTTCGGAGGCTGCAACGGCAATTTCATCGTTTTTAAAGTAAAAAGCCGGACGAATGCCCCATGGGTCACGTATAATGAATGTATCGCCATGTCCCAGCATACCAGCCATGACATATCCGCCATCCCAGTTTTGGCTGGCACTGGCAAGAATTTTAACCAGGTCAATGTTTTTTTCGATTAATGGCGAAATGTCCTTGTGAGCAATTCCCCTGTTTTTATAATCCCTGAAAAGCCTCTGATTTTCTTCATCAAGGTGCAAACCTACCATTTCGAGTGCGGTAACGGTGTCGGAATAATCGCGAGGGTTTTGTCCGAAATCTACCAGATATTTAAACAGTTCGTCCACATTGGTCAGGTTAAAATTACCTGCCATAACGAGTGTACGTGAGCGCCAGTTGTTCTGTCGAATTACAGGGTGGGCATTTTCAATGTCGTTTTTGCCAAAAGTTCCATAGCGTAAATGCCCCATATATAGTTCACCTGCAAAATCAAAGTTTCTTTTTGCTTCATTACAGTCGGTAATGGTTCCATTTCCATTAAGTGCTAGTTGGGTCAGGTTTTCCGATATCTGCTCAAAAATATGCTGGATGGGATTTATTCTTACCGATCTGAAGCGATTGATGTATTTGTTTCCGGGATCCATGTCCGTTTTAATGCAAACAGCTCCTGCTCCATCCTGCCCGCGGTTGTGCTGTTTTTCCATTAAAAGGTACAGCTTGTTCAACCCCCATTGCCATGTGCCGTATTTTTCCTGATAATATTCCAAAGGTTTTAACAGGCGGATAACAGCAATTCCGCATTCATGTTTTATGGCGTCACTCATTTTTTTGTCTTTATCGGTTTGGTAAAAACGCGAAACAAAGCTATAAGTTTTTATCGGAGTTTTGTAACTTTTTAGTGAGAGTTGAAAACTTTTAATAAGAATGGCCCAACAGCAGTGCCTAATAGAATATAGGTTTGTGCAAAAACGGTTTAACATTAGGTTGTTGTGGTCAGAAAGAGATTATAAAAAGTTATCATTCAACTTGTAAATGATATTATAAAATGTGCTATCTTTATAGCCTGAAAATCAAAACTATGAAACGAGCTCTACTTTTTGAATTCATAATGGTATTATTTGTAGGTATACAAGCCCAGACTATCAATAATAGCAGTACAAAAGTCAATATTCCAGATGGTACGTATGTTATTTTCAGCAACTTGATAAACTCTGGTTCCGGTGCTGAATTTAATTATAATAATGATTTAACCATTTCGGGAAACTGGACAAATTCTAATGCAGCAGTTTTTACAAGCGGCCCGAATAGTTCGGTCGTTTTTAACGGATCGTCTCAACAAACCATCACAAGTGGCGGTAGTCAGTTTCGCAATGTAGTAATTAATAATACATCAACTACTGACTATGCTATAATTTTGGGTGACGACATGTCAATATCTGCTCAACTCACCCTGACTGATGGTGTTATTAATGGAGGAACGTATCAGGTTAAAATTCTTAATGAGGCTACCTCCAGCGCAGGAAGTGCGATTAGTTATGTCGATGGGATTGTTGCAAAAACGGGCACAGTTGCCTTTACTTTTCCGGTGGGTGACGGGCTGGTTTGGGCTCCTGTCGGAATTGCAGCTCCTTCAACAAGCTCAACAATATCGGCACAATACACTTTTAGCGAAGGCCCATTAAATTGGTCGGCTTCTTATATGTGCGACGAAAGTCAGATGCAATATACCAGTGGTGTGGAACACTGGGATATGGCAACAACTTCGGCAACTCCTGCCGTGACGTTATATTGGAAAAATGGAACGCGAAGTGGTATCACTGATCTTACTGATCTGGCTGTGGCTCATTTTAACGGAACCTGTTGGGAGTATATGGAAGGTACTACTACCGGAAACACTAGCGATGGGTCTATTACATCTACCCTGCCGTTTTCTTCGTACAGCCCGGTGAGTTTTGGCAGTAAAAACCGCATCAATCCGTTGCCCATCGAACTGCTAAGTTTTTCATCCAATTGTACCGGTTATGGCGTGAGTCTGGAATGGGTGTCTGCCTCCGAATCGAATAGTTATGGTTATTATATCGAAAAATCGCTCGATGCAGTTAACTTCAAAGAAATTGGGTTTGTAGACGCTGCCGGTAATAGTAATCAGGTTCTTAATTATTCCTTCACCGATGAAAATGTAGAAAAACAAGCCAAGTACTATCGGTTAAGAATGGTGGATGTCGACGGGCAATTCAAGTATAGCAGCACCATTGTAGCATTTTGTTACGAAGCAGGGGCACCGGTTATTATGGTGTACCCAAACCCGTTCAAAGACGACCTCAATATAATCGGAGAAAATTTCCGGGACGAAAACACAATAATCTACGTTTACGACATGCTTGGAAAAATTATTGCTGAATATAAAGTTGAAAATTTAAACGGGTCTTTCTCTCAAATTATAAATATACATGATTTGAGTCCGGCAATGTATACTGTTAAAATTATTTCCGGGTCCTTTAACCGGATTGTGAAAGTTACGAAAGAACAATAGCGTAGGTTTATTATACGATCCATAATTGCCAATTTTTTGGGTTGTTTTATGTATTAATCCATATTATGAAAACAAAAATTGCATTTCTTTTTTTCGTTGTTATTATGTTATATGTAACAACAATCAATTTGAGAGCTCAGGGTGTTGCTATTAACCTCGATGGAACTGCAGCCGATGCATCATCAATGCTCGATGTGAAAGCTACAAACAGAGGGTTGCTTATTCCCCGTGTTGCATTAACACAGACAACCTCGGCTAGTCCGGTATCGAACCCGACAGCCAGTCTGATGATTTATAACACTGCATCAACGGGAGACGTTACTCCGGGATATTACTATTGGAGCGGCTCAGCCTGGGTGCGTTTCGGAAGTGCAGTGCATACCCATGCAACTCTTACGCAGGGAACGGGAATGAACACTTTTAGTTATAATGGAAGCTCTAGCGCTACGGTTGCTTTGGCAAATACTACAGTTACTCCCGGTACTTATGGAAGTGCCTCTCAGGTGGGTACATTTACTGTCGACGCTCAGGGTCGATTGACATCTGCCTCGAATGTAAACATGACAATGCCAACCAGCACGGGAGCACTAAATATGGTTTATCCGGTTTATATTCGTGGAACAGGTTTAAATAATAATGCAAATCAGGTTTTAATAGTAGGAAGCACAACTATTTATAATACAGGAGCGAGAGGTTTACGATTAACCGTATTGAGCAAAACCGATTTTTCGGTGGTTAGCGATGCAACATACGACACTTATGGCAGTACCACTGCATCCGATAATCTTGCAATTGCTCTTAATGGATTAAATAATAGTCAAATTGGTGTTTTAACCAGCTGGGACGCATGGGAGGGAGCTGTTACAACCAATCTTGAAAATGCGTTCAAAAGACTTGGTTTGTATAAAGCGTATGCCACGGTTAACAGTGGATCGCGACGCACTTACAGTGCCATCTTCGAAGCTGCATCCTCAGGCGAAACCACCGATAAAGCGGTTGAAGTTTCAACGGATAATACCGCAAATCAGCCTTATGCAGAAATTAGGGGTTGGCTGATTAACGGTTCATTTGTTGCATCTGGTTCCCAGAAAAATGCACTTACCACACCACAAGGAACAGCATTAGGATTAATTGTTGACCCATCGGGTTATGTTGGCATTGGAACTGACAATCCCGGATCAAGGCTTGATGTGTCGGGAGGCAATGTTCGCACCACCAATCAGTTCGTTTCAACAATAGCTACAGGGAATGCCCCTATTGTGGTTTCTTCAACTACGCTAAATACAAATCTGAACTCCGATATGTTGGATGGGTTACATTTGAATTCAACCACAACAAACAATCAGGTCAATGCAGTTGTACGTACCGATGCTAACGGATATGCCAATTTTGGGTGGATTAACACAATAAGTGGCGATAATGGAACAACCGCCATAAGCAGAATATATGCTTCTAACGATGCATATATACGATATTATACTCCGGCAAACTTCATTACTGCAATGGGTTTGCATACGGGCAGCGGTTCGGCAAACTATCTGGCCAGATGGACAGGTTCCACAACCCTTGGAACGGGTGTTACTTACGATAATGGTACCAATGTTGGAATTGGAAATTACAGCCCGGCCTATAAGCTTCATGTTGGCTCCGGGAATGGAGACGGTATTATCATTGGCAATTACAACGACAGGCTGGGTTGGGACGGGTCAGGGGCACAACCGGAATTGGCAATCCGATTTGCAGGATACCGTGATGTGGTGAGTAATTTTACCGGTGCAAAAATATCGGCAATCAGAACCAATATTTGCTGTTCTGCATTATCGCAGGGCACAGAATTGGCTTTTTATACACAGGAATCTACTGCAATTGGTTCAGGCGACTCAAACCTGTCAGAAAAAATGCGTATCGGCAGTGGTGGCAATGTTGGAATAGGAACATCATACCCAGGTGAAAAATTGGTTGTATCTACTTCTTCAACCAACATTGCAGTTTATGGCTATAATGGAAGAAGCACCTCTTCGGCAAACAATATCGGAGTGGAAGGTGTGGCAACCGGAACAACAGGCTCTTCTTACCGGAATATAGGTGTATATGGTTATGCTGCCGACAATACGAGTGCCGAAGACTATGGTGTATTGGGTAGTTGTGCAAACACCACCGATGACTGGGCCGGATTTTTTGCCGGTGACGTATATGCCTCAGATTATTACGATATTGCTGAAATGTATTCTGATGCCGGAGAAATACCCGATGGGGCATTGGTTTCATTAATTCAGCCGATTAATGACCCTGCAGATGCGAAAGTTCAGATTTCCCAGAATGCGTACGATCCATTATTAATTGGTGTTAAGTCAGAGAATCCGGCGTTATATATCGGACCAACTGAAAGCGGATTAGAGGTGATTCCTAAATATAGAGAATTATTGAAAACGCGGGAAGAAATTCTACACAAGATTTATATCGAACAGGTTGGTGAGCAAGCTGTGGATTTGCATCAGCAATTAGAAACCGTCGATAACGAAATAAGTCAATTATTAATTAAAATGAATCCCAAAGGTAAAGGTGATGTTGGCTCTCCAATTGCTTTGGTTGGTAGAGTGAATGTGTTGGCTTGCACCGAAAACGGACCTATTAAACCAGGCGATCCGTTAACATCGTCAAGTAAACCCGGATACGCTATGAAAGCTACTAAGCCCTGTCAGATTGTTGGTTTTTCAATGAGTGAATTATCAGCAGGCGAAGGTAAGATTGTACTTAATGTTAACCACAGTTTTTATAACCCCTTTAGTGAAACAACAGAATCACTTTGGCAATATATTTACTCATTGGAAAAGCGAATAGAAGGTTTAGAAAACAAACAATAAATGCAAGCGAATTAAATTATCGTTTTATAGGAGCATTTTTGTGGTAAAATAATTCCTAATCCATTGATTAATAAATCGTCTTACAATTTCGACGCACATATTCAATATAGAGTTACATTTGTATTTTAATGGATTATTAAACTGAAAAATATGAAAACACAAAAAGTACTCTTTTTGTTGGCATGTATTATAGTGTCTTTCACAAATTCCGTGGTTTTTGCTCAGGGTGTTGCCATTAACCTCGATGGAACTGCAGCCGATGCATCAGCAATGCTCGACGTGAAAGCTACAAACAGAGGGTTGCTTATTCCCCGTGTTGCATTAACACAGACAACCTCGGCAAGTCCGGTATCGAATCCGGTAGCCAGTTTGATGGTTTATAATACTGCTACAGCAAACGATGTAACCCCGGGTTATTACTACTGGAGCGGCTCTGCTTGGGTACGTTTCGGAAGCGCGGTGCATACCCATGCAACTTTAACACGGGGGGCGGGTTTGACAGGAAATAACTACGACGGTTCCACAACCACCACATGGGCTGTTGATTTTGGGAATACTACAGTTGCCGGAAACGGACCTAAATCACAGGGAAATTTTGGACAATTTCAGCCACATGGAACCTACACGAATTTTAATACCGACCCTGCTTACTGGGGATGGAACTATGTGCAGGGAAACACCAATGCTCCAAACACAAACTCATCGCAGTGGTACCGCGAAGTAATCAGCCTCGGCGATGCCTATTCGGCACGGGGAACAGGAGGATACTCCCTTGAACTGGCATTTCCACGATTTAGTGCAAGTACTGCCGGCATTTGGATGCGAACTGTGGAAAATGGTACTATCGGTGCTTGGACAAGAATTGACGCTAATGGTATTAACTATTCAAATCTTGCCGGAATACCTGTAAGAAATGCATGGAGTGGGGTGCATCGCGGCTTCGTAGCTGAACAATTATCATGGAAAAATTACGGTAACAATCATACAATTTTTGATGCCTCGCAAGGAACATCACCTGATGGAACTGCGGTAAATAATACCAATTCACAAGTTGCATGGACAGCCTCCTATCCTACGCTTATGGGCTGGAATGGCAGCAATACCTATGGGGTTAGAGTTGATGTTGCCCGTTATGCAGAATCTGCAGGCTCCGCACCTGGCGACAATCTGGGTAATCATACAGCAACCACCACTTTAAATATGAACAACAATCAAATAACAAATTTTTCATATATGCAACCCTATGGTGTTGGGGGGGATTCCGGTCAGGGCAATAATGCTTATGGAATATTTCAGGAAGGCGGTTCTTGGTCGAGCCCTTATCCCGATCTGAGAATTGCTTTCCACACAGGTATAAATCTGGGGGCAAATGCGTCGTATGGTGGAATTGGGTTTTATACAGACTACGACATGGGAACATTGGTAATGTCGATAAATGATGCAGTGACCGGTGCCGGTGCAAACAATGTGTATATGGCAGGTGGCCTTAAAGCCGGTAGTGCTTATAATATCAACATTCCCAATTCATGTGGCGGCAACTGGGCAACAAATTGCGATTTGGCCATCTGGACAGCAGACCATACCGGAGGCTGCGGCGATGAGGCTTATATCGCGCATTATATACGCACAGGTGAAGCGACGACCCTCGAAATTGGAAATAAAAACGACGCTGATGATCATATTGCTCTGATGCCATCGGGCAATGTAGGAATTGGAACAACTGCACCCGACCAAAAACTGGTCGTGAATGGCGGGAATGTTGATGTAACAGCTGGTGGCGGCGGGCTCAGATTGGGTTCAAATAATTGGTCTGATGGTGGTTCTACATACGGACACATAGTTACAGATAATGGCTCTTACGATGCTCTTATGATAGTAGGAAACAATACCGCCGGAGATGGACATAGGAATGTCCGTATTTGGGATCACCTGAACGTGGAAGGGACTCTTACCCGTGGAGGTAATACCGTTTGGGATGCAGCAAATGATGGCTCCGGTTCTAGTCTTGATGCGGATCTTCTAGATGGGAATCATGCTTCGGCGTTTGCAGCTTCAAGCCACACCCATCCATGGAATCAGGTAACCAGTAAACCTTCAACATGGCTCGATGGAGCAACGCTGATTGAGGATAATGCTGATTTTAACAACTCAAGACCCAGTGGATTTTATCAATACCACAATGCAGCCAATGCTCCTACAGGCGGAACATGGTATAACATGATTAATGTAAGGCATAGTAATACTGGCAACGATCATGGGTTTCAAATTGCGGCATGTTATTATGATGAAAACATTTGGACACGTACCTATCAAGGCGGCACCGGACATAATGATGGATCTTTTACCCCATGGAGAGCATTGATTCACACTGGCAACCTGTCGTCAAATGCAATTTTAAATCAGTATTCAGGTGCTCAAAGCGCAAACATGTGGATCAGCGGTGAAACCAGAACCGGGGGGTGGTTCAGAAGCAGTAGCGGCAGTACGGGTTGGTACAGTGAACCGTATGGGTCTGGAATCTATGCCACTACAAGTGGCGAGGTTGCAACCTATAATGGTTCGTACTTCAGGATAACCGGATCTGCAAATGGCTCAGGCAATCTAAGGTTTGATGCAGCCAATCCTTATATTTATGCTTCATCGTATTTTTTGGCACCCGGAGGCGCCTATTTTAACAGCGGAACGGTTTATACCGAGGCTCAATATCAGTGCCGTGGTGGTATTCACAATGACGCGGCTGGCGATTTAACTATTGCCGGTGGAACCAATGGAACCACCTATTTTTCAGGCCCTATTTCCGGAATGAGTGGTACCATACCGTCAAATTATATGGTACGGTTAACCCCGAATCTGCATTTGAATGCCGGGACGGGATACGCAGTTATAGCCAATTGGGATAATGGCACAACCGGCACGTCTCAAGCATTGCGGGTTGGAAACGGAGCAGGATCTGATGCATTCTATGTAAGAGCCGATTCTTATACATGGGCAGGAACAACTTCAACTTCGTTGTCAAATGTAATTTATGCATCAAGACCTTCTGGTAATTATGGCGGCGGTAGAGCAACAATTTATGGTTATAGATATGGTGGTAGTTCAGGGTCAGATGGTTCAAGCTATAGTGTTTACGGAACTGATGCAGGGGTTGAGGGCTATACATTTTATGGTAATTTGTACTCTTTTGGGGTTGCTGGTCATACCTATGGCGATTATAACAGAACCGGAGGTACTATGGGAGCGGATAATAATGGTTCCTACTGGGGTTCGCTTGGTTATAAGAATAGCGGTAGCTCATGGTATGGATTGTATTATACTTCTGCGGGTTCTGGGGGAGGTTATATGAACAACAATGGAATTATATCCGGAATTGGTTCTGGTGGTTGCGGTGGGGTAATGGGTGGCTGGAGCCGCGGCGAAGTGCTTGGTTTTACCACTGCAGGCGAACTATATGCTTCGTATAATATGGGAAATGAGTATACTTCAGGTGTTTCTGCAGATATTGTTACCACCTCCACAGAACGAATCCCGGTTTATTCGGTTACCTCAAACGATGTTAAAGTCTATGCTGATGGTACCGCACAACTGGTAAATGGCAAATGCTTTGTTGCATTTGATGAATCATTTGTGAATGTCATTTCCAAGGAAGGAAAACCAACAATCACAGTTACCCCAAACGGAGAATGCAATGGATTGTTCACGGTTGATATTTCTAGTCGCGGTTTTACTGTAAAAGAATTAAATAATGGCTCTTCAACCGTTGAGTTCTCTTGGATTGCTATCGGTAAAAGAATTGATGCAGAAAAAGCCGGAGATTTGCCACAAGCAATTAAAGACAAAAACTTTGATAATAACCTGAAGGGTGTAATGTTCAACGAAAACGATAAAGACAATTCAGCGACTCCCATCTGGTGGGATGGAAACAACCTGAGGTTCGACAAAATGCCAGAAACACCGGTGAACAAGCCCAAAGATGATCCTAATTTGCCCGCCGTAAATAATAGCGATGACGTAAACCGTCTGATTCAGCAAAACAAGCAATCGCAACCCGAAAACAAGGAATGGAGACCTACTCCCGAAGAACCGATACGAATTCAGGGAAATGAGAAAAAATAAGCTAATATATCATAGTATATGACGTATTGTAAAGCGGGAAAAACCCGCTTTATTTTTTTTATATGGTAGACAATGCATGAAATTTTACTCAATTTTCAGTTTTTAAAATTAGGTTTAATATAAGAGTAAACCCTGCTATAATGTTTCATAGCTTATTTTTCATTTATGCCAAATAATACCGTATTTTTGTGTAATAACTTAACCAAAATAGTATGAAA
>ENA-UOWO01007163-UOWO01007163.1-activated-sludge-metagenome-genome-assembly--contig:-NODE-7163-length-11131-cov-7.052907_pt1 | contig 11131 bp, 11 predicted proteins | sample MGYA00238148_ERZ761564 | MGnify/ENA primary metagenome ERZ761564 (study PRJEB28885, sample SAMN05720194) | activated sludge metagenome | isolation source: Anaerobic digester | place: USA...
AGCAAAATTTACTATTAAGCAAAAAATTGCCATTGGAGACATATTGGAATGTCCAGCGTGTGCTACAGAAGTAGAAATTTTATCCGTAAACCCGCTTAAATACGGGGAATTGATTGAAGAGAAATAAGTCTGTAGATACCGTCGCCTTTGTTTGAGAAAAATAGATTTTGGTAGCCAATGTTTGTTTTGGTAATATCAGAGAATTGTTGATAATTTAGGGGTTTATCAGGATTAGTTAGAGTAATGGTGCCGTAGTGAACTCCAGTCTTTTTAGTTTTTTGACTGCTGTGGACGTAATAAATTTTGTCTTTTATTTTTTCAATGACGAACAAAACATGTTTTTTTTGGTCAATGACTATTAGATCAGCTGTTTTTATGTCTGATAGGTTGCTTATTTTAATCGAATTTTGGGGACTGGAAAGCATCTGAACATTAACCCGTTTTGGGCCAAATTTGCCCTCTGTACCGATTATTTTAGTTTTAATAGACTTGCCGGTATGAAGTTTACACCAATAGTTTAAAAGGTGATAAGTAAGGCCAGAGCAATCTATGCCTATTTTGTGCTTTTTTTGAAATCTGTAAATATCAATAGATTTTAGGTTAGAGGGAGTAATTTCTCTAATTTGGGCAGTTGTACCCTTGCCTCCAAAAGGGCCGTTATCGATTATTTGGCCATTTCTAAGTTTGTTCGACCAATAAGGCAGGTCAATATAACTATCAATATATTTTTTTAATTTATCTAAATTAGACCTAGCCATAGTCCGAAAACAGCTAACATTAAGGCAGCTAACCAAGCTCTACTGACAATTTTGGGTTCTTCCCAACCGTTTCGTTGAAGAGTTAAGTGGAGGGGGGCAGCCGGTAGTAATTTTTTAGCAAAATATTTCTTTGAAATAATTTGAGCGGCAGAGCTAAGACCTTCAACAATAAAAAGGCCACCAACAATTGCTAGGGGTATTATTTTACCCAATATTAGAGCGATTACGGCCAGAGTGGCACCAAAAGACAGAGCACCAACATCTCCAAGCCAAATTCTGGCTGGATAGACATTAAAATAAAGAAAAGCAATTAATGATCCAATCCAGAGAGATATAAATATCGAAATGGGAGTATCAAAACTACTACCAGCCAAAATTGAAAAAGCAAATAAGGCTACCATTAAAAGGCCACAGGACAAGCCATCAAGTCCATCAGTGATATTAAAAAAATTGGCAAAGCTAGTGATAAATATGACAGAAATGGGGATAAACATAAAGCCGAGTTTGATGGGACCAAATAGAGGTAGGTAAATAAAATCGATTTTTAAATTAAAGTGGATAAGAAGTGAAATAATGGTGGCTAGAAAAAATTGCAGTAAAAGCTTATGTTTCATGCGAAGACCAAAAAAACCGGATTTTTTAAAGTTGAAAAATTTTAGAATGTCATCATATAAACCAAGCAGACCGAAGCTTAAGAAAGTGAAAAAGATTATAAAAATTTCGGTTAAAAAATTATAGTTTTGACTAATATAAATATTGCTGATTTGCATGATAGGTAAGATGATTAAAAAAATCAGAGTCACAGCTAAGATAATTAAAATACCGCCGCCAACCGGAGTGCCTTGCTTTTGTGAATGAAATTTATCAAAAATTGTAGTTCTCTTGTTTTGAAAATCGAGAGTAATTTGTTTTTGACGTCTGAATTTAATTTTGTATAAAAAGTTAATAAAGGGTACGGTCAAAATTGAAGTAATTAAAAAAGAAAAAATAGTTAAACCAAGGTATAGATGAATCATGTTTTTTTAATATATTTGATATCAGCACCCAGAGCAACTAATCTTTCGGCTAATTTTTCATAACCCCTTTCTATAAATTCTACACCTTCAACTATCGATTGACCTTGAGCAGTCAAAGCCGCCAGAGTAGCCATGGCGCCGGCTCTCAAGTCGTTTACTTTTAGGTTGGTGGGAGTAAGCTTGGTAGGTCCATATATTTTGACTCCATGAAAATATTCAGGTTTATTGTTTTCTGGATTAAAGTGATAATAATTATCAGGATCTTTAATGTCTGGGTTAAAAAACTTAGTTTTGGCACCCATAGCATTGAGTGTATCAATGTGTTGAAATCTATAAGGAAAAATTCTTTCAATAACCTGGCTGCAACCGACAGCTTGAGTTAAAACTAGACTAAAAACAGCCTGCCAATCAGTCATAAAACCGGGTTCGGGTTCTGTTTCGATATTAATTGCTTTAAGTGGTCCATCCCAGGAGATAGAAATTTCGTCTTCGCCACCACTGACTTTGGCTCCCATAGTAGAAATGATTTCTAAAAATTTTTTAATAATTTGGGGATCAACTTTTAAAATATTAATTGATCCTTTGGTGCTAAGAGCAGCACAGGCAAAAGTAACTGTCTCGTTTCTGTCACTTATGACTTGGTGATTGGTGCCGGTTAGTTTTTTAACACCCTGGATGTAGATAGTGGACGAGTCTTTAGGATCTCTTTGGATATCTGCTCCCATACTATTAAGCATAGTGATAAGATCGTCAATTTCAGGTTCTCTGGCGGCGTTTTTAATGGTGGTTTGACCTTGTGCCAAACTGGCAGTCATTAGGATTACTTCAGTTGAGGTGTGAGAGGGTTTAGGAAAGGTATATTGGGTGCCAATAAGTTTGTCGGTAGTCATTGTTACAGAACTATCAGATTGGTCAATGTTTACACCCATCTGAGTCAGACATTCAAAAAGTCTATCGAGGGGACGGTTGCCAAGTTTATCTCCCCCAGGAGTAGGAAAAGTTATTTTACCGGTTCTGGCTAGTAGTGGACCGGTAAAAATAAAGGAAGTTCTTGATTTTTCGCCGGTACCTCTTGGTATAGTTGAAGAAGTAATAGCAGGTGTATGAATTTTTAAACTATGTTGGCCAAATTGTTCAACAATTGAACCCAATTGAGTAGCTATGCTAGTAGTCAATCTGACATCTGAAATTTGAGGCAGATTAGTAATTAGACAAGGCTGGTCTGTTAAAAGACTTGCAATAATTTCTTTGAAGCCGGCATTTTTGGCACCTCTAATAGAAACTTCTCCTTCTAGGGGTTTGCCGCCATTGATGATATATCTTGACATAAATTGAATAGTTTAAGTTTAACCCTTAAGTGGTTTATTTTTAAAGTAGTTAATTATTTTGGAAAAGGTTTTGATACCTACAGCTCCACCCGAGCTCATATGAACTAAGATGGAGTTAGTGGGTAAATTTATAGTTAAATAGTCATATATTTGATCGTATAGAGGCAAATAAATTACTTTGGACCCTAGTGTTTTTTTGAAGTTTTTAAAACTAAGTCTAGGCTGTTTTTTATAATCTTTTTTGTATGGTATTTTTGCCAAAATTACCTGATCAGCTTTGCAAAAAGCGTCTTTTAATTTTGAGATTGTGTCTTTATCTTGTAAAAAGGAAGCGTGAGGTTCGAAAAGAACTACAATTTTTTGTTTGGGAAAGGCAGTCGATATGGCATCAAGAGCTGACTTGATTCTGGGTGGAGATTGAGCAAAATCATCGATAAATGTAATACTTCCGAACGTACCAAGATTTTGAAGTCTTCTGCTAATACCTTTGTATGATTCAATCGATTTTTGAATAATAGCCTGTGGTATGTTTAGAAATTGAGCTAAGGTATAGGCAGCTTGAATATTTTGTTGATTATAAAGGCCAATTAGGTTGGTCTTAAATGTAAGTTTTTTGTTGTAAGTAATAGTAGGAGCACGGCAAAATTTTGTTAATTTGACTAAATTTAAGTCGTCCGGATTGTAGACTAAAACTCCATTTTTAGGTATAGATTGGATTAATTTTTTATATGCTTCTAAATTTTTGGTAAGACTGCTGTAGCTATCAGTGTGTTCCCAATTGACGCTAGTAATAATAACGTATAAAGAGTGGTAATATAAAAATTTGGCTTTTGTGTCTAGACCATTGATAGATTCGTCCCCTTCTACTATTGACCAAATAGAGTTGGTAATTTTTAGGGATGGAATTTTGTTTAAAACAACATCGCCTATTAAATAACTTGGGTCTAAATTGGCATTTTTAAGAATTAAACTTAATAGTCCAGTTATGGTGGTTTTACCAAATGAGCCGGCTACAATTATAGAATTTGGTTTGACGATGTTTTGAGCAATATATTTAGTTGCGGAAGTGTGGGGTATTTTTAGCTTGATGATATCTTGGTAATCTTTTCTGGTATTGGAAAATTTTTTGTAGCTTGAGCCAATAATTGCCAGATCAATTTTTGAACTAATCGGGCTATTGTTAACTGGAATTTTATTTTTTTTAAGAAGAGTACTAATGGGTGGGTAAATTAAAGATTGATCTGAGCCGCTGACTTGATGGCCTAAGCTTTTTAGTTCGACTGCTAAGGGAGCAGTCATTTTACCGGCAATACCGACAATATAGATGTTCATATTTTTTTAAAATCTTGCCAAGTTTTACCTTTGTAATTGTAAATTTGGAAATTCGGAAAGTTTCTTTTGTAAAAACCGATTTTAGAAATAGGGTCGAATCTACCCAGATAACAAAAGGATAGATTTTTGTCGATTGAATCAATTATGACTTGAAGAGACAATCTAATGGGTAAATCTGTTTTGGTGTAAGCCGGGTCATAAAATACGTAGGCTATGTGGGAAAAATTTTTTTCAAACAAACAGATAGAATAGCCGACGACTTTGTCTGTATCTGACCAGGTGTAAATATAATTAAATAAGTGGTTAGTGAAAATTGTTTTTATGGAACTGCTGGGAAATTTCCAATTTAATTGTTTTGACCAAGAAGAACATTTTTTTAGGACTTGGGAATTGAAATTGAATTGATCAACAGATTCAATTTTATAGCCGAATTTTTGAGTTTTTTTATAGATGCGTCTATTTTCCGAGGACAGATTAGCGTTGGTTAGATTGCTTCTGGATGATGAGTCTTGGTAAAAATATTTTTGATTGTTTCTTTGAGGTAAAAACCCTTTCTGATAAACAATTTCAAGTGGTAAATTTGGTGTAAGGTTGTATTTAGGCATCTATTATTTTTTGAGTTTAAAAGCAGTCCTAAAGGCTTCCGCTTCAGACCAGGGATAATCAGTTTTGCCATGAAGTATGGTGGTTTCGTGGCCTTTTCCACAAGCAACTATGGTATCCCCAGGTAAAGCAATTTTAACTGCCAGATTAAAAGCGTCTTGTCTGTTGGCAATGTCAAAATAAGTAAATCGTTTTGGGTCAATAGATTTTATTTGGTTGGGTTTTAAGAATTGACAGTTTTTGGGTATACCTGAAATTATTTGGCTATTAATATCCTTTATGTCTTCCAATCGGGTATCGTCGGCGGTAATAATGGCAATATCGGCATATTTTGATACAGCCAAGCCCATCAAAGGTCTTTTAGTTTTATCTCTGCCACCAGTGGCTCCAAAAATGACTATTAATCGATTTTTTGTTTGTTTTTTTAAACTTTTTAATGTTTCTGATAGAGCTTTTGGAGTATGAGCAAAATCTACAATAGTTTTAAAGCCAAGAGAATTGTCTATTTGTTGACGTCTACCCTTAACTTCTGGAAAGTTTTTGATAGTATCCAGAAAAACAGAATCTTTAATCTTCAATTTTTTACAGGCAATATAGGCAGCTAAAATATTGTATATCTGATATTCGTATGTGCTGTCGGTTATAAACTTGGTTTGGTGACAGTTAAATGAGAGATTGTTGGGAGTAAGCCTGATATTTTTTGCTTGATACGTAGAGCCAACTTTTCGACTGTAAAAGATCTTTTTAGATTTTATTAAATTTGAATAAGAATAAGAATCGTCATCTTTATTGATAATGGCAATTTTGGAGTTTTTAAGAAGTTTAATTTTGGTTAGGATGTATTTTTTGATGGTTTTAAAATCGTCCAGGTGTTCATGACTAGTGTTGGTAATAATGCCTATATCAAAGATGATGTTACCAAATCTATGTTGATCAATGCCGTGAGCGGTAACTTCAGCTACTAAATATTTTGAGCCGGATTTAGCAATTTGTCTGATAAGATTAAAAGTTTTAAATTTATCGGGACTAGTGGTGTGAAGACCGGTGTTGACTACTTGGTCACCAATTCTGGCTTCAACGGTACTGATAAGAGAAACAGGTAAATTAGCATTTTTAAGGACATGATAAATGAGGTGAGCAGTAGTGGTTTTACCGTCAGTGCCGGTAATACCGATTATGGTTAGTTTTTTGTCTGGAAAGAAATAGTAGGCTCTGGCAAGTAAGCTTAGAGGTTGGTGCCAGAAGATATTTTTTAAGGCTTGAAACACTAAAAAGATTATAACATTTGTGAGTTTAGTTCGATTTTTTTGGCTATATTAAACCAGATTGGAGCAGCAGTCGAATCACCCCAGGGAGAAGTTTTGGGGTATCTGACAGTCACACTAATTGTATAAAGTGGATTTGTACAGGGAAAAAAGGCAATAAAAGAAGCATTGGTATCCTGGCCATATTGTCCATCTTTAGCCACTTGGGCAGTACCGGTTTTACCACAGACATCTAGTTTAGTTGTATTAAGTTTACTTAAATTACTATTGTCAACATTATTTTTCAAAAGAGTTTTGATATAGTCGGTGGTAGTTTTTGAAAAGACTTGTTTGGATTTAACAGGGTTAGTTTTAGATTTATCTTGTTCTTGAAAAGAGCTGACAACCATGGGACTAAATAATTGGCCGTTTGCGGCAATGGAGTTGAAAGCAGTCAGCATTTGGATATTGGTAATGGCAAACCCCTGACCAAAAGAAGCGGTGGCAATTTCTAGGGCTGACCAGAAATTTTTATCAAATTTTGGTTTAGATTCACCCTGAAGATCAATACCAGTTTTTTGATTTAAGCCAAGTTCGGATGCATAGTTTAGAAAGATGTCAAAATCAATTTCATCCATAACATATGACATACCTATATTATCTGAATTTTTGATAATGTCTTTAAGGTTGCTATCGGGGTGATTTTGAAAATCCCAGTTAGTGATTTGATGTCCATCTATAAATCTGTCCTGATTACATTTTTGACAAATAAAATCTTTATCAATTGAAAGACTGTCTAGGGCAATAGAGACAGTGATTGGTTTAAAAATAGATCCAGGTTCATAGAGGTCAGTAATAACTCTGTTTTTGGCAACAGCACTAGGGCTGGCTTCAATGGTAGACATAGCTATAATTGCACCAGTTAAAGATTCCATAACTACGGCTGAAATTGATTCAGCTTGATAGTTGACTAAACCCTGGCTTAGTTCTTCTTCGACTACAAATTGAATATATCTATCGATAGAAGTATGGAGAGACGTGCCGTCAATTTTTGGTTTTGACCAGTTTAGTTGACTAAAAACTGATTGACCGACAGCATCTTTGGTTTGCCAAATAAAACCAGTTCGTCCAGTTAATCTTTGATTATAGTAACCTTCCAGACCATCGTAGCCTGTTAGAAGTCCGTGTCTGTTTTGGCTTAGAAATCCGGTTAAATCTTTGGCTAAACCTGATTCAGGATAAAATCTAATCTGGAGGGGAGTTATGACTATGCCATCGAAATTTTTTAAATGACTAATTTGGTTTTGATCCAAATAAGTATTCAGACTAATCCAAAGTTGGTTTTGATTGCTAAAAAATTTTTGGATAAGTGCATTATCAGTTTCGTCAACCAGAGAAGAAAAAAGACCAATAAAATCATTGTCTGAAGCAGTCATGTTGGGTTTATAAAGGGAAATTTGATATTTGGTTTGATTACTGACCAGAGGAATACCGTCAGATGAAAAGATTAATCCCCTATCGGGTTGGATTTTGTTAAGTTGATAACTTTGTTTTTGGCTTTGTCTTTTATAAATGTGACCATTTATTATTTGAATATTAAAAATTTTTATAAGGGAACCGATAAAAAAGGCAATTACAAGATAATTAAATAATTTAACTCTTTTTGGAAACATATTATTTGGTAAGATCTAGAATTTTAGATATGGGAGCTAAAGGTAAGGCGTTAGTTTGGTTTTTGATATGAGTTAGAGAAGTTGACTCTAAGTACTGGTTAGAAAGAATTTGATTTTGAGATTTTAATTGATTTAAAACCAAATAATTTTGATGATAGTTAAAGCTGTTGGCTACAATTTGATTCTCAGTTAAAAAGGTAATCACAATCTGTAAAAGAATAATGAAAACGGTAAATAAAATTGTTTTTTTCATACTTTTTGAAAAGCTCTCAACAGAGCTGACCGGCTGAGTGGATTTTGTTTTATCTCCTTAAAATCTGGTTTGATTTTAAGAATATTGGTAATTATTTTTTGGTTTTTTGATGATTTAATAAAATTTTTGACTAGTCTATCTTCGGTTGAATGAAAAGTAATAACTAAAATCCAGCCAGATTGTTTAATTAGACTTAAGCTTTGATTTAGGGCAGATGTCAGGTTATTTAACTCATCATTGACAGCAATTTTTAGAGCTAGAAATATTTTGGTGGCTGGATGGATTTTGCCTATGCTAAGATTGTTTTGTTTAAAAATGGATACTATGAAATCAGCTAAAGATTTGGCGGTATCAAATTGTTTTAATTGACGTTTTTTAACTATAGATTGGGCAATTAAGAGGCTATGGACTTCCTGACCGAGGACTGAAAAGATAGAGAAAAGCTCTTGGACAGAATAAGAATTAATAATGTCTTTGGCCGTTGGAGTATTTTGATTTTGGTTGAGACGCATATCTAGTGAAAGGTCATCTTGAAATGAAAATCCCCTATTTGTTGATTTTTGTTGGTTTATGCTTAAACCCAGATCGAAAAGTATGGCATCGACAGGTCTATTAATAAGTTTTTTAGAGACTAAAGATAAATCAGTAAAATCAGATAATATACCAGTAAAATTTTTTTCTAGGTTTAATTTCCGGATTCTATTGGTGGTAATACTTAGATTGGTTTGATCTTTGTCTATACCAAAAACAGTGGCACCTTGGTTTAAAAAGTTAATAGTATGACCACCATTGCCAAGAGTGGCATCGATGATAGTTTTTGAGACAAAAGGAGCTAGAATTTGATTAATTTCATTTACCAAAACTGGGCTGTGGTATATCATTTTGAATAGTCACCAGTTAGTTTAGTTTTATCTTCTTTTTTATAATCAGACGAAATCGATGTAATAGCAGCCAGACCATTACCACTACTAAAAACAGAGTATACCTGGTTGTAGTTTTGAAGCAGAATAAAATATTCGGTTTGTTTGGGAGTAGCTACTATTTTTAAATCATTTAGTTTTAGATCATTTTTCTTAATCTCAGCTGTTTGAGACAAGACAAAATCAGATTCAAAAATAGCCTTTTGATTATTGGCGGTAATGAAATTTAGTATCAAATAACCACCAGTGACACCAGTATCGTATTTGTATTTACAGCCATTAGTACAGCTTTCGGTGCCAAGAAGTAAATCTTTGCTGGCTTTACCAGTTTCATTTTGGAGGGTGCCGGCCAGGCCTTTTTCGATTTCCAGGTCTTCGTCTACGGCTGTATAGACCAATTCATATTCAATTTCTTTTATAAAATCGGGAATTTTATCGACAACTAATTTTATTTCATGACCGTCAGCTCTGGGAATAAGAGAAATATATGGTCTATCGGCCATATCTATTTCGATTAGTTTTGGGGCCGGGGTTGGAGTAGGTTCTTGAGTTTCGGTTCTTTTTTTACAGGAGCTAAGAAAGAACAACGGAATTAAAAACAGACATAGTTTTAAAAATTTGCTGGTCATTGTAAATAGTATTATGTCAGAAATTAGAAATTTGACAAATTTTTAGTCAGCCATTTTGACAGACTATTGATCTTAACTCTGGTTTGTTTGGTGGTATCGCGGTGTCTTAAGGTAACGGTCTGGTCGTCTAGAGTTTGAAAATCAACTACAAGGCACCAGGGAGTACCAATTTCATCTTGGCGGCGGTATTTTTTGCCGATATTGCTGCTGTCGTCAAAATCAACCGAAAAACTTTTTTGAAGTGTTTGATAAATATTTGTGGCAGTATCGACCAATTCTGGTTTGTTTGAAGCTAGAGGGAAAACAGCTACTTTATATGCGGCAATTTTGGGATTGATTTTTAAGTAAACCCGGGTTTGGCCATTGTCCATAGTTTGCTCTTGATAGGCGTCCAGTAGTAAAAAGAAAAAGCTTCTATCGACTCCGCCTGAAGTTTCAACAATATGGGGAATATATTTTTTACCAGTAGTTTGGTCGATATAAGACAAATCTTTGCCTGAAAACTTAGAGTGTTGGGTTAGGTCATAATCGGCTCTCCAATGAATACCTTCCATTTCAGCCCATCCCCAGGGAGCGTTGTATTCAATATCAAAAGCTTTTTTGGCGTAAAAAGCCAATTCGTCTTTGAGGTGCTGTCTAAAGCGGAGATCGGCTTTAGTGTTAAATAAGCTTTGATACCAATCCATTCTTTGCTGTTTCCAGTAGTCGTACCATTTGTCCATTTGGGTAGCTTCTACAAAATATTGAATATCCCATTGTTCAAATTCGCGAGTCCGGTACAAAAAGTTTTTAGGTGTAATTTCATTTCTAAAGCCTTTTCCAATTTGAGCTATACCGAAAGGTATTTTGACTCTAGAGGAGTCAACTACATTTTTAAAATTTAAATAAATGTTTTGGCAGGCTTCACCACGCAGATAAGCCGGTATTTTTTCACCTTCAATAACGCCAATCTCAGTTTTAAAAAGAATATTATAAGAACGGGCTTCGGTAAATTGGCCACCACATTCGGGGCATTTTTTAGCGTTATCAATTAGGTCTGGCCTAAATCTTTTATGACAATCTTTGCATTCGACCAAAACATCACCAAAATTTTTGACATGACCGGAGGCCTGCCAAACAGTTGGATGAGTAATGATAGAGCCGTCTATGCCAACCACATCGGCTCGGTTGACCACATTATCGGTCCACCACAGGTTTTTCCAGTTAAGTTTCATCAGTGATCCAATTGGTCCATAATCGTAAAACCCTTGGACACCTCCATAAATTTCTGAATTCTGAAATACTATTCCCCTTCTTTTAGCTAGAGATACAATTTTACTTACTAAGTCTTTCATAGTGGTAGTTTAACAAATATTAAATTATTTTTGAGGTTTGG
>ENA-UOWO01007164-UOWO01007164.1-activated-sludge-metagenome-genome-assembly--contig:-NODE-7164-length-11131-cov-4.825749_pt1 | contig 11131 bp, 10 predicted proteins | sample MGYA00238148_ERZ761564 | MGnify/ENA primary metagenome ERZ761564 (study PRJEB28885, sample SAMN05720194) | activated sludge metagenome | isolation source: Anaerobic digester | place: USA...
GGTTATCCATACCGTTTCATTGAACCCTGAAGTCGATGCCGATATCGCTTCCATGATTGCGGTGAGCGCAGCTTTGAGCATCAGTGGCATTCCTTTCAACGGCCCTATCGGTGCCGCTCGTGTGGGTTATGTGAATGGTCAATATGTGTTGAACCCTGGCCAAACAGCACGAAAAGATTCCATCATGGACTTGGTGGTTGCTGGTACAGAATCTGCCGTTTTGATGGTGGAATCAGAAGCGCAACAGCTCAGCGAAGAAATCATGTTGGGCGCGGTTGTGTTCGGTCACGAGCAAGGCAATATTGCCATCAACGCCATTCACGACTTGGTGCGTGATGCCGGCAAACCTGTTTGGGACTGGAAAGCACCAGCGAAAAACGAGCCATTGATTGCAAAAATTGATGCTTTGGCAAAAGACAAATTGGTTGCTGCTTACCAAATCCGCAACAAACAAGCACGTACCCAAGCTTGCCGCACCGCCTATGCTGAAGTCATTGCAGCGTTGACGGCAGAAGGCGTTGAATTTGACAAAGTAGCGATTGAAGGATTGCTGTTTGAAGTGGAAGCCAAAATCGTTCGCGGTCAAATTTTGGCCGGCGAGCCACGCATTGATGGTCGCGACACACGCACTGTGCGTGCGATTGAAATTCGCAACAGCGTTTTGCCTCGCACTCATGGTTCTGCCTTGTTCACACGTGGTGAAACGCAAGCTTTGGTGGTGACCACATTGGGCACAGAGCGCGATGCACAACGCATTGATGCGTTGTCAGGTGACTTTGAAGACAACTTCATGCTGCACTACAACATGCCTCCGTTCGCCACTGGCGAAACAGGTCGTGTGGGCACACCTAAGCGCCGCGAAATCGGTCACGGCCGTTTGGCCAAACGTGCTTTGGTTGCTGTATTGCCAAGCAAAGAAGAATTCCCCTACACCATGCGTGTGGTGTCTGAAATCACCGAATCCAACGGTTCTTCATCCATGGCATCGGTTTGCGGTGGTTGTTTGTCATTGATGGATGCTGGCGTGCCTTTGAAAGCACACGTTGCAGGTATTGCAATGGGTTTGATCAAAGACGGCAACCGTTTTGCCGTATTGACCGATATTTTGGGCGACGAAGACCATTTGGGCGATATGGACTTTAAAGTGGCTGGTACCACCAACGGTATCACTGCTTTGCAAATGGACATCAAAATCCAAGGCATTACCAAAGAAATCATGCAAGTGGCATTGGCACAAGCCAAAGAAGCACGCGTCCACATTTTGGGCAAAATGCAAGAAGCCATGGGCGAAGCAAAAACAGAAGTCTCCAGCTTTGCGCCTAAGTTGTACACCTTCAAAATCAATCCAGAAAAAATCCGTGATGTGATTGGTAAAGGCGGCGCTGTCATTCGTGCTTTGACTGAAGAAACGGGTTGCCAAATCAATATCAGCGAAGATGGCACCATCACCATTGCGGCTACGGAATCTGCGAAAGCTGATGAAGCCAAACGCCGCATTGAAGAAATTACCGCAGAAGTTGAAATTGGCAAAATCTACGAAGGTCCAGTGACCAAGATATTGGATTTCGGTGCATTGGTTAACTTGTTGCCAGGCAAAGACGGTTTGTTGCACATCAGCCAAATTGCACATGAGCGTGTTGAAAAAGTCAGCGACTATCTCAAAGAAGGTCAAATCGTCAAAGTCAAAGTCATGGAAACGGATGAAAAAGGCCGCGTGAAATTGTCGATGAAGGTATTGACTGAGCGTCCAGAGCAAGCGCAATCCTGAACCTGAGTGCTGCAACGCATTGGCGTATTTGTTGTCAGACCAATAAGGTCAAATGCTATATATTTAATAGCACTATAGGCAATAAATACGCAGGCTACAGCCAAATTTGATGTAAATTTTCCGTAAACCATGCTAGCCTTTGAAATCTCCACCTATGGCGCGCCCGACGTGTTGCGCTTAACCGAGCGCGACACCCCTGTTGCCGCTGGTGGTGAGGTGTTGATTCAAGTGACTGCCAGTGGCATCAATCGCCCTGATGTGTTGCAACGTACTGGCAACTACCCAGTACCTCCTGGCGCATCAGATATTCCTGGCTTGGAAGTTGCGGGCACCATTGTCAGTGGCGATGCGGCTGCCATGTCATCGCATGGGTTGAAAGTGGGTGATCGTGTTTGTGCCTTGGTCAGCGGAGGAGGCTATGCGCAGTTTTGCGTGGCGCCAGCAGCACAATGTTTGCCAGTGCCAAAAGGGTTGACGGACATTGAAGCAGCTAGCTTGCCTGAGACCTTTTACACCGTTTGGAGCAATGTATTTGAACGTGCACGTTTGCAAGCAGGTGAGACATTTTTGGTGCAAGGCGGCAGCAGTGGCATTGGCGTGACTGCCATTCAAATGACCAAAGCATTTGGCGCAACTGTGATTGCCACTGCTGGCAGTGACGACAAATGTGCGGCTTGCGAAAAGCTGGGAGCCGACCACACAATCAACTATAAAACACATGATTTTGCTACTGAAATCCAACGCATCACCCAGCAACAAGGTGTGAATGTCATCTTGGATATGGTGGCTGGTGACTATGTTGCCAAGGAAATTGCATGTTTGGCTGAAGATGGTCGCTTGGTCATCATTGCAGTCCAAGGTGGTATCAAGAGTGAATTTAACGCGGGTATGGTGTTGCGCAAGCGCTTAACCATCACGGGTTCGACATTGCGTCCACGACCTATTGCATTTAAAGCGGCCATTGCCCAAGCATTGCGTCAAAATATTTGGCCACTACTGGAAAATGGTAGGATTCAACCCGTTATTCACAGCGTATTTCCAGCCAGTAACGCGCAAGCTGCCGCTCAGGCGCATGCGCTGATGGAAAGTAATCAGCATGTGGGAAAATTGGTATTGGATTGGCAAAACTGAAACTTATCGCAAAACAAAACAAAGCAAAAATAGTGAACGAATTCAAATCATGAAAAAGAAATTAATCGCTGGAAATTGGAAAATGAATGGCAGTTTGGCTGCCAATTCTGCTTTGGTCGCAGCTTTGGATGCGGGGCTGCATGTGCGCATGCCTGCTAAATGTGAAGTTGCATTGTGTGTGCCATCAGTCTATTTGGCGCAAATGCAGCAGCTCTGCAGCAAAAATGCGATTGAATTGGGTTCGCAAGATGTGTCTGTCCATGAATCGGGTGCGTATACGGGTGAAACATCAGCCAATATGCTGAAAGACTTTGGCGTTCGTTACGCCATCGTCGGTCATTCTGAGCGCCGCCAATACCATGGTGAAACCGATGAGTTGGTCGCTAAAAAAGCGCAAGTGGCTTTGGCGGCAGGGATCACACCGATTGTTTGCATTGGTGAAACTTTAGCCGAGCGCGAAGCGGGTAAGACCGAAGAAGTTGTGAAGCGTCAGTTGGCGGCAGTCATTCACACAAATGGCCATTGCATCAGTGAAATTGTGTTGGCTTATGAACCGGTTTGGGCAATTGGTACTGGCAAGACGGCAACGCCAGAGCAAGCGCAAGCTGTACACGCCTTGTTGCGTACGCAGTTGAATGCTGCAAGCAAGCAAGCCGACCGCATTCAAATTTTGTACGGTGGCAGCATGAACGCAGCCAATGCCGCAACGCTGTTGGCCCAACCCGATATTGACGGAGGTTTGATTGGCGGAGCGTCTCTCAAAGCCGCAGATTTTTTATCAATTATTGCTGCAGCCAGCGTATAACAAGCCAAGCATGCTATAAATTTAGGAGTATGAAATGAGTGTTTTTTTAAATGTTATTTTGATTGTTCAAATTGCGTCAGCCATTGGCATGATCGGTTTGATTTTGGTTCAGCACGGCAAAGGTGCTGACATGGGTGCTGCATTTGGCAGCGGTGGGTCTGGCAGCTTGTTTGGTGCCAGTGGCAGTGCCAACTTTTTGTCCCGCACCACTTCAATTTTGGCAGCGGTATTTTTTGTAAGCACATTGTTGTTAACTTACTTGGGTGGTAGCCGTTCAAGCTCAACAGGCAGTGTTTTAGAAGGCGCAGCAGTGACTGCTCCAGCCGCAGTTCCAGCAACAGCCCCAGCAAGCCCTGCAAACCAAATTCCAGGTTCAGCACCAGCAAGCACAACTGCACCCGCATCTTCACAAGTACCTGTACAAACACCAGCAAGTGTGCCAACAACTGCACCTGCTGCAAAGACTTCGACTGTGCCAGTTACCCCAGCAACATCAAACACTCCCGCAAATGGTGCGGCACAAATTCCTGCCAAATAATTTCACAGTTTGGGTAGCAACGTACCCAGCTATTTATTTGCATATTTAGAGAGTGGCTGTGCTGAAATATCAGCGTACTAGGGTAAACTACTAGATAGTTCAAAGAACTTGTTTTTTGAACTAAAAAAACAGCCGTCGTGGTGAAATTGGTAGACACGCTATCTTGAGGTGGTAGTGGCGAGAGCTGTGCGAGTTCGAGTCTCGCCGACGGCACCAAATAATTCAGCATTCAAACGCCCTCAAGGGGTGTGCGATTGCAAACGAGACCTTTAAGAACTATATGTTGGACCTTAATCAGTACCTACCCGTTCTCTTGTTCATCTTGGTGGGCATAGCCGTTGGCATTGTGCCCCAAGTTTTAGGTTACTTGCTCGGCCCCAATCGTCCCGACCCTGCTAAAAATTCAGCCTACGAATGCGGATTTGATGCTTTTGGTGACGCGCGCATGAAGTTTGATGTGCGTTACTACTTGGTCGCCATCCTTTTCATTTTGTTTGACTTGGAAATTGCTTTTCTATTTCCATGGGCAGCTGCGCTCAAAGAGGTAGGCATCGCAGGTTTCTTGGGTGTGTTGAGCTTTTTGGCAATTCTGGTTGTGGGTTTTATCTACGAGTGGAAAAAAGGTGCTTTGGACTGGGAATAAACCCCAACCATGAGTAAATTGTCATCCAAACGCAAGTATTCAAGAATAAACTGGACTCATCATGGCAATTGAAGGTGTATTTGATAAAGGCTACATGACCACGAGTTATGACTCGGTGGTTAACTGGGCAAAAACGGGTTCTATCTGGCCAATGACATTTGGCTTGGCTTGCTGTGCAGTAGAGATGATGCATGCTGCCATGCCACGCTACGATATCAGCCGTTTTGGTGCTGAAGTGTTTCGCGCCAGTCCACGCCAATCTGATTTGATGATTGTCGCCGGCACTTTGTGCAACAAAATGGGCCCGGCATTGCGCAAGGTTTACGACCAAATGAGCGAACCGCGTTGGGTCATTTCAATGGGTTCATGCGCCAATGGTGGTGGCTATTACCACTACAGTTACTCGGTGGTGCGTGGTTGTGATCGCATCGTTCCGGTTGATGTCTATGTGCCAGGTTGTCCACCTACTGCTGAGGCATTGATTTACGGCATTATTCAATTGCAGCAAAAAATTCGTCGCACCCAGACGATTGCTCGCGTTTAAGTACAGGACTTTTGATGACGACTTTTGCTGTCAATCCAGAAAAACTCAAAGACACACTGGTTCAAGTCCTTGGCGAGAAAGTCAAGCGCATTGATGTTGCTTTGAGTGAGATTAACTTGGTTGTTGATGCCGCCGATTATTTGGCAACATCAATGTTGTTGCGCGATTCGCCCGCTTGCAAATTTGAGATGTTGCTCGATTTGTGCGGTGTTGACTATTCTGCTTACCAAGACGGTCGATATGAAGGTCAGCGTTACGCCGTGGTATTGCAATTGTTATCTGTTACCTTGAATCAACGTGTGCGTTTGAAAGTGTATTTGCCGGATGATGCGCCCAACATTCCCACTATCAGTGAGATTTGGAGTTCGGCCAATTGGTACGAGCGCGAAGCTTTTGATATGTACGGCATCATCTTTGAAGGGCATCCGGATTTACGCCGCATATTGACTGATTACGGTTTTGTGGGACATCCTTTGCGCAAAGACTTTCCTACATCTGGCTATGTGGAAATGCACTATGACGAATCGCAAAAACGCGTCATCTACAAACCGGTCAGTATTGAGCCTCGTGAAATAACACCGCGCATTATTCGTGAAGAGAACTATGGCAGAAATTAAAAACTACACACTTAATTTTGGCCCACAACACCCAGCCGCACACGGCGTGTTGCGATTGGTGCTGGAGTTAGATGGTGAGGTGATTCAGCGCGCCGATCCTCACATTGGCTTGTTACATCGGGCCACTGAAAAATTGGCCGAAAGCAAAACCTATATGCAGGCATTGCCCTACATGGACAGGCTGGATTATGTGTCCATGATGTGTAATGAACATGCATATTGTTTGGCAATTGAAAAAATGATGGGCATTGAAGTGCCCATCCGCGCACAATACATCCGCGTGATGTTTTCCGAAATCACCCGTTTGATGAACCATTTAATGTGGTTGGGTGCACACGCTTTGGATTGCGGTGCCATGACCCCAATCATGTTTGCTTTCCGCGACCGCGAAGATTTGTTTGATATGTATGAAGCAGTCAGTGGTGCGCGCATGCATGCGGCTTATTTCCGTCCAGGCGGCGTTTACCGTGATTTGCCAGACACCATGCCGCAATACAAAGCCAGCAAGATCCGTAATGGCAAAGCAATTGACCGCATGAACAGCAATCGCCAAGGCAGTTTGTTGGATTTCATTGAGGATTTCACCAAGCGTTTCACCCCTAGTTTGGCTGAATACCACAGCTTGCTTACTGAAAACCGTATTTGGAAGCAGCGCACAGTTGATATTGGTGTTGTCACGGGTGAACGTGCCATGAACATAGGCTTTACGGGTCCTATGTTGCGTGGTTCTGGCGTGGCTTGGGACTTGCGCAAGCAACAACCGTACGAGATTTACGACAAGCTAGACTTTGATATTCCGGTGGGCAAAACAGGCGATTGTTATGACCGCTATTTGGTGCGTATGGAAGAAATGAAGCAATCCAACAGTTTGATTCAACAATGTGTCACTTGGTTGCGTGCCAATCCTGGCCCTGTCATCACGGATAACCACAAGGTTTCCTCACCCGCACGTGCGGACATGAAATCAGATATGGAAAGTTTGATTCACCACTTCAAGTTGTTCACCGAAGGTTTTTGTGTGCCAGAAGGTGAAGCCTATGCGGCGGTAGAACATCCAAAAGGCGAGTTTGGCATTTACATGGTGAGCGATGGTGCGAATAAACCATACCGATTGAAAATTCGCGCCCCAGGTTTTGCGCACTTGGCCGCTTTAGACGAGGTAGGTAAGGGACACATGATTGCAGATGCTGTAGCGATTATTGGAACCATGGACATTGTGTTTGGGGAGATTGATCGATGAGTGTTAATCCCCAGATGAGTCTTAGCGAGTCAACAACTGCGCGCTTCGCAAAAGAAGTCGCTAAATACCCTGCTGATCAAAAACAATCGGCCGTCATGGCGTGCTTAGCCATTGTGCAGCAGGAGCAAGGTTTTGTGAGCGCTGAAAGCGAGCGCCAAGTTGCCGAGTACTTGGGCATGCCGGCCATGGCAGTGCATGAGGTGACCACCTTTTACAACATGTACAACCAACAACCCTGTGGCAAATTCAAGTTGAATGTATGCACCAATTTGCCTTGCCAATTGCGTGGTGGCGGCAAAGCATTACAAGATCTTGAAACGAAATTGAGCATCAAAATGGGACAAACCACTGCGGATGGTTTATTTACCCTGCAACAAAGTGAATGTTTAGGTGCATGTGCTGATTCTCCTGTGCTTTTGGTGAATGACCGTGACATGTGCAGTTTCATGTCGACTGAACGTTTGGTCGCGCTGGTCGATGGCTTGCGTGAAAGTGCCGGCGCCAGTGTCAGTGCATCTCCCACTTCTGCAACTCCCCAGAAGGAGCAAGCATGAACACTACAGTAAATCAAGTTTTAGCCAAGTTTGCCGCGACAGGTGAACAAACATCATTCCATGGTCGCCATATCGAGCCGCAAATCATGGCGGGATTGGATGGCAGCAATTGGCGTTTAAAAGACTATGTGGCGCGTGGTGGTTACCAAGCGCTCAGAAAAGTTTTGGGAAAATCACAAGAGGCTGGTGCTGAAGCAATGACGCAAGACCAAGTGATTGCGACTGTGAAAGAGTCCGGTTTGCGTGGACGCGGTGGCGCAGGTTTCCCAACTGGCTTGAAGTGGAGCTTCATGCCACGGACGTTTCCTGGTCAAAAATATCTTGTGTGCAATTCGGACGAAGGTGAACCAGGTACGTGCAAAGACCGCGACATCATGCAGTTCAATCCGCACATTGTGATTGAAGGCATGATCATTGCCGCTTATGCCATGGGTATCAAGGTTGGCTACAACTACATTCATGGCGAGATTTTTGCGACGTATGAACGTTTTGAAGAAGCACTCGAAGAAGCCCGTGCAGCAGGTTATCTGGGCGACAACATCTTAGGTAGCGACTACAGTTTCCAGTTGCATGCAGCCCATGGTTTCGGCGCATACATTTGCGGTGAAGAAACCGCATTGCTGGAATCGTTGGAAGGTAAAAAAGGTCAGCCACGTTTCAAACCACCATTCCCTGCAAGCTTTGGCCTGTATGGCAAGCCCACCACAATTAACAACACAGAAACATTTGCGGCTGTACCTTGGATCATTCGCAATGGTGGCGCAGCTTATCTGGCTTGTGGTAAACCAAATAATGGCGGTACAAAAATATTTTCAGTCAGTGGTGACGTTGAAAAGCCTGGTAATTACGAAATTCCATTGGGAACACCCTTCTCTAAATTATTGGAACTCGCTGGTGGCGTGCGCAAAGGGCGTCAGCTTAAAGCAGTGATACCTGGCGGCTCATCTTCACCTGTTTTACCTGCCTCTATCATCATGGATTGCACCATGGACTATGACTCCATTGCCAAAGCCGGTTCCATGTTGGGATCTGGCGCGGTGATTGTTTTGGACGATAGTCGTTGCATGGTGAAAAGTTTGCAACGTTTGAGCTACTTTTATATGCACGAATCCTGCGGCCAGTGCACGCCGTGCCGTGAGGGTACAGGCTGGTTGTCGCGAATGGTGGATCGCATAGAAAACGGACAGGGCAAACTCAGTGACATCGATTTGTTGAATTCTGTCTCTGATGATATTCAAGGTCGCACCATTTGCGCTTTGGGTGACGCTGCAGCCATGCCGGTGCGCGCCATGATCAAGCATTTCAGAGATGAATTCGTTCACCATATTGAACATAAAAAATGTGTGGTCGATACCTACGTATAACCGTCACAAGCTAACAAAGCCAAAATATTTATTCAAGCGTAAACAAAATGATCGAAATTGAACTTGACGGCAAAAAAGTGCAAGCTACTGAAGGCAGCATGATCATGCACGCGGCTGAGCAAGCGGGGACCTACATCCCCCATTTTTGCTATCACAAGAAATTGAGCATTGCCGCCAGTTGCCGCATGTGCTTGGTGGATGTCGAGAAAATGCCAAAGCCCATGCCGGCGTGCGCGACACCAGTTGCGCAAGGCATGGTAGTTCGCACCAAATCTGACAAAGCCATCAAAGCACAAAAATCCGTGATGGAGTTTTTGCTCATCAACCATCCACTTGATTGCCCCATCTGCGATCAAGGTGGCGAATGCCAATTGCAAGATTTGGCTGTGGGCTATGGTGGCACCAAGTCACGTTACGAAGAAGAAAAACGCGTCGTTGCTCACAAAGACGTGGGTCCACTCATCAGCATGGAAGAGATGAGTCGTTGCATTCATTGCACACGTTGTGTTCGTTTTGGGCAAGAAATTGCCGGTGTGATGGAATTGGGCATGTCACATCGTGGTGAGCATGCTGAAATCGAAACGTTTTTAGGTCAAACAATTGACTCAGAATTGTCAGGCAACATGATTGATATTTGCCCTGTCGGAGCGCTAACCAGCAAACCTTTTCGCTACAGTGCACGCACATGGGAATTAAGCCGTCGTAAATCAATCAGCCCACATGATTCGACAGGCACCAACTTGATTGTGCAGGTTAAAAACAACAAAGTCATGCGCGTTGTGCCACTGGAAAACGAAGATGTCAATGAATGTTGGATTGCTGACCGCGACCGTTTTTCATATGAAGCTTTGAACAGCGATGAGCGATTAACAACACCTATGCTAAAGCAGGGTGGCATTTGGAAAGAAGTGGATTGGCAAACCGCTTTGGAATATGTCGCCAATGGCTTGAAACAAATCAAAGCCGATCATGGCGCAGCCAGCTTGGGCGCCTTGCTTAGCCCACACTCCACAGTTGAAGAATTGCACTTGGCTACATCTTTGATGCGTGGTTTAGGCAGTGATAACCTTGATCACCGTTTGCGTCATGCCGAGTTTCCGGCTTTCAATGGTGTGCGTTGGTTGGGTTGCAGCATTGCATCTTTATCCAACCTTGATCGTGCATTGATCATTGGATCCAATATTCGTAAGGACCACCCCTTGTTTGCGCAGCGGTTCAGGCAAGCGATTCGCAAAGGCGCTGTTGTGCATACAATTGCTGACGCCAATAATGCTATAAATAATATAGCACCTCAGGCAATAAATACACAGACTACAGCCATATTTGATACATATAATGCATGGTCAACTATATTGGCTGAAATAGCGTCTGCCATCGCCACAGAGCTGAATAAATCTGCACCTGTTGCGACGACTACTGTTTCGAATGAAGCGAAAGTGATTGCAGCATCACTGTTAAGTGGTGAACGCAAAGCCATTTTGTTGGGTAGCGCGGCCGCACACCATCCCAAAGCGTCTGGCATATTGTCACTTGCCAATTGGATTGGTCAACATACCAACGCCAGCGTTGGTTATCTGACAGAAGCTGCAAACACAGTCGGTGCACAGTATGTTGGTGCACAGCCTTTGAAAAATGGTTTGTCAGCTGGCCAAATGTTGTCAAACGACAAGCATGGTTTAAAAGCAGTATTGCTTTTGAACAACGAACCTGAGTTTGATTCGGCCGCAGGAAAGCTTGCTAAAGACGCTTTGTTGCAAGCGCAAATGGTGGTGAGCATGAATCCATTTAAAGCCAATATGGATGTTTGTGATGTGATGCTCCCTACTGCGCCTTTCACGGAGACTTCAGGTAGTTTTGTGAATGCCGAAGGTCGCTTGCAAAGTTTCCATGCAGTGGTTAAACCATTGGGTGAAACACGTCCAGCTTG
>ENA-UOWO01007169-UOWO01007169.1-activated-sludge-metagenome-genome-assembly--contig:-NODE-7169-length-11126-cov-11.230151_pt1 | contig 11126 bp, 13 predicted proteins | sample MGYA00238148_ERZ761564 | MGnify/ENA primary metagenome ERZ761564 (study PRJEB28885, sample SAMN05720194) | activated sludge metagenome | isolation source: Anaerobic digester | place: USA...
AAAATGCCTTCAAAATTGCGGAAAAATACCATGCCGAGGCGCTTTGCGCCGAGGCAACATCTTACGATTTCACAAAAAGTGAAAATTGGCGGTGTTTTTTGATTGATGTTCGAACTTTTTTTGACGAAAATCCTGAAAACTAATTTGGACTCGGCGGGGCAAACTATTTTTCTGGGGGAATGGAATTGCCCCGCCTCGGCTTTCTTCCCGCCCGCAGGAGGGGTCTGGGGAGGAATGCGGGCGGGATTTTGAACCTTTCCTTTTTCGCTTCCGAATTTCGTATTTTGCAAAGCAAAATGCGCCACCAAAAGAGATGTTGCCCTTGACCCACCCAACCCATTCGCGGGCAACGCAAAGGAACTCCCTAAAATTTTTCTTTGACTAAATGCTAAAAATTTCATATACTAACTATTGATAAGTGATGATTTTAATACTATATAACTATAATAGTAAAACTATACGAATATGTCAAAGGAAAAATCCACAATCGGCGAGAATATAAAGAAATACCGAAACAAGCTCGGCATTTCGCAAGATGTCTTATCAAAAAAGGCGGATTTAGCTTTTCATACGATTGCCAAAATTGAAGCGGGATCAACTCCTAACCCTACGATTGATACAGTCAAAAAAATTGCGGACGCTCTTGGCGTTTCGCTTGATGATTTAATGAAATAAATTATGGCACAAGTATTCAAAACAACAGATTATACAATCGGGAAACTAATGGACGATATTGAAATTGGCGATATTGCTTTGCCAGATATTCAGCGTCCGTTCGTTTGGTATAAAAAAATATCAAAAGTCCGTGATTTGTTTGATTCAATTTATCGCGGTTATCCAATCGGATATTTGCTTTTCTGGGAAAATGCAAATCGTAGCGATTATAAAAATATCGGTTTTGATGAGAAGAAAAGAAAAATTCCGAGATTTTTGATTATTGACGGACAGCAAAGATTGACAGCGCTTTTCGCCGTTATGAAAAATCAGGAAGTTTTGACTCCTGATTATGAAAGCAAAACTATCAAAATTGCTTTTCGCCCAATAGACGCGCTTTTCAAAGTCGGCGACGCGGCGACCGATCGCGACCCCGAATATATTCCCGACCTTTCAGCTCTTTGGTCTGGCGAGGGTGATTTTGCTATCATTAGCAATTTTATTTCAGCACTTAAAGAAAAAAGAGAAATCACAAAGGAGGAAGAAAAGACAATTTCCTCAAACATTCAATCGCTTATAAACATCAATAAATATCCTCTCACAGCTCTTGAAATTGCGCCTAATTTAGAAGAAGAAATTGTCTCAGATATTTTCGTTCGCATAAACAGCCAAGGTGTAAGTTTGACGCAAGCCGATTTTATTTTGACTTTACTTTCCGTCTATTGGGAAGAAGGCAGGAAAGAAATTGAACAGTTTTGTATTGATTCAAGAAAAATCCCAGAAAAAGAAACTCGTTTCTCGTCTTTCAATTATCTGATAAAGCCCGACCCAGACGATATGCTTCGTGTTTTGGTTGGTCTGACATTCCACCGAGCAAAAATGAAAGATGTCTATTCCATTATTCGCGGACGCGATATGGAAACAGGAGAATTTTCAGAAGATTTGCGAACGCAACAATTTGATAAATTGAAATTAAATTTGCCGACTATTCTTGATAATACGAATTGGCAAAGCTTTCTGAAAATTCTTATTGGTGGCGGATATAAAGACGAAGAACTTATATCGTCAAAAAGTGCCGTTTTGTATAGCTATATTCTTTATCTTATTGGAAAACAAAATTTCAATACGCAAAATCACGAATTGCAGAGAATTATCGGGCGTTGGTTTGTTATGTCTTCCCTCACGGGCAGATATTCTTCTTCGCCAGAAACCGCCTTTGAAAAGGATCTAAACAGAATCAAAGAGTTTAGCCCCGACGGATTTATCAGCGGACTTGAAAAGATAATCGGCGAGAATCTAACTAATGATTTTTGGGATATTACGCTTGTCGGGCAAATGGAAACATCATCAGCAAGAAGCCCAGAGGCAAATGCTTTTTATGCCGCGCTCAACAAGCTCGGCTCGCCAGTTTTATTTTCTCGCAAACTTGTTGGTGATCTTTATGATCCGTCGCTGAAAATCAAAAAGAAGCGTTTGGAAAAACACCATATTTTTCCGAGAAATTATCTTATTTCAAAATACGGATTTGATAAAAACAAAGACAAAGCAAAAATAAACCAGATTGCCAACCTGACATTTTTGGAATTTGAAGATAATATCGAAATCAGCGACAACAAACCAAGTGAATATTTTGCAATGGTGCAAAAAAGGTTCGGCGAGAGCGAAATTAAAGAAATGCTGGCACAACACGCTATTCCAGAAAATTTTTATCAGCTTGAATATGACGACTTTTTGCAAGAAAGAAGAAGGCTGATGACCGGAATTATAAAAAAAGCGTTTAACAAAATATAACTATGGAAAATACTTTTGAAAAAATTTTGAAAGACGGCGAGCGAAAAGGATATTTTCGCGTCTTAAACGACGGTGCTAAAATTGAATATTTGCCGTCGGAGCATAAAGAAAATTTGAATGACCCAGAGGAAAAAGTCCGCGCCGAATACTATTTTGATTTGCTTGAAAAATATCACTACCCCGCCAAGCGCGTTGAGCTTGAAACGGAAATGCCCGCTCGCGTGCCTCGCTTTTTTGCCGACATCGTTATTTATGAGGACGACGCAAAAAAGAAACCTTATATCGTCGTTGAGTGCAAAAAAGACGGCATTTCGGACGCGGAATTTGAGCAAGCCACCAAGCAAGCAATCGGCAACGCTCGCGTGCTTCACGCTCGGTTTGCGATTTGCGTTGCGGGCAATACTCGCCGAGCAATGGAAACGGCGGAATGGAACGACAAAGAGCCAGAAAAAGCAACCATTACCGATATTCCTATTTCCTACGGAAAAATTGAAGAATATCGCTTCAAAAAAGGCGATCCCGATTGGGATTTGAAAACGCTTGATAAGTCAGAATTGAAACGAGCTTTGGAAAAATCCCACAACACGCTTTGGGCGGGTGGAAAAAGAAATCCGACAGTCGCTTTTGACGAGCTTTGCAAAATCATTTTCGTAAAAATCCGCGACGAAAAACGCGGACGCAAAACTGGCGAGTATTACGATTTTCAAATCAAGACGCACGAAAAAGCCGAGAGCGTATATAAAAGATTAGACGCGATTTATCAGGAAGCGAAACAAAAAGACCCCGAAGTTTTCAAAGAAAGTTTGAAAATAGACCCTGAAGAACTTTATACCGTCGTCGGACACTTGCAGAGCGTGTCGCTCAACAAAACCGACCTTGATACTAAGGGCGTGGCGTTTGAGCAGTTTATGGAAGATTTTTTTAAGGGCAGAAGCGGGCAATACTTCACGCCTCGCGAGATTGTGAGTTTTGCCGTCAAAATGATGGATATAAAAAATGATGACCTTGTGCTTGATCCCGCTTGCGGTTCGGGCGGATTTCTTTTGCACGCTCTTGACGAAGTGCGAAACCAAGCCGAGGAATACTACGAGGGCGACGACGCGGAAAAATATCGCTTTTGGCACGATTTTGCGCAAAACAATCTTTTTGGCATTGAGATAAATGATTCAATCGCCCGCGTCGCCAAAATGAACATGATTATCCACGACGACGGACACACGAATGTGATCGGCTTTGACGCTTTGGAAGATGTCGGCAAAATGACCGAGAAGAACAGAGGTTTTGAGAAAAATCGTTTTGATGTGATTGTTACCAATCCGCCGTTTGGCGCGAATGTGAAGCGAAGCGAACACCCATATCTTGAAAAATTTGCGCTTGGGCAAAACGGCAAAAAATCCCGCGATAACCAAAAAACCGAGATTTTGTTTATTGAGCGATGTATTGATTTTCTAAAGCCCGGAACTGGGCAAATGGCGATCGTGTTGCCAGACGGAATTTTGACAAATGCAAGCACGCAATATGTTCGTGATTTTATTATGGAACATTGTCAAATAATGGCGATTGTCAGCATGCCGATTTTTGCTTTTGCTCATTACGGCGCGGCGGTTAAATCTTCTCTTGTTTTTGTTCGCAGGAAAGCAGAAAGAGAAAAATTAGGTCGCTATAAAATCTTTATGGCGATAGCCGAGCATATCGGTTATGACGCAAAAGGCAAAAAGGACAATCAAAACGATTTGTTTAAAATTTGTGAGGAATATAAGAAATTCAAATAATATGGCAAAAAAGAACGACAACAATTTAGAAATCTTTACCATTTGGAGCGACGAAATAGAAAGCCGTCTTGATCCATATTTTTATCAAGGTTATTTTCGCGAACTTGAAAAAGAATTAAAGAATTGTAAATTTTCACTCTCAAAATTAGAAGATATTTGTTCCGCTATTCGTGGAGTAACTTATTCTGCTGACGATGAAGTTGAAGAAGGTTTGAAAATTTTGCGCGCTAACAATATTACTCTCGCAACAAATGAACTGAATTTTGATGATGTAAGAAACATCAAAGCAGATTTTCCAGTTTCAGAAGAACAGCGTTTGAAAAAGGGAGATATTTTGATGAGTGCGGCGAGCGGAAGTAAAGAGCATGTTGGGAAAGTTGCTTATATTGCCGAGGATACAGAATATTATTTTGGCAGTTTTATGATGGTTTTACGAGCAAATGAAAAAGTAAATCCGCAATATCTTTTTGAATTCTTATCAAGCAAAATTTTCCGTGGTTTGTTATTCCGAATTTTGGGCGGAACAAATATCAACAATCTTAATTTTTCAATGATAAAGGATTTTGAAATTCCTTTGCCGTCGCTTGAAATCCAAAAGAAAATAGCAGAAACAGCAAGCAAAAATCGAGAAAAGGCAAAAGAATTAGAGTTGCAAGCAAGAAAAATGGTTGCCGAAGTTGATAGTTTTGTCCTCGGCGAATTGGGAATCGAAATGCCAGAGGGGGGGGCAGAAAGGGTTTATAGTGTTTGGAGTGATTTATTGCTCGGCGGAAGACTTGACGCAGAATATTACAATCCGTTTTATGATTTGTTTTATAAAAAATTATCGGACGGAAAATATCAATTAACAATGATTGAAGATGTCGCTACTGATGTATTTCAAGGAGTTGGGAAAAAAGAAACCGAAAATCCAGAGTTTACTTTATTGAAAGTGAAAAACATCAAGAAAAATAATGAAATTGATTTTGAAGATACTGAATTTGTAGAGAGTGTTCCCGAAGACAAGGTTTTGCAGAATGGCGATATTTTATCTCCGTTTATTGGCGAGGCGGTTCGTCAATGTAAGTTTTCTGTTTTTGAAAATGGAGAGAAAAAATTTGCGGTTGATAATAATACAGGAGTTATCCGAATTGATAATACAAAAGCAAATAGTGAATATGTCGCATACGCGCTAAATTCGCAAATCGGGAATATGCAGTTAAAACATTTGATTGGTGGCGGTGGAGTTCCATTTCTGGGTTCTGAAAACGCAAGAAAACTAAAAATTCCATTGCCACCTGTTGCCATACAGAAAAAAATAGTTGATAAAATAAAAGAGCAACACAATAAAGCAAGGAATTTGCGCCAAGAAGCCGAAAGCGTGATCGCCGAAGCGCAAAAACAGACGGCAGAGATGATTTTTGCTTAAAATTTAGGTGGCGCGCCAGTTTTCAACTGGCACGAAATTTGGAAGCGAAAAAGGAAAGGTTCAAAATCCCGCCCGCATTCCTCCCCAGACCCCTCCTGCGGGCGGGAAGAAAGCCGAGGCGGGGCAATTCCATTCCCCCAGAAAAATAGTTTGCCCCGCCGAGTCCAAATTAGTTTTCAGAATTTTCGTCAAAAATTGTTCGAACTTCGTTCAAAAAACACCGCCAAAGATTTTCTTTTGTTATCATTAATTATGTCGCCTGTTCAAAATAAAATTTATCTTGTAATCTTTAGCTTAATTTTAATCACCTCTTTTTTTGCTATTTTTAAGCTAATTCAACAAAATAAATTATATTCACAGTCAATATCTAAACCCATCATAGCCCCCTTAGAAACCCAAAAAATAAATTGGGAACGAGCCGAACAACTTATGTCCGAGTGTCAAATCAAAAGTGTTTTTCAAAAACATGACTTATCAGTTACCATGCGCGGTCATGATAACCAAATATATGGGACAACCCAAAATAAAATCGATGATATCTTTAAACTTGCCAAAAAGTATCAAGGCCCATGTGACATCATTCAAATGATTAGTGAATAATGTTAAAATAAATTATCTCAAGTGAAGCTCTTTTATTACAAGTTAATAGGAGGTTTTAATGAATATTAGAATCAACGGTGTTAACTTAATAATTTCCCTAAAGGTTCGAAAAATGATTCACGACAAGTTTGTGGTCAAACTGGACCAACTTCTCCCCCAGTTTAATAACGAGTTAAAAACGGCCTCTCTTCATATCCAAAAGGACAAAAAATACAAAGACTATACCGCCAAATTTGATATGTCCCTTCCTGGTATGAAAAATCCAATTCATGCCGAGACTAAACACGACGACTTAACTGCCGCAATTGTTGATTTGCGTGAAGCTGTCGAACGTCAAATCAAAAAATACAAACACGCTGATTAGTCAATTGCTAATCAGTAATTTTTAGTTTAAAATACCACTCATGTCTAAATCTAAAAAAACACCTCGAATTTTGGTTGCCCTACTCTGTTCAGTTTGTGGTGCCCAAAATTATTTAACCGAAAAAAATAAAACCAATACTCCAGACAAGCTAAAATTTGTCAAATACTGTAAATGGTGCAAAAAAAGAACCGAACACAAAGAATCGATCAAACTAAAATAATCTCTTCTTTAGAAAACATTTATATCTCGCCTCTTGAGAGTTGTAATCTCGCCTGTAAATATTGCTACACAAAAAAAACCAGAGACGTTTTGTCCAACCAACAAATTTTAAAGTTTATTGATCAATATAATTTTTATTTGGAAAATTTCGCAGATACCATTTTTTCGAGTATCCAACGTGCGACGCACATTGGCCGACTTGAAAAAATGCGTATCAAGAAATTAAAAACTAAGTCTGTAATCCTTTGTGGAGGTGAGGTCTTCACCCTCCCCGATTTCACCAAATTAGTTAATCAATTGATTCAAAAAGATATATTTATAACAATAATTACCAATGGAACTATTGACCGACTTGACGAAATTGATCATCCAACAAACTGTCAAATCTTAGTTTCTCTCGACGGACCAAAAGAAATCCACGACAAAAATAGGGGTTCTGGCAATTTTGAAAAATCCATTAAATACATCAAACATGCTCAAAAACTTGGTTTTCCCGTCGGTATTATGTTTTTGGTCACCAAAGACTCTTATCCCTTCAAAGATTTTTTTCCACTAATTTTATCCACAGAACTAGAGAACCAGAGTACTAATCAACTAAATATCACCTATCTCACTGATCGCAAAATGTCCCTTACCAAAGAACAATGTGTAGATATCAAACTCCACTACCCCACCTTTCCTGCTAAAAATTTTGGTTGTTTTCAACTGTCACTTCAATCAAACGGAATTATCGCTGGTTGTTGCGAATCAAATAAATCTTTTGGTAAAATCACCGATAACCCAAAAACCTATGTCTCAAAATTTATAGACTCACTTACACCATGTCTCTCTTGCCCACTATCAAACCTACGATCTACAATCGACAATCGACAATCTAGCTGTGGTGGCTGTTCAGACCTTAATTATTATTGTGGTTATCCTCAAGAATTCCATAAAAACAATTGTCAAGATATAATCAAATTATTTAATAATTCAAACCCACCCCTGCTAACGCAGGACCTCCCTTAAAAATGGAGGCCCAAAAGTTTCCCTTTTTTAAGGGAAATGTCCTGAGCGAAGTCGAAGGACAAAGGGTTTAATCAATTTATGAATTTTACAAAACATTTTATTCACGAATGGACTATTCAAGCTCTTCGAGATTTTTTTATTGACAAAAATTTCCACGAAATTGACACTCCCACTCTTATGTCAAAAATCCCCATCGAACCTAATCTTTACCCTCTAAAAACCACTTGGACTCAAAAAAATAAAACTTTTTATCTACCAACCTCTCCCGAATCCTCTCTCAAAAAAATTATTGCCAAAGGAGTTGGTAACTGTTTTACAATTTCTAAAGTTTTTCGAGATCTTGAAGATACCGGTCCTACCCACAACCTCGAATTTTCCATGCTCGAATGGTATGAAATGAACAAAAACTATAAAGATATTGCTCAAACCACCCAAACTTTAATCCTCAATGTTTATCATCAAATTCTTAAAAAATTAAATTTGCCTCAAACTAATATTTTAAATTTTCAAGGCCAACAAATTGATTTAACCCCACCTTGGCACTCATTTACCCTTCAACAACTATTCAAAGAATATGCCGATATTGATTTATCTCAAAATCTTACCGCCGAAAAAATTATTACAACGGCAAAACTAAAAGGTTACAACATCGATGATGTTACCACTTGGGAGCCGCTTTATACTCAAATTTTTATCAACGAAATCGAATCCAAACTTCCCCAAGACAAACCGGTAATTATTTTTGATTACCCCACCCAACTCTCACCCCTCGCCCGCCGAAGTCTTGACGAAGGCGGGACTTATACCGGGTTTAGCGAAAGATTCGAATTTTATATCGGTGACATGGAAATTGGCAATGCCTATACTGAACTGACAGACTCCAAGATTCTTCAACAAAACTTTGACGCCGAAACTAAATTTAGACAAGAAAATAATCTTCCTGTCCACCCTTATGACCAAGATTTTGTCGAATCCTGCGGCCAAATGCCTCCTTGTGGCGGAATTGGGTTAGGTGTCGATCGTCTGGCCATGCTTTTTGCCGACTCCTCAAATATCGAAGACGTTCTTTATTTCCCCACCTCAAAATTTTAAAAAAATAATTTTTTATTGTAAAATTATCTTAGTTATGAAAAAGACTGAATCAAAGAAAAAAGAAACTGCGCCTGCTGTCCAAATAAAAAATTTTAATAAACCCATCGTTTTTAATTTCCCGGGAACCAAGTCGCCTGTTGATTTTAAGCCCAACGCTCGCTTTCAATCCATCAATCGTTCGAGGCGCTAAAATAAATTATTTCTTTTTGGGATATTGTTGGACTTCATCATGAACAAACTCTAACTCAATTCCAACTTTTTTAAACATTTCTTCCGACTCAACCCCAGCATGATATTTTTTCTGACAAACTACTCTTTTTATACCGCAATTTATCAATAACATGGCACAAACTCTACATGGTGTCATCCTACAATACACCGTCGCCCCGTCAATTGATACTCCCATTTTTGCCGCCTGACAAATTGCATTTTGTTCTGCATGAACCGTTCTAACACAATGTTCAGATACAGTTCCGTCTTCATTTAGCACTTTTTTCATTTGGTGACCCACATCATCACAATGAGATAACCCCATTGGTGAACCTACATATCCTGTAACCAAAATTTGTTTGTTTTTTACAATTACACAGCCACTTCGACCTCGATCACAAGTTGCTCGTTTCGAAATCGCTTCCATCACCTCCATAAAATATTCATCCCAACTCGGTCTGACATATTTAGATACATTTATTTTATTTTTTTTATTTGATTTGACCATAAATTTCTTCAATTTGTTGGTTTAAAAAATTAATATCTTTATTATTTACGATTGTAAAGTCAGCCATAGCAATTGGTCCACCCTTGTTCAATTTCTCCAATTCAGCATAATCCCTCGATTTAGCATCTTCTCTTGTTAAGGGTCTATTTCTAAAATCGACACCCCCATCAATATTTCTTTTTTCTAATCTCTCATACCTAATTTTAGGCGAAGCATAAACCGCGATTACAACCAAGTTGTCATTATAATGATCCTTCAAAATCTTATACTCCTCCCAACTATACAAACCATCCGCAATCACATTTCCATTTTTCATTAATTCATCAAATTTGGGTAAATTCAAAATTGCATAAGCAGCCATCCCATGGGTTTTTCTTAAATCCTCTCTGACCATTCTTTCATTTACCTCATTCACTTCCAAATTTCTTTTTTTTAACTCTTCAATTGTCAGTTGTCCAAAACGTATATATTGAAATCCATTTTTAACAAAAAAATCTGACACAACGCTCTTGCCTGCTCCACACATTCCTGAAACACACACAATTTTATTCATCCAAAACAATTTACCATTAAACGCCCCTCGAAACAAGGTCACTTATCCTCTTTACTAATATCTCTTAATAAGTTTTCAGCCTCAATTGTACTGATTTCTCTTCCTGCTTGTTCAAAAAGGCTTATTGGAATTAGTAGCACTTCATTATCAGCTAGCCCATTCTTGCCATTGCTAAACCTATCACCAATCGCGTGTATCCCCTTTTTTTCCAATAATTCTTTATTCGGTGAATTACAAGTATAGTGGACTACTCCCTGGTCAGTTTCTACCGTCCCCTCGGGCCGTCCCTTCTCATTAATTCTAAAAGACCCAAAATCTTTTGTTATTGCTTCTCCCATATTTTATTTTAATAATTTTAATTCAAGTTTACCAGCCAAAATAACAGAAATTGGCAGGTCCGCCAGGAGTTGAACCTGGAAAAGCAGTTTTGGAGACTGCAGGCCCATGAGGATTCGAACCTCAAATGGAGATTTTGGAGATCTCAGTGATAACCATTTCACTATGGGCCTAAATTTTTAAAGTGGATTTATCCGCCGAAGCTTTAGCGAAGGTGGACCTAAGGGGACTCGAACCCCTGACCTTCCCCATGCCATGGGGACGCGCTACCAACTACGCTATAGGCCCTAAACATTTTATTTTATCAAACCCCTGACCTGTCCGATGCTTCGGACCGCGCTACCAACTACCTGCCCGCAATCGCTGAAGCGATAGCTTCTGCAGGCGGGCGCTATAGGCCCGAAACTTGTCCCCTATTGTAACAAAAACCTAAACCCAACGCTACTAGTTTTCAGCTTTTATTTTGTGCTAATATGTAGCTACTTAATAGTTTATTTTAATTTATAAAGTTTTTACTTTACAAACTTTATACTTTATAACTTTATGAACTCAATCTCCAAAGCTGTTATTGCTGCTGCTGGTCGAGGAACCAGGTTTCTTCCTGTAGTTAA
>ENA-UOWO01007170-UOWO01007170.1-activated-sludge-metagenome-genome-assembly--contig:-NODE-7170-length-11124-cov-5.828982_pt1 | contig 11124 bp, 8 predicted proteins | sample MGYA00238148_ERZ761564 | MGnify/ENA primary metagenome ERZ761564 (study PRJEB28885, sample SAMN05720194) | activated sludge metagenome | isolation source: Anaerobic digester | place: USA...
CACAATTTTGCAGGTTTTTCTTCTAGTTGCAGTATTTCTCATTGCCGTCTGCGGGCTGGTTTATCAGCTGCTGGCCGGCACCATTTCGAGTTATCTTGTCGGTGATTCCGTCTATCAATTTTCTCTGGTAATCGGCCTGTTCATGAGCTCGATGGGGCTCGGTTCATTTTTGTCGCGCTTCATCAATGACAAACTCCACGACTGGTTCGTGCTTGTCGAAATCCTGACCGGCATGGCCGGCGGCCTGAGCTCAATTGTGCTCTTTGTAGCTTTTGCCCGCATCGATAATTACACACCTTTTCTTCTGCTGGTATCGATAACCATAGGCACGTTGATCGGGCTTGAACTGCCGATCATCCTGCGAATTGTCAAAGAACACAACACTCTGAAAATAGTGGTTTCGAATGTAATGACGGTAGACTATGCCGGCGCTCTGTTCGCTTCGCTGCTGTTTCCGATTATTCTGGTGCCGCAACTGGGGCTGGTTCGCACCGGGCTGATGTTCGGTACCATGAACGTTGCGGTAGCGGCTTCGGCAATTTATGTATTCAGAGAGCGCCTGAAATCGCGCAACAGTCTTATCGCTCTGGCAACAACGGGCATCATTCTTCTTGGCACCTGTTTTGTCTATGCTGACCACATTTCGACCTACACCGAAGATACGCTTTATAAAGACGAAATCATCTATTCGACGACATCTCCATATCAGCGCGTCGTTGTTACCCGCACCAAAAATGACATTCGCATGTTCATCAACGGCAGCATCCAGTTCAGCAGCCAGGATGAATACCGCTATCACGAGGCTCTTGTTTTTCCAGCAATGGCTTCAGCCCATTCGCGCCGCAATATTCTGGTTATCGGTGGCGGAGACGGCCTGGCCGCCCGCGAAATACTGAAGTTCGCCGAAGTTGAAAAGATAACCATTGTCGATATCGACCCGGCCATAACGACTTTCGCCCGCGACAACCTGCTGATGCGCGATCTCAATAAGGATTCGATGCGCAACTCCAAAACCCTGATCGTCAATGATGACGCCTGGAAATATCTCGAAAATGTTCAGGAAATGTTTGACGTAATCATTATCGACCTGCCTGACCCCGACAATCTGTCGCTCAGCCGTCTCTATTCAAAAACCTTTTATCGTCTGCTGGCCGGGAAACTTGCACGTGGCGGCAAGATTGTGACCCAGGCGACTTCACCACTCTATGCCCATAAAGCTTTCTGGTGCATCTATAACACCTTCGCCGCCATCGAGAACCCTCTTTTCAAGAGTGAAACAGCCTCTGAAACCGTTTATCTGCAGCCAGAAGCTTATCACTGCTATGTTCCATCATTTGGCAGCTGGGGATTTGTCATGGCTTCGAATGCTCCCTTCAACTGGCAGAATATCGAAATTGGCGTGCCGGCAAGATTTGTAAACAACGATTTCATCAAAGTTATGAACAGCTTCCCTCCCGACATCGCCAGAATCGAAACTGATGTAAACACTATCGACACACATGTTGTCAAATCATATTACGAAGAAGGCTGGGAAAAATGGGCCCTCTAAAGCACACAAACCGATGCAGATGACCAGACCTGATTCAATCCATATAATTGCCGATTTCAGCAACTGCCAGCCAGAGCTGCTTGAACGAAGTCATACCGGCGAAATGATTCTGCAGAAAGCCATTGAAACCAGTGGTCTAAGCTGCGTCATGATAAGATCACATCAGTTCAAACCCTCCGGTTATACGGCAGCAGCTCTTCTAACCGAATCTCACATCACTCTGCATACCTGGCCGGAGCATCTGGCAGTGCAAATCGATATTTTTACCTGTGGCAGTCACGACAAAGCCAGAAAAGCTTATGAACTGCTGAAGAAAGAGTTCAAACCCGGCCAGATTGCAGAAAAAATAATTTTCCGCCGTCTCGACAGTCTTGCCGAAACTTGATTTTAACCGGTTGTCAATTAAGCACCAACAGATGATTTTCGGTTGCTTTTTCACAAAAAAAAACATAAGCTGTACGACGAAATAACTGGAGGAACTATGAGAAACTGGGAAAATTACATTTATGGCTTTGCCGGCGCAGCTCTCGGTGCTATGGGTTTTCTTTTTCTCATTCTCGGAGCTGGCTGCCTGCTCGGCTCGTTCGCAGCAATTGTTGTAACTATCAAGAAAAAAACAGGCTTCCAGCTTTTCTGAACAAAACTTAAAAGCTGATTCGCATGCTCGCATTATCTGACATTTTTCTTCTATTGCCAGGCTACTACGTCTATCTCGGCGGAGTATTTCTGATAATTCTCAGCGCTCTTCTCAATTCGACCCCTTCAGCCATAAAAGAGCAGCTGAAACTGAACTGGCTGATCCTCGGAGTTTTTGCATCAGGCTTGAGCAGAATTCTCATGGCCTTCGATTCTCTGTTCCCCGATGGCATTTTTCTCTGGCTCGAAGCTTTAATACGTCTCGCCGGCGCACTTTTTATCACAGAGTTTTTCAGGAAAACCTGGTTCAGTGAAGAGGAAACACTGCCGGCATATATTCTACACATCCCGCTGACAGCAATTATCACAGGGTTTTACCTGGTTAACGACGGACACGCTCACGCAGGCTTGATAGCTATTTTTCTGGTAGTCAAATGTGCCGCCCTGATAGCTGGCCTGAAACTGGCCCGGAAACTGGCAACAGAAAACCGCCGGCTCGCGACTTCCAGTTTTCTGCTTGCAATTGGCGCAGTAGTGCTTCAGAAGTTTCTGCATCTGGCTTCAGCAACCAAAGAAAAGCACCTGATGCAATTAACTGACCAGACACTTTATCTTATTCTGCACCTCGATCTGCTGATTCTGATAAGCATTTCAGCAATGGTTATCATTGCCAGATATTTCCGCGAACAGCCGGCAAAAAATTCCGCGCAGACATCTTTCAGCCGTATAGCTCCGGGCGTCATATTTATTTCTATCATTTTTGTAACTGTCTTTGGCCTGCGACTGTCGCATTCGATGGCTCTGCAACAAAACCAGCACGCAACCCTGACCCTTGAAAAGGCTATTCAACTGCTTTCCAAGATTGTCGACCAGCGTTTCGCCTTTGCTTCAACCTCGTCGGTAATCATGGGTTCGGCTCCCGTCATGTCAGATTATTTTATCAATCGTGCTCCAGAAAATCTGGAGCGCCTGAACCGTTATTTAAAGAACTTTACCGCCAACAATCCAGGCGCAATCTGCTACGTAATGGATATGAAAGGTATAGTGCATGCGTCATCGGATCTTGAGCACCTTTTTATTGGCAAAGACCTCTCCTTCCGCGATTATTTCAAGTCTGCCTCCCTGGGGAAACCGGGAGTCCAGATAGATATTGGTGTTTTAACCAGCACCCTGGGTTTTTATTCAAGCTATCCGATATATGGGCCCGATAGCCAGGTGATAGGAGTTTGTGCCGTCAAGCGTAATCTTGACGACCTCGACAAAACTCTGCGACTGTATCATCCGGCCATGATTATCGACGCTACCGGAACGGTTTTTCTTTCGAGTGACTACTCTTACCTTGGCCGCAGAGTTGCCATCACCAACAGTTCAGCCAGAAGCATTTCTCCCCTCAAAGATTTTCCTGAACTGCAGTTTCCGGAACTCGAGGCTTCCAGATACCTGCTCGGGATCGAGCCTTTACAGACCCTCAACAGCAAGGTTCTGATGCTGATGGAATCAAATGTTCGTAACAATCAGATCTGGGTGCTGATGGTAATCCTTCTTATTGTCATCATCTTTGTGGTCATTCTTAACGGCATTACAAGAACTGCAGAAGCAATGCGCTCGCTCGAAGTTGCCCAGAACCGCTTCAAAACTCTCTTTGACAATGCCCCCGAAAGCATTTTCGTCGTTTCTCTTGTGACGTTGAAAATAATTGAAGCCAACCAGAGTATGTTGCGCCAGTTTCAGCTGACCCAGTCAGCGATCGGCATGAACTATTTCGATCTTATGCCAACCAGAAAACGCAATCTGACCAACTCATGGCACAGTGCTTCAAAAAAAATGTTCAAGCATGAACGTGAGTTCAGAAAGCAGAATGGCGAAGTTTTTTCGGCCGAAGTCACTGGCGCAATCATGGACTTTAACAGAGAAAGAGCCCTTTTACTGATTCTGCATGACATTACTATGCACCGTGAAATCGAATCGCGCCTCAGAGAAGCCAACGCCCTCAAAGGTCGCTTCTTTGCAAATGCCAGCCATGAAATCAGGACCCCGATGACAGCAATCATAGGCCTGACTGAGCTCGCCGCTTCGAACTGCGCCGATGATCGCCAGAAACATATGCTCGAACTTATCAGATCTTCGAGCAAATCGATGCTGACACTTCTCAACGACATTTTTGACCTGGCGCAGATAGCATCGGGAAAGCTCACCATCAACCCGGTTCAATTCAATCTACATCTTCTGCTGAAAGATCTTGTCGAGATCATTCAGTTTCAGGCCGAAAAAAAGTCTGTCCGCATCGTCCTGAAAATCAACCCCGATGTTCCGGAAATGGTGATTTCAGACCCTGACCGCATTCGCCAGATTCTGCTGAACCTGCTTTCCAATGCCATCAAATTCGCTCACCACGGTGAAGTAAAGTTAAATGCCTCACTTCAAAAAACCTCACAGTCAGCCTGTGTCATTGAATTTGCCGTTTCCGACTCTCGGGCAGGAAATTCTGAACAGATGCAGAAAAATCTTTTTGGCGCCTTTGTTTTCAATGACCCGTATGTAAAAGACGAAAAACGTGACAGCAGTCTGGGTCTGTCGATAAGCAAGCAGCTGATTGACCTTATGGGCGGCAGAATCAAGGTAGAAGCAAACGTCGAAGAAGGCACCACCTTCAAGGTTTCGATCCCGGTAACTGTAAAATCTGTTGCGACAGCCCCGCTTCCCGAAGCACCTGCAGAAATAAGCCTCATTAGAGACGGCCGCCGCCTTAATTTTCTCATAGCGGACGACAACGAAATAAATCTTTTCCTGGCCAGTTCCATAATCGAAAAGTTTAACGGCACTGCGGTATGCGTAAGTGATGGCGTTGAGGCCATCACAGCGCTTAAAAACAATGTCTTTGATGCTGTTCTTATGGATATTCAGATGCCGCGCATGGATGGCATCGCTGCCCTCAAAGAAATCCGCAAAATGACCGGTTCAGTCGCAGAAATTCCTGTCATAGCCATCAGTGCCTTCGCTTCTGAACAGGAAAAAAACATGGCCAGAGATGCAGGTGCGCAGAGTTACATCAGCAAGCCCTACTTCCCGGAAGACCTGCTTAAAGCCATTTCTGAACTTTTCGCGACCAGAAATGCCGAAACATCAGAAAAGCCGGCCAGAATCGAAGAAATTATCGTAAAAGCGCCGGCCAGCGGCCTCAGACAGATTAATCGCAGTGAACTTGAGTTGCGCGTTCTGAAAAAACCCGAAAACATTCTTCAGATAAACGAAATCTTTCAGAGACGTTCCGGCATACTGCAGAAGGATCTCGAAGATTGTGTCAGCACATGCAGTTGTGAACGCCTGCGCGAAACGGCGCACTCTATCAAAGGGCTTGCCGGCATGCTGGCTGCTCCCAATGCTTTCGAACTGGCCAGAGAAATTGAATTTTTGAGTCGCGACGGCAAGTTTGACCAGGCTGTGGTCCATATATCTGAGCTTAAAAAGCTTCTCAACGAAATTGCCGAAGACCTTAACCTTCTGAAAAGCGAAATTGAGCAACACTAACCTTGGCATATTAATTGCTTAGATTGCACTTTTTATTTTCACTGCGCAAAAATTGAACCGGAGAAGCGGATGCTCAACAAAAACACACGTCGAAATCTTAAACTGGCCGCCAAATGGCTGCTGCTGATTATTTTCCTGGTAGCATTGGCCGCAATTCACCTGATTTACGGGAAAAAGGCCTGCGACAGTTTTGCAATATTTTCCGGGTCTCTGGGGATGTTCATTTTTGGCATGAATATGATGAGCAACAGTCTGCAGATGATTGCCGGAAACCGCCTTAAAACGATAATCTCGACTCTGACGCGCAACCCGGTAACAGCAATGCTGACAGGCCTTGCCGTGACAGCGGTCATTCAAAGCAGTTCGGCCACAACCGTCATGATTGTAGGCTTCGTCAACGCCGGCCTGATGAACCTGACCCAGGCCATCGGCGTCATACTTGGCGCCAACATTGGTACTACGGTAACGGCACAGCTGATTGCTTTCAAGCTTGACGACCTTGCCTGGCCGGTTCTGGCAATTGGCAGCACCATGATCATGATCTGCAAAAGCCGCAAGAATCGGTCATGGGGCGAAGTTCTGCTCGGCTTTGCCCTGCTTTTTCTCGGTATGAAGTTCATGGGCGATACCCTGAAAGTTTACCGTGAGCACGAAACCTTCAAACAGATTTTCGTCGCCCTTTCTCACAACCGCTTTCTTGGCGTTTTTGCCGGCCTTGTCGTCACACTGATTGTTCAAAGCAGTTCGGCAACCGTCGGTCTGACCATGAGCCTTATGGGAACGGGCGCTTTCGGCGATGACCCCCACCTTGCTCTTATGGCAGCGGTTCCGATCATTCTCGGTGACAACATCGGCACTTGCATAACTGCGGTTCTTGCAGCCCTTGGCGCATCGCGTGCCGCGCAGAGAGCGGCTCTTGCTCACACCATGTTCAATGTATTCGGCACTCTTCTGGTTCTCCCAGTTCTGCATTATTACTGCCAGCTGATCATGCTGACCTCTGCAGACTCTTTGCGCCAGGCTGCCAATGCCCATTCTCTCTTCAACCTGGTTAACGTCATGGTCTTTCTACCCCTGACAGGAGTTCTGCGCTCTGCAGTGCTGCTGATCCTGCCACAATCAGAAGAAGAAATAGCAACCGTTACCAATCTCGACAAGCGTTTTCTTGCCACTCCCCCCGTCGCCATTGCCCAGGCGGAAGCTCAGCTGAAAGTCGCTGCGGACATCATGAAAAAGAAATTTGCCAAAATCAATGAACTGCTGCAGAATCAGGAAAGCGATATCGATGAAATCGCCTCGACTACGAGCAGTATTGATTCGCTGCGAAAACAGCGCGATGAAATAACTCGTGACCTCAACCGGTTTTTGATCGCTCTGGCCCAGAAAAATCTGCCCGAAAACCTCAGCCGACAGGTTACCAGAGCCATATATCTGAGCAAGGATCTCGAAATTGTCTCGTCTCAGCTTGAAAAATTCATGTCGCTGCTGACCGAACAGTCTGAAAACAGCAAATCACTGACAGTCGAAGCCAGAGAAGAACTTCATCTCTGCATGGAACGCATCATGGAAATCTATGGTTGTCTGATGGGAAATCTAAAGCTGACCGAAAAGGAAGCCGAGGACATCTCGCAACAGGTTTACAGTCAGGCAATGCTTAACCGGGCCGCCAGAAGCAACCTGCTGCATCGAATCAAAACCAGCCAGCACGACCCCTTCGAGAGCATCATTCTTCTCGATTCTCTGCGCAGCATCGACAGCCTGCTCAGCTCGCTCAACCATGCCTGCGACCACACCATGTATAAATTTTGAACAAACCTCTGTTTAATTCAGCCGCCAATTATTACCAGAAAACATTTGGCGGGCGGGTTCAGAAAATTCCCGTCGATGCCGGTTTTTCATGCCCGAATCGCGATGGGACACTTTCGACCACCGGCTGCATCTATTGCAGTAATAGAAGTTTTTCGCCATTTTATGTTACCGCCGAGAAAACGGTCAGGGAGCAGCTGCAGACGGGCATCAGATTTTTCTCAAGCCGCTACGGCTGTAATCGTTTCTTTGCCTATTTTCAAACATTTTCAGGCACTTCTGCACCGATCGAGACTCTGCATCGCCTCTACCGGGAAGCATTATCAGTCGAAGGAATTGAAGGTCTGGTTATCGCAACAAGACCTGACTGTCTGGGCGAAGATGTGGTCGAACTGCTCAGGAAAATTTCCGATGAAACTTATCTGAGAATCGAACTGGGAATCGAATCTTTTGAAAATAGAGTTCTGCAAAAAATTAATCGCTGCCACGACGTACAAACATCTCTCAGCGCTCTTGCAAGGCTGAAACAGGCCAGAATTGAAAACTGTGTTCACCTGATCTTCGGACTGCCCGAAGAAAGCCCGCAGGCTCCTGAAAACAGCGCCAGAATAGTATCTGAATCTCAGACCCGCTTTGTCAAACTGCACCACCTCCAGATTGTCAGAGATACCATTGCAGCAGACCTGTATCAAAATTCTCCTGAAGCGTTTAAGCTTCATACCCCGGCAAGTTATGTTTCTTTACTCACCCGTTTCATAAGCCACCTGTCAGCTGATGTTTACATAGAACGCTTTTTGAACCGGGTACCGACCGATTTTCTTATAGCACCACGATGGGGCGGAATAACCGAAACTGATTTCCGGCAACTGCTCGAAACCGAAATGACAACGCAAAACCTCTGGCAGGGGAAAATCTGCATTACTGACCACCCCCAATTTTCGTATTGAAACTAAAAACTGGCAATGAGCTGCTGAAATTTCGGCACAACGAGTCTTTTTTTCACCATACTGCTATCTCAACACCTTTAAACTGGCCATTTTCAGCTAAATTTTTGTGTAAAAAATGTCGAATAAGTGGTACATGTCTTGCTTGATATAAATCAGACAGAACAAAAGCTGGTGAATGAAGTATGCAGAAAACTACCTTGATAATTCTGTTGGTAATGGCCTCTCTCTGCTCAGGGCTGGCGCTTTCTCATGAAAACTTCAGCGCTGGCAGCCTCTTTCAGTTCATAGCTTCTATGTATGCCCCCACCGACCCGCGTCAGAATGACCGGGTGATGACCTTCGGCGAAGAATTCCGCCCGGAAGCAAAAACCGCTAACATTCCGCAACCAACCTACTTAAAATAACCTCAACCTCCATCTGTTCTCTCTCTTTATAAAAATGGCCGCTGACAGCGGCCATTTTTTATCTCTGTCAATAAAAAACACATCTGGTAACATGCGAAGGGGTTCTGGCGTATCTTTCGTCGAGGCCGCGGTTCCAGAGCAGGTAATCAAGCCCCTGAGAACTGACCAAGATATTTCGTATGGCAAGTTCTTCGCGCATAAGTTCAACTGCATGCACACAACAGGCCCTCATTTCAATTTCCGCATCGGAACCAGAGACAAGCATTTGTCCAGAAGCAATCGCAGCGGCGAGTGAATCACTGTATTGAAGAATACCATCAAGCATCAACACATGCGGCACCAGATTATCTGCAAAAATGGTCAGATCACAGATATCATCGAACCTGCCATAGCCGCTGCCGTTAAAAGCAATATATAGATCAGAAGCAGTTATTTGCACTCTCTTCAAAAGATAGACATCTCTACCCGCATAAGGAAAAATGTCACGATAAAATGGCATTTTGAGAAGCCTGGCGCCAAGTTCGGCCGCGGAGTTGCCCGCCCCCAGAACCAGTTCACGGCACGAGCCCGAAAAATCGCGCTGCAGCAGATCGCCAAAATCACGCATGGCGGCGGCGAAAAGTGTCATCAGCTGAAAGGCTGCGGGGTTATCGGGGCGCTGGCCGAAAACACGGCAACATTCTTCGGCACTCATCTGCTGCAAAAAGCCTGGCGAATAGTTTCCCCTGGCGATGAAATCGCGCTTCAGGCGCGAAGCAATCGTGAAATAACCATTGCTGCAACCTGACTCAAGGTCGAGCTCACTGAACCAACCAGAACCGAAATTTATGCAGTCGAGAACAAGGAAATAGACCAGCGCTGCTTCGGAGTCGTCGCAAAAATGATTTTCCGTATCCATCACAGGGTTCAGCGCCTTTTCGATGGGCAGAGAGGTAACATAGTCACCAATAAGGTCGCGATTTATGCTGACTGAGCGAGCCAGACCGGCCACACGGGCACAGCTTTCTCTGACTAAGGAAAACAGACGGTTTTTCATGAGGTTCTCCGCAACTCCAGAAATTAGCTCCAATTGTACCGCTGCGCCGCAACTTTCTCAACATTTTTTAAACTGATATTCAGATCAAAGGTATATTATTAATAGACTTAAATACCAAGGAGCATGAACATGCGCATATTTTGCGTGAGTCTGATTGCCCTGCTGTGCTTTTTCTGCCAGTCAGCCGCCAATGCCGCTTCACCTTTTGCCAATGAGCCGGTTAAGGTCAGCAAAACGGCAGAATCTTTAAACCAGGCTCCGGTCAAGGCTTTACTCAAGCCAGAAAGCAGCCGGAAGGAAATCAGGGTCGGCGGTTACAACATTGCGCATGCACGCGGCGAAAACACCGGCGGACTCAATGAAGTCGGCAAACCTTCGAAACTGAAGGGCATCGCCAGACTGGTAAAAAACAACCGCCTCGATATCATTGGTTTTACCGAAATTGCCAGTGGCGACCTGCGCGTTCTGTTCAAAAACCAGCCCAAATTCATAGCAGAATATCTCGGTTTTCATCACGTATACGCCCAGAACCTCAAACGTGGCCTGTTCGGCAAAATGGCGACCCAGGGCAATGCCATCGTTTCAAGATTTCCGATTGTGGCACACAAGAACCACAATCTTTTTCGCTCTGACGAAAAGAATGAGCAGCGAAGCTGTCTTGAAGCTACCATCGATCTCGGAGTTGAAGGCAAAATAAAGGTTCTCGTTGCCCACCTCAGCCTGAAAGCTGAAGAATCGACCCGACAAGTGGAACAGATTTGGAAAATCGTTGAAAAGAGCGAGTTTCCGGTCATTCTCTGCGGCGATTTCAACTCACGACCCAAATCAGACCGCATAAAATGGTTGTCTGAACGAATGAAAGACGCTTCGGCCAATCTGAACACTACCTTCAAGAATCTGCCTGACGTTAAAATCGATTATCTCTTCACTTACGGCCCGTGGCGGCATGCAACCAGCAAAGTCACCGGATTTGATCTCGATTACTCAGACCATGGCCTTCTCTATAATGATTTCTGGCTTCTCAAAGCTCAGCCGGGTAAACGCAAACTTAATTAACTCTAGACGCTGCTTTCGGCAGGTCAGGCGATTGCATAAGCGAGCTTGTCGAGCACCCCATAGTTCCCTGCGAAAGATGCCGCTAAGACCGGACGTTTTGCCTGGATGGCAAAACGCGGGCGATTGCCGCAGGATGCGGCTTAGAGCCCGTGTTCCGGTTGT
>ENA-UOWO01007172-UOWO01007172.1-activated-sludge-metagenome-genome-assembly--contig:-NODE-7172-length-11123-cov-4.094145_pt1 | contig 11123 bp, 5 predicted proteins | sample MGYA00238148_ERZ761564 | MGnify/ENA primary metagenome ERZ761564 (study PRJEB28885, sample SAMN05720194) | activated sludge metagenome | isolation source: Anaerobic digester | place: USA...
CACTGCCGGATGATAGCGGTTGAACAGGCAGTTATGCCTGAGCACCGGGTCGAGCGGGTGTTCGCCGCGGATGATGTTGAAGGCGACTTCCATCATGCCATAACTGATTTCGACGGCATCGACTTCGAGGCTGTCGATGACCGGCCAGTAAGACATGACCAGCGGCAGATTGAGACCACGCTGGCGGTCATCGGCTGCGCTGATTTTCAGAAAAACCGGCAGCTTTACAGCCGCTTTGACACCGTTGACCACCTGCTTGAGAAAGAGCAGGCGGTCGTCGCCGTATTCATCGTTGCGATTGTTGGTGAATGGCGACATGAACTGATGAATCAGGTAGCCATGCGCGCAATGAATCTGAATACCGTTAAAACCGGCAGTCTCGGCGTTTTTGGCCGCCCTGATATATTCATCGACTTTCTCTTTGACTTCATCTGTGGTCAGTGGAGTTACCGGCTGTCTGAAATAAGTGCATTTGACCGGCCCGGCGCCTTTGACTGGCATGCGGGTGACTCGTTGCAACGTCTGGCGGCCGGTGTGCGAAATCTGAATGAACAGCTGCGTCTCGGGCTGTGCAGACTTTACCTCATCGATAACCTGTTTCCAGCCGGCAATTTTGCGGCTGTCGTCGATGCCGGCCTGAAATGGCTGCATGGCACGGCCCTCACGCGAGGTGTGGTTGAAGCCTGAAATAATGCATCTGGCGCCACCCGCTGCGAGTCGTTTATAAATTTCGGCGAACTTTGCTGTCGGTATGCCTTCGGCATCGGCCATGTTTTCGAAGGTGGCGGCCCTGACGATACGGTTGGGCAGGGTTGTGCGTCTGAGTTTTAGCGGTGTAAACACTGCAGATTCCTCTGATGTCAGGATTTGTCGTCGTCGTGCAGACCGAACAGAAAGCCGATGAACACGTAGGTTGCGCTGTAGAGATAAAGCGCCAGCGTGCCGTTGAAAATCGCGATCATGGTGACCTGCCCGCAGGCGCAGGCTCTGAAATTTGTAGCGTTCGAGAAATACGCGCGTGGTCCAACCGGGTTGCGGTAGAAGCGCACCGCTGTCCAGATCTGCAAAAAGATGGTCATGACGCCGCAATAGACGAAGTGTTCGGTGATGGCAAATGGAAAATAATTCATATACCTGAGAGCGAAGAAAAGGATAGTTGGCATGAAAGAACCGAAAATGCCGAGCATTTTGGCTCTTTCGACGCCATGTCTGACGATGAAGGTGTTCTTGCCGGCGGCCTTGTCGCCCTCGTAGTCTTTGAAGTAGGTAAAATAGGTCATCAGCCCGTTCATATATGCGACCAGCAGAATTGTCGAATAGCGGTTGGTGGTGAAGAAGGGTTCGTTGAGAATCGGGCCGATGGCGAGGAAGCCGTAAACCGTGCAGGTTGAGATCATCAGGCCAAACACTACGTTTGCCCAGATTCCCCAGGCTTTGCTGTAATTGTAGACGAAGTTGAGCAGAAAGCCGGCAAACAGAGGAATCAGCGACCAGGGGTTAAGAAAATATGAGACGATGGCGGCGATGCCCATAAGGGTGAAAGAGGTTGTCAGCGCCCATCTGATATTGAGCTCACCGCTGACCATCGGCCGGTGCGGCGCGTTGACACGGTCTTCAGGCAGGCCCAGCCAGTCGTTGAAAATCTGATTGACACCCCAGCTCGAGAACAGAATGATCAGCACGATAACGCCGCGCAGATAATCATCGTTAGTGATCGGTGTCGCATATCTGACTTCTTTGAGCCAGAGGTAAAACGAGACACCGATCCAGCCGGCGATACCGGTAATAAACGAATAATAGGGTCTCATCGTCTTGACGTAAGCAACTATGAACTTCTTTATTTCAGCCATGCTCATCTCTGTGCCTTTCTGAAAAGAAACTTCTGAACAATTCCGTCTGAGCCAGTCTGCTTCGTCTGAAAGCGATCTTTTTGTAGTTGTAATTGTCTGGCAGCGAATAGAACGACTAATTTTACCTGAAAATCTGCAGTTTGGTTACCATTTTTTGCATGATCAGCTAAGAATTCAGCTTTTCCAGAAGATAGGCTTCTACCGTCTGGGTTTTTCCTTTTACCTTGTTTATTGGCAGTTTTTCAGCGGTAAAAGACAGTGGCAGGCCTTCGAGAATCTGTTGAGAGGCTATTATACCTCCTGCCGGGCGCTGGGTCGCCAGAGATGCCAGACGGGCTGCAAGATTGACCGGGTCGCCAACAACCGTTCTAGCCAGCCGTGCATTGGCGGCTCCCATGACTCCGGCTACGGTCATTCCAGTGTTTATCCCTATTCCAACCGCTCTGCCGGTTTCGCTCTGCATTGCGGTTGCAATAGCTTCAGCGAGTTTTATCGCCCGTTCAGACATTTCTGACCCGGGTTCATCATGTTCGAATACGATCATGATCTTGTCTTCAATCATTTTGTCGATTTCGCCACCGAACTTTTTGATTGCATGGTCTGCTGCCTGCAGATGCTGTTGCAGAAGTCCAAATACTTCCCCGGCCTGGTGAGACTTCTGAAAATCCGAGAAACTGCAGATTGCCGAAAAAATTATCGTGGCGTGGCGACTGCAGGCTCGGTCGACGATTTCTGTCTCATCAGTCGAAGCGATTTCACGACGAACTGAATCCGATACGAAGTTCTTGAGTCTCTGACTTTCGTCAAGACCAGTCGCCATGCGGTTAAATGCCTCGCCAATCCGTGAAAAGTCATCCGGGTGATTTACCGATATGCGACAGCTGAAATCTCCTCTGGCAATCTGGTAGGCGGCGTGGGTCAGCTCACGCAGAGGCGTTACAAAATAGAGCGCACCGATAAAAGCCAGAGTTAACCCCATTATTACAATGACGGCCAGATTTGTCAGATTACTGACAGCCAGATCACGACAGAAAGACTGGTAACTCTTCAGAATTTCGCTTCCGGCAATGGTAAAATTTGAATAGTTGCCTGATATCGCTTCAGAAATTATCGTATTTTCCTGATGCTCGATTCGACTTGTTACGCGACCTCTTGTCTGGTGGGCGATGTGACCAATTCGAAAAAGCTCTGGTTGAGCGGCAGCAATCTGTTCATTGAGAAAGTGGTGCCCGTTAATCAGGCGATCTGACCCTCTGAAGGCAATACGCGGCGAGTTTCCGGTCAATGAAAGTGATTCGAGTGGAAAACTTGAACTGGCGTTGTCGCCACTGTCGCCGATGTGCCATGTAGCAAAGGCAAAGGGTCGATTATGGTATGAAACAGGTACGGTAATAGCAGTTTCTTCTTTGAATTTGGTGTTGAAACTCAACAGAATGTTTGAATCCTGGCGGAAGCGATAAAAAGATTCTGGTCCGAGGATCTGAAGGAAAAAGTCACGCGAGAACTCATTCTTGATTTCGCGATCGAGACTCTTCTGGTTTTTATGCTCAACAGCGACAGATTTTCCAGATGCTTCACGAAGAATTTCCTGATAACGGTTGTGAAAATAGCTGAACAATGGATTTACTGCACCTATATGTTCATATCTTCTTTCGTTCGGATTGAAGCGCGCCCCGGCGAAAGGCCTGTTTATGGCGCTGAAAGAAACTGAAGAATAAAGATCAGCTGATTTTTCGCGCGAAATCTGCTTGAGCAGGGCAAAACAAAGCTCCTGTTCGTTTTCTCTATAGCTGATTCCGGTAAATGAGGCAATCTTTTCGATTGTCGAAAAACTTCTCGCCAGATTAAGAGTTTCGCGGAATCCGTCGAGGGTTGTCATGTCGATATTGCGCATGTCAGAAGCCAGTCTGGCACTGGCGCGTGACTTCTCGTTGGCATAACTGCTTCTGAAGAAGTCGACTGAAAGGTAGGTCGCCACGAATATCGGCTGAATAACAAGAATAAGAAAGGTTGCCGGCAACAGAAGTCTGATTGAAACATCCGGACCGCGTCCGAGAACGATTTTTTCAATAAGTATTCTGAAAGCCAGGCATGACAGCATGAACATCAATGCAATCAGAATTTTTTGTGGCAGTTTCTCGCTTCGTTCAATTTGGGAAAGTGGCATAGCAATAAAGCTGCGCCCTCTGATGCTTTGATTGTAGGCATTTATCAATATCCTGTGCTCAGCTGTCTCTAACAATAAAGGTTCGTTATCGATGCTTTTCAGTAATTTTTCGAGTTTCTTTCTCAGTTCCGGTTGTTGCTTGAAATACACTGAGAACAGTGGAGCAGATTGACTGTCTAGAACCGCTCCCAATCCGAAATCATGGTGTTCAGCGCTGGCGATTCTGCTTCTGAACGCATTGTGTACGGTTAAGTCGCGGGCTTCGGCGAGTACAAAGATGATCAGCTGAGATTGTGCGTTTGCTGAGAACAGAAACAGGTGCAAGTCCTGGTCGCGTAAAGTCAGTCTTTCGATGCCTTCCAGAGCAAGCATGTCGTAGCAGTTATACAACAGATGATTAAGCTGCTGTGTCGAAGCTTGTATCTGCCTGGTTCTGAAATTGTGCGGGAGAGTGTGGTCGACGTATCTGCCGGGTATGGCAAAGAGGTCGGCGCTGACCGGTGAAGTTTGTCCCTGGAAACTGGCAATTTGCATGGTAATGGCGCTGAGACCGAGGTTGTGCCCATAGCTTATCATTTTGTAGACGCTGTTATTGCTGGCAGATAGCATGAAACAGTCTATCTGAACAGGAAAGGCGAAGCGACGGAGAAGCATGGGAACTTGTTCGTTGAGCATTTTCTCAATGCTGCCATTGACAATGCCCTGGTGAAGATTCGGGGTGTTGCTTTCAATATGTACTTTGAGCCGGTTAACTTCTCTATTCAATACGTATGGCTCATTGGTCAGGTGGGCAATCTGATTCAGTTCAGCGACAGCCCGGCTGAACAGCCTTTCCCTGGCTTCTTCAAGTTCATTTCTTTCTGCTGCCGAAAAGGCGAGGTGTAAGCAGACCGGTGGCATGAACAGAGTCATTGTGAGTAGCAGCATCAGTGCGACTTTCTTCATGCAGCTTGCTCCAGACTGATCATTTCGCTACAGCGTTCATCATGCTTTGTCATCACCTTGTCGCTGCCAGGCAGAAGACTGGTTAATGAGTCTCCGACAATGATTTTTGTATGTCTGCCTGATTTGCTGAGTGATTCGAAGTGTTCGGCATTAGCCCGCGCCGGGCCGATAACGCAGAATTCTGACCGCGACCCGGATTTGAGAATACCTGCCATGACCAGCCCATATTCCAGACCAATTCCTATCTGGCAGGTAAGCCGGCCCTGTCTGGCTCTTTCGCTTGAAAGGTTCTGATGCCTGATCATCATCTTTCTTGCGGCTTCAAGTGCATTTTTGCATGATGCTGCGCCTTCACCCGGGAAAAATGCAACAATGGTGTCGCCTATGAACTGCTCGATCTCTCCGCCATTCTGATTTATGATTTCGACCATCTCTTTCAGGTGACTGTTGAGTAATTCAGCGATGGATTCAGCCGGGTTGCTTTCCGAAATAGTGGTGAAATTTCGAATATCTGAGAAAAGTATGACTCCATACATTTCCCTTGCCGATTCGGAACTGGTATGACTGATAACTTCGCTGTCAAAGGTTTTGGAAACGAATCTGCCGAGCAGCCTGCGCTCTTTCAACCCGTTGATCATCGAGTCTGTCGCGCGTGCGAGCATGCCAAGTTCGTTGTTGTAATCGTATTTAAATGAAGTGTCGAGGTTGCCCTGTGCGATAGTTGCGAAAACTTCGGCAAGCTTACCGGTAGGCCTGATTATGAGGCTGGTTACCGATGCCGACAAAAGATAGATGGTACCGGAAAGAATCGCTACCAGAAGGAACAAAAGCAGCGTTTTGAGGTTGCTTTTGCGTTTGATATCGTCTACCGGCAAAACTGCGCCGGCGTAAAAATGCTTTGCTTTTGCCAGTGGTTCATAGATGTAGACTACATCGTCAAAGTAAAGCTGCATGCGATATTTTGAAGTGGCCGCTGACTCTAGAAATTTTCTGAATTCCTGTCCACGCCCGCTGTTCAAAAAATTCTGATTGTGTGCTGGATAGATTTTCTGACCACCAGCGATATCGCGGTTCAGACAGAAAAAGAGGCCTTCGCTCTCCTTTTCTATGTAGCGCAGCTCTTCGATGATTCTGGCTAGAAAAATTTCGGCAGTATTGAGGCTGGCGATCAGATATGCCGCGATTTCACCGTTCTGCATGAGAACCGACGAATATTGAATTTGCTGGTCACTTTTATTGCCCTCAAAAACCCCTGTTCGATCAAGCGAATGGAGAAATATATCCAGAATGCTGCGTGTATTGTCGCTGTCAAAAGCCTTGCCAATTGTTTTCTGAGCGGCGGTGAGCAATATTGGCCGATAACCTGGCAGGTTTTTCGATAACTGTCTGTGCAGTGCGGAACATGACAGCGCAAAGTAATCGACCTGATATCTGGCTTGCACCAGACTGGAGGGATTTGTGGCAAAAACATCAGCCTGACGACCTGGCCTGAAGATCAGCAGATAGCTCAGATCGAGCCTGTGGCGGCGCATCAGTCCTGCAATTTCGTTGAATACTCTGTTGTTACCGGCCGCCTGTTCAGACTTGACAAGATTCTGAATTTCTTCTGAACTCAAGATATCTTTCAGAACAAGGCCTGCAAGATTGGTAAGATCCCGCGTCTTTTCATCTACAGCGGCCAGCTTGTCGAAACTGTTCTGTATTCTGGCGTTGATTTCTGCAGTTTCAGACTGGCTGACCAGTTCAAGGCCAAGCAGCAGCAGCGCGAGAACCGGGAGCGTGCCGGTCATAAGAAACAGCAGGCGGAAGGCCAGGCCCAGTTCAAATTGGCGTATGTAAAACCTGTAGGCATAAAACAGGGTCCACAATGCAACAGCGAAGAACGCCGGTATGGCCAGTGAAGTTTTGTTCTCGTCGGCATTGGTGTCTGCTGGAGTGATAAGCCACGCCGTATATGGCGAAGAGCTGTCAATTTGATCCCGGTAAAGCCAGTAATCACCGCTCTTCTGCAGTTGTCGCATCGGGAAATTTCTCCCCTGAGCTTGTGCCTGTTGCAGGGCTGGCAACGCCTTCTGAATGACGTCCGCTTCGTCAACATCACTTGCAATGAGAGGTCTTTCAGAGACGTCAATCACCGGCGAGATGGTAAAAGCCGCAATTGTAGCTCCTTTGCTTTCGCGATAGATGTTTTCAGACAGTCTGATCAGTGCAAATTCGTTGTTCTCGACCCATTTTGTCTCGAACAGTGCTATCAGGCCCCCGATACAGGTGTCGTTTCGTTCTATCTTCTGCCAGAAAAGATAATGTGGCCGGCCCTCGAAAACTATCGGCGTCATTTTACCGGCACGGTTGTTCGCTAGATGCTCTGGTGCAGAATTCTCGCCAAACACGCCAGTGATGAAACGTTCGCTGAGCCTGTTTGAAGGGGTTCCTGAAGTATTATCTCTCAGATTGAGCAGTGCCGCAAACACTCTGATCATGCCTGCACGCTTGTAAGAAAGAAAAGGCGGTTGGTCGATTACGTCAAATTTGTTGTCGCTGCCTTGAAACACCCATACTCTGGCATTTTCGGACAGTTCTGATGGCATGCTGCACCGATAAATGGCGGCAATCTCAGCTAACGCTGCCGGATTTGCTGAATCTTCACTGGCATTTACCTGCTCTATAATCTGCCTGAAAATCTTTTCAATCTGTGCGGATAACGAGAACTCACTCTGTATGCGGGTTAACGTGCTGCGGCATTGTTCCAGCATTTCGTCGGCGCGTGCGTTTTCAACCTGGCGATGTTGCCAGTCCTGGTATCGCGCAAAGATTACAAAAAACAGTGCGCCAAGCAGCAGCGGAAAAGAAAAGGCGAAGAGCGATCGTAACCGTCCATGCCATCCGCTATCCATGCGATGCGTCCTGTTCCATATTTTCAGACTTGATAGCCCGCGCCAGGTTCTGTCCAACACTGGATTTTAACCTGCATCTGTCATAAGCGCAAGCCCGCGGGTCTGTCGTGCGGTCGGTATGGTTTGAAAGTGGGCGAGCAAAGTGATAGAATGCAGCACGGCAGACGGGGCTGCTATTATGTCATTACAGATCAACAATCTCGAAAAATCTTTCAGCGTCAGGAAACTGTTTTCTGGCGTGACCTTTGCCGTCAATCCGGGCGAGTGCGTCGCGCTGGTCGGCAGCAACGGTTCTGGCAAGACGACGATGATGAAGATCATTCTTGGTCAGGAAGCCCCCGATACCGGCACGGTAACCTGCCCGAAAGACAGTCGTATCGGCTATCTGCCACAGGAAATCTTTCTTGCCGACAACGAAAACTGGGCGCGCGAAAAAGAGACGATGACCCTATGGGAACTGGCTACCCAGGCTTTTGACCGCCTCAAGGTCATTCGCGGGCGAATCGAAACGATCGAGCATGAAATGGCGTCCGGCCACATTTCGGCTGCGGTGCAGGATGAGTATGACCGTCTGGTCATCGAGTATGACCGCGCCGGCGGCTATACCTGGCAGGCAAAGACTATCAGATTGCTCAAAGGCTTCGGATTTCCCGAAAGCCGCTTTCATGACCCGCTAAAAACTTTTTCGGGCGGCTGGCAGATGCGTGCCTATTTCGTGCGCCTGCTGCTGACCGAGCCCGATTATCTGCTGCTCGACGAGCCGACCAACTATCTCGATATCTCATCGATTTCGTTTCTCGAAGACTATCTTGGCGCTTATACCGGCGGTATTCTGGTAGTTTCGCACGACCGTTATTTTCTCGACGAACTGGCGAGTTCGGTCGTCGCCATCATGCCGGAAGGCTCACGCACCTTTCGCGGTAATTATTCGGGTTTTCTCGAAGCGCGCGAGGCCTGGGCCGTCGAAGCGCAGGCCGCCCAGGATCGCCAGGATCGCGAACGCAGGCGCGTTGAAAAATTTATCGACCGCTTCAGATATAAGGCCAGCAAAGCCTCACAGGTGCAAAGCCGCATCAAGCAGCTCGAAAAAATCGAGAAGATCAGCCAGGTGCGCGCCCTGCCAAAGCTCAGTTTCAGTTTTCCGAAGTGTGAGAACAGTGGTGAAGTCGTGCTGCGCGGCGAGAGCATCAGACGCGCCTATGGCGATCATCAGGTGCTCAAAGACGTTTCGTTCGTGCTCAACCGTGGCGACCGCCTCGCGATAATCGGTGAGAACGGTACCGGCAAAACCACGCTGATGCGTATTCTTGCCGGTGAAGACGCTCTCTGGGATGGTCGCCTCGAAACCGGTTACCGCGTGCATTTTGGCTATTTTGCCCAGGACGAAGAGATCAGTTTCGAAGGTGACGAATCCGTGCAGGATCGTGTGATGCGCGAAGCGCCGCTCGATGCGGTGCCGCAGGTACGCAATCTGCTCGGAGCTTTTCTGTTCTCGGGCGACGATGTCGAAAAGAGAGTGCGCGTGCTTTCTGGCGGCGAAAAGAGCCGTCTCGGGCTGGCGCGCATGATGCTGCGGCCATGCAATCTTCTGCTGCTGGATGAACCGACCAACCATCTCGACATCAACAGCAGAGAGGCACTGCTCAACGCGCTCGAGGATTTTCCCGGCACCATCATCATCGTTTCGCATGACCGCTTTTTTCTCGACAGCCTCGCTACCCGCATACTCGCGCTCGACCACGGGCGCGCCACGGTTTACGATGGCAACTACAGCCAGTATCTCTGGGCGCGGCAATGTCGCGAACTCAACGGCGAGATTGCAGTTGAAACTGCTGCCGACGACGGCCGCCCGGTCAGCGATAAAAAGCAGTAGGCGCGCGAGAACAATCGTCTGCAGAAACAGCTGAACAACCGCCTGCAAAAGCTCAAGCGCGAGATCGAAGAGGCCGAAACCCAGGTGAGTCGTCTTGAACAGGCGCTGGCGGAAGTAGAAGAGCAGCTGGCCTGCCCGCCGTCTGAGTGGAGCCCGCAGCACGTAGCCGAGGCCGCCACCCGCCATGCCTCAATCAATGCTCAACTTGAACAGGCTCTGGCCGCCTGGGAAGGCCTGCATGGCGAAGATCAGCAGGTCGCGGCCGAACTGACCAGACTTAAAGAAGGAGTCGCCAATGGCGGATACTGAAAATACCCCGCAACGTGGCGTCATGGAAAAGACGCGGCAGAAAACCGCCAAACCCTCGATGTACAAGGTGTTTCTGCTCAACGATGACTATACGACCATGGATTTCGTGGTCGAGGTGCTCGAAAGCGTTTTTGGGCACTCGAAAGTTCAGGCTACCAGCATCATGCTGCATGTTCACCGCAACGGCAAGGGACTCGCCGGCGTCTATACCCGCGAAATCGCCGAAACCAAGATTGCGCGCGTGCATGCTGTCGCCCGTGAAAACGGGTTTCCGCTTAAATGCGATATGGAGAAAGAATGATCAGCAAAGATCTCGATATTATTCTGCAGGCAGTAATTGAACAGGCCGCCGCCAGCCATCACGAATACCTCACCGTCGAGCACCTGCTTTACGCACTGATACATGACGGAACCGGTTCCCGTATTCTCAAGGCCTGCGGCTGTAATCTTGCCGTGCTCGAAGCTGATCTCAAACAGCATCTTGCCGAGCTGGTGCCGGTCATCAAAGAGGGCGGTCATGCCGATCCGTTGCCCACAATGGCCTTTCAGCGGGTGATCCAGCGCATGATGATACATGTGCAGGCTTCTGAGAAGAAAGAAGCCACCTCCGGCGATCTGCTCATCGCGATTTTCAGCGAAGAAGATTCGCATGCCGTTTACTTTTTGAAAAAACAGGATATAACCCAGCTCGACGTGCTCAATTTCGTTTCGCACGGTATCACCAGAGCCGGCCCCGAAGACGAAGATGGCTTCAGCCCGGAACAGCCGGCAGAGGGTGAAGAGGGCGAACCGACTGTGGTCGCCAACCCGCTTGCGAGCTTTGCCGAATGTCTCAACGACAAGGCGGCGCGGGGCGATATCGACCCCCTGATCGGGCGTTCACGCGAAGTTGCCCGGGCAATCATCGTGCTCAACCGCCGGCGCAAGAACAACCTGATTTTCGTCGGCGAGCCCGGTGTCGGCAAGACTGCAATCGTCGAGGGCATCGCGCTGCGTATTCACAATGGTGAAGTGCCGGCAACTCTCAAGGATATCAAGATTTACTCGCTCGACATGGGCGCGTTGCTGGCCGGCACCAAATACCA
>ENA-UOWO01007174-UOWO01007174.1-activated-sludge-metagenome-genome-assembly--contig:-NODE-7174-length-11120-cov-4.422232_pt1 | contig 11120 bp, 7 predicted proteins | sample MGYA00238148_ERZ761564 | MGnify/ENA primary metagenome ERZ761564 (study PRJEB28885, sample SAMN05720194) | activated sludge metagenome | isolation source: Anaerobic digester | place: USA...
TCCCTACACGACGCTCTTCCGATCTACCCACCAATCTTTTTCTATAGCAGCTGCGGGCAAATTCATTTCAGCCGCAACTTCATTGAAAATACCCTGCTTGTCTTTTGTACTTAGCTGTAGCCACTGCTTTATTGCTTTTGCGTTCATTGGTCTGCTGTTAACGCTTTTTTCATAATTATTTTAATCCATTCCGGTGCTAAGGCAATGTCCTGCATCAATGTTTCTTTAGGCTCTTTTTTTAGTAGTTTCAATATTTGTTGTTCTTCATCTGTTGACACTTTTCCTTCACCAATGGCTTTGAGTGCCTGTATGGCCAAGCCACTAATAGGCCCCACAGCAGCTAAATTTTTGGGACTGGCTTTTTTAAATAAAATAGTTCGTTTACCCACTTTTACTTTTCGGGCTGCTCCGTCTGTAAGGTACACTGCGTTTAAGGGTACCTGGGTAGAAAGTCCTAATGCGTTCAATGCATAACTTCCGGTGGGTACTATGCGTGCTTTATCTCGTTTGGCTATGGCTTTTGCTATTTCTTCCAATGATGGTGTAATGTTTCCCAATAATTTGCTTTGTTTCGGGAATAAATAAATTCCAAAAGCCAGTCGGGTAAGCATGCCTTGTTTCTCCAACCGTAACAATATTTTTTTTACAGCTTCGGTGCTGCCAATGGCATAAAAGTCCGCAGGAAACAAAATGCTGCCCCTGCCTCGCTTTTTAATTTGGGCTTCTATTTGCTTATGTATAGATAATTCTGCCATATCATGAAATATTTTGTCCCAATTATAGTAAATATTTGGGACAAAAATAAATATAAAAATAAACCATTCCAGTAAGCCTTGATTCACCAACCCCTTTCCCAAACCCCTTCCTGCAAAATATTATATTGCAACGAATTGATTATCAATTATAAAAATTAAAAAAGTAAGCCATTCTTGTCGCACATTTTGCCACAATTTGCGACAAATATGCTTTACATTTTGTCCCAATTATAGTAAATATTTGGGACAAAATACTTCAAACTTCAAACTGCCCACTACAAACTGCAAACTACCTACTGCCAACTGCCAACCACCCCCTGCTAACTGCCAACTGTAAACTGCTAACTGTAAACTGCAAACTGCCTACTAAAAAACTCCCACGCCACCTTATAATCCTCCACTCTGTCACACTTATCAAAAGGCGCTTGATAAATCATCTTCTTACCAAAATACAATTCGCTTTTTGTAATCGTATGCTCATAAGTTTCTCCAGCTTTCATATCCTTTATGTCGTTCCATTCTGCTCTGTCCAGGCCCACACCTACCAAACCTTTGCTGCAAGTGAATACAATATTGCCCTTGGTATCGTACCAGGTATCGTCTTCGTTTTGTTGTAGTACCGGGAACTGTACATTGTAAATGAGTATAAGCTCCTCTAAAGTTAAGCCCAGTGCCATAGCGGTAATCACATCTATCTCTACCAATGCCTGCCTGCGTTCAAACCAATTGCGTAAAGGAGTACCCCATTGCCATGTGGGGGTAAGGGTGCTAAATGGTTTTAACCTTGCATCTTGTTTGCTCCAGTTATCTGATTTAAAATCGGCTTGCCAACTTTCTTCCCATAAAGGAGCGTAGTATTTATTGAGGCAGTTGAGTTGAAGGGTTCTATTGAAAAGAAAATACTTGTATTTATCCTTAATGCCTAATGGGAGGCTTTTCATCATTGCATCCTTCAAGTTTGAACTGCCCAATGACTTTAAATAAAAATCCAAAGGAATTGAAGATGTGAGTCCACTCAATTCAACTAAATGTTCCGTATTGTTAAAAAGAATAGAGTTAATGCTATTTAAATGAGAAACTTTTTTAGGCAAAATTGAACTTTGCAAAGATCTTTCACTAGCTAAGTTTAACATCCTACTAAAACAAACTTTATAATGGCTAAAAAAATTTAATTCGTTGCTACGAGATTTAAACTTATCTACAAACAAACTTTGCTTATTCACTTTAAACATTGTTCTGGGCAAAAACGTGTCACTTTCGTTTTGCAAATCAACTACATCATACTCTGAATTATTTCGGCAAATAACCTGTGGATTTTTATAAATTGGGTTTGAAACAAAAAAATGTGGACCTGAATAAATTAGTTCATACTCTTCAATGTTGGCGTAATGGCATTTATACTCTATTATTTTGTCTTTTTGAGCCTGAGCTTGGTCAATGCCTATAAAAATAGAATGTTCCGTATCTAATATTCGTTTGTCAAATAAGCTAAATTTTTCCAATACACTGAGTATTTCTGAAGCATGTATTGAAACTAATTTAGTTCCTTTATAATTAGTGGTATTCTCAAATGTCTTGGAAATAATTTTCAGTTCTTTTGATCTAATATTCACTAATCTACTTTTATGAGGATTTATATTCCAATTATACGCTGAGGATGATTTAGATTTTATTTTTATCCCACCAACATCTTCAATGCCAAAATGAATAAATGAGCTATCTATTGTAGAAGGTTGAAATAAGTTATTAATTGAAATGAAATTGGGTTCATCACTAAAGCCTCTATAAATATTAATTCCGTAATTCATTTGATCATGTACCTCAGCAAAAAGAAATAATCCATTCTTAAATTCGAAATGATATAACAACCTTTCATATAAAACCTCTCGCAAATTGCTTCCATTAGGGTCATCATAGATTCCTTCTGGATGCAATAAACCTATTATCCCTTTTTGTGAACTTAATGAAAGTGAATTGACTAATACACATTTGTATAAGTTGTTCCTTTGCCCATCCAGCAGATAATAGTTTTGAAAAGATCCAATAAAATTTTGAAGAGAATCTGAAGATATATATTCATTAATAAGGGATGTCCTAAGTGAGCTATCAGATTGAAAAAGATTGTCCGTTATCACTTTTACTTGAGATGCAGATAAACTTCGTATTACAACTTCTGGTTGAATTTCTGATAGAACGCCAGTCTCATCAGCCATAATTGCAACCCAAGGCGGATTACCCGCTATTAAATCAAAACCACCTCGTTCCCAAAACACATCTAAAAATTCCAGTTGAGGGTGAAAGAAAAAATATTTATTGGCCAATTGGCTTATCATGGCCAATCGTTGGTTGTTGTCAAATAAATCTTTGCGGTTGGCATATTTAACTACAGCTTCTGAAAACAAAGAAGTATTATCACTCCCTATGGATCCGCTGCCGTATGCTTCTACAGGATCCAGAGCCAGGCTTAGTTGTATAGATTCCTCAAATAGTTTTTGTTGTCCTTTTCTGACTATGATGCCTTCCGTGGCAACATTGGTATCAAGTTCCAAAATATTGGCAATATCTTTCCAATATTGCTGGCGGTTGGGTAATTCAACAGCATCTCTCACGTCCCAAAACCAAAGGCTGCACCAATAATCCATTACCATCTTTAATTTAAAGTAAGGCGCATTGTGTCGATTGCGCTGATCTGCCAGTTTTTCTTTTTCATCATAACTCCGAAGGTCAAGGGCGACTTGTTCTGAAATTTTAAGTGCGCCAAATATGTTGTGCCTATTGGCTGTTTGTAAATTAATACTGCGCTGGAAACGGTAAAAATCGACCAGCAATTCATCTATTTTTATACATATTTTTTTGAGATAATCTAGCTCAGTTTTTTTGATAGGCTCACAAAAATCTTTTATCCATTTGGATACCGCTTTACTTTCTGTATCGTATTCAGTTTTCAGCATTTTTATGCCAGCAGAAGGCACCATGTTTTTATCGGGCAATAGAAAATGGTAAATCTCATCTGACTTGCGACCATGTTTTATTTTATCGTATTCATTGTTGGGTTTAAACTCCAATTGCCGAGGGGCGGTATCCCACCATTCTTTTTTGAGTTGTCGACTAAGCGGTTTGCCGCTTTTGTCAACTTCTTCCAACAGATCTTTTTCTTTATACACTTTCAACCAGGCACCAACCACTGCATTACCCACTGCCAGTCGATTGCTGAAGAATGGTGTTTCCATATCCTTGTGTATCACATTCAACCATAGTGATAACTTGCCCAATTCAATAGCCGTTGGGTTTAAATCTACACCATAGGTATTGTTGGTGGCTATAAAAGCTTTTACTTTTTGCAGTTCTTCTTTAAACTTATCGGGTTCTACCTTCCATTCTTTTCTGCCGGCTTGCTGCAATTCTTTTTGTCGAAATGCGATGTAGGCTTCAGCCAATTAGTTGATCATTTCGTTGTGAAAGGCAGCTGCTCCCATTGCCGGTTCAAGGAGTTTCAATTCCAATAATTCAGTGGCTTTCATTTCACCACTATCTAGTTTTTCAAGAATGGGTTTTAAGGTATATTTTACGGTACATCGGGTTAGCACCTCTGGTGTATAGTAGGAGGCAGATTTTTGGCGGTCACGGCCACTTAGCCGATAAACGAAAGTTCCTTTTTTGGTAATCACATCATGCTCGGCACTGTCTTTCAGAATTTCATTTTCTTGAAAATCATCTCTACGCAAACGTGGTACCAAGTAGGTGCCATCACTGGGTTTATCAGCTTTGTGTACTTCTATGTAATCCTGCTCGGCATAAAAACCGCGGTAAGCCAGTAAACTTTCATACACCGAGCCCAATTGGTTGATCCCCAGATTAGCGTATGAAATACGGCCTCTTGTTTTGTTGCGTTGCTGTTTACTCAACGAAAGCCTGCAAATAATATCCTGCCATACTTTGTTGCGAAATTTTACTTTGTGTAAGTGATGTAGTTTTGCGTTATTGAACAAAGGAGAATCTATGTGCCGGACCTTGAAACTTTTGTTTTGTCCGTTTTCTTTTTCCCTATAGCCCGAACTGAGCACTTCAAATAATTTGCTCAGAGATTCGTGAAAGAAATAACCGTTTAAACTGGTTTCTGAATACAAAGGTACTTGCTCCAAATCGCGAAGCATTTCTAACGAATAGCCCTTGTTGTATATGACATCGTTGCTGGGTAAAATATCTAAATCTTCCCGGCTTTCGGCATAAAATATAAACAGTAAGCGATAAATGATGTTGAGACAGTCGTCTTTTATTTCTTGTTCAAATGTATCATCGGTTTCATCAAAAACTTCTTGTAAAACATGCTTTTGAAAGTATAAAGCTTCATTGGCCAGAGCTTCCACGGCATGGATGATGCCTTCTTTTAAATCTTTGGTTACTTCATAGGCGCTTTTGTGGCTGTCTTCATCCAACTGGTCTAGTAAAACCATATTGCTTTCAGGTGTCAGCGACTCTTTGCTTAACAAAAAATACAGCAACGCATAGTAATTGGCATTTCGGTTGGCAGTGGCTTCGGTGAATAGTTCTTCCAAGTCAAAAACCAAATAACTACCACGGAACCATTTTTCCTGTTCAAGCAGATAGACAATATTACCGGCTAATAACAAAATGTATTTAGGCCGCAAGTGTGGTTCAAATAAAAATAGTTCGGAGATGGCTTTATTAATAACTACCGGAGAAATTTTTAAATGCGCTGGAACCTGAAATACTCTGTCCCATTGGGTGCGGTGGTATTTCTGGGGTGGATTGTTTTGAGATTCGTCTTCAACATTATAGCGCTGTTCAAAAAGCCCGTCAGGGTCCAAATCATTTTCTTTAATCAAGGCTTGCATTTCCATGATCATGAGATGAACCTGATCACCACGATGGAGGATATGCCGTACAGGAATGACTTCACTCTCACTAAGATGAAACAGGTTGTTGTACTGAGGATAATTGCCTTCATATCCTAGGGCATTTAAGAGCGCGGTGTGAAATTGATGGCTCTCGTAAATTTTATCTTTTGTACGAAGCTTCCCTTCAAAAAACAATTGCTTAAAACGAAAGAACTTATCCTTTAATGGAGAAACCCTTTTATTAAATTCTTTGATGTCCTCAGCCGCATAGCCTGTTTTACTCAACACTTTTGCAGTAAAGTCTTCGTCAAAGTAATTCGATGAAAAGTATTCGCCTATGTTTTGAATGAATTTGATCATTTTTAGTTTACAGTTTACAGTTTACAGTGGGCGGTTTACAGATTTTATTAGGCCGGATAACATTTTTTTTATTTCTTCCATTTGGGTATTAATCCCTTCATATTGATTCTGATTTAAATATTTCAATTCATAAGAAAGAAGCAGTAAATACTCCACTTCATTTGAAGACCCAAATGCTATTTGAAGGTATCTGACAAAATCGGCCTTGGATGCTTTGCCTGAACCTTCGGCAATATTTGTTGGAATGGAGACTGCAGCTCTTCTTATCTGTGATACTAAACCATATACCTCTTCTTTTGGAAACGACACAGTAATGACATACACTTCTTTAACAAAAATGTGTGCCTTTTTCCAAACCTCTAATTTTTTATAATCTTGCACCTGTTATTCTCTGATTACTGCAAACTGCCCACTGTTAACTATTAAAAAATACTGCCAATACTTTCAAATAAGCATCGCCTTGCAAAGAAGTTATATCCTTATTGTACTGGCTTGTTGAACTAAGTATCGTTTCTATTTCTCGTTTTTTTGAATCTTTCTTTCCTGCGAAAAAGGGAGTGATGGTTTTTTCACTAAAGTCCAATTCGAGTTGTATCATGGCTTCATTTTTCCAATCTGTTAATTTTTGCTGATAAGCATGTAGCTTATTTTCCATTTTAATTTCCAATTGTTTTTGCTCGGTATTCATGTGGCTAGTTACAGAAGCGACTGCATTTATTAAGTTTTGTTGTAAAGCATATAAATCATCATCTGATATACTTTCCGTATGAATCGTTTCGCTCAGTTTAAATTCATTGATAAAATTAAATAGGTGAAATGGCTCCTTGTATATACTGCCATTGGAATTCAATCCAACAACCAAAAAATCAGCCACAACAGGTTGTCCTAAGTTATTGGATACTTGGGCCTGGAAAACATACCAACAGGTATTTGAAGGAAGCCGACTTGTTTTCGCAACCAGCGCTACATCTTTATCTACACTGGCTTCCAACTTTGTCATGTAGTACCTTACAACAGGATGTAATTCATTCAATATTTGAAACTCCGCCCATTCACCTTTCTTTTTTCGAGCTTCTTCAATGGCCTTTTGCACTAAATCTTTATCGAGGGATAATTTAAAAAGTTGATTGACTTTAGGTTTGGATTCAGGTGGAAGGTCAAAAAGAATTTGATTCAAATCTTTTGTATTCAGGATTTCAAGATAACCATCTTGTACCGTTACTTCTTCTGGTTTAATTTGATTGGAGGAAGAAAGTTGTTCAAATAAATCAGAATAGAATTTAGCTTCATTAGGATAAATGGTGAGATTGATTTCGAAAGGATTTTCAGTAATGGTAACCTCGGTAGAATCATCCTGATTTGCAAATAAAGTATTGAAATCAAAACCAGCCATTTTTGCGTCTAAATCTTCAAGAAAAGATTCATTCTGATTCATAATTGCTTGCTCCACTAATTGTTCTTCTTTGCTGGTATCGTATAGTTTCATGACAGAACCAGCGTCACCTAGCGTTTTGTACACCACTTCCTCTTTTTGAGTAAGTCGTTCAACAATGTGCAGGTCTGTTTTTAAACCTGCAATATCTGATTCAGCAATGATGTAATGAATGAAAGGCGTTTTCTTTTGCCCATAGCGATCAATGCGACCATTGCGCTGCTCTAGCACAATTAAAGACCAGGGAATATCATAATTGAACATACGGTTGCAATAAAAATGAAGATTAACCCCCTGCGATCCTGCATCAGAACAAAGTAATAACCGGACAGTACTGTCTTGTTTTCCAAAATCTTCAATAATGGTTTGTTGATCTGTATCTGATAGGCCTCCATGAAAGAAGGCAATAGCTTCCTCTGTAATATTAAAATCACTTTGAAGCATTTCTTTGAGATATTCCAGTGTATTTATTCTTTCGGCGAAAATGACGTACCGATCATTTTTCTTGATCCCAGTCCAGCCCAATTCCAGTAAGGTTTCTTTGAGTTTTTTATATTTGGTATCAGAGTGAGTGTTTATAATAGTTTCTAATTTTACTTTCAGATCATTCAACACTTCCAAATTTTCAGAAGCAAATTCATTCTTTGCTTTTGATGAATCCACTTTTTCAATCCGCCGAAGAATGCTTTCAAGGGCTGCTTTTGGAGAAGACATAAATGCTTTGAATATTCCTACGGAAAAAAGAAAATCTTCTTTCGGCTTACCATCATTCAATGCGTTTATTGCATTTATTTTTAGTTCTTGCTGGTACTGAAGAAAATCAGTTTCAGCATAGCTAAGCGTAGTTGAACTACGAAGTATTTTGCGTTCCTGAAAATTTGCTCTTACTGTTTCATCGGTAATATCATTTTTAAAACGTCTTACATAATAAGGCTCCACATGTGATTTATCATATTCACCACTTTTGGGAATGGCAGTAGGCTCAATCATATTGATAAGGTTCGCAAAGTTTTCTTTTCTGCCATTGTGTGGAGTAGCAGATGTAAGTATCAAAGATTCACATTTTGTTGTAATCAATTGAGCTAAATCTCCACGTTGGCTTTTATCATTAGCAACTGTATGGCACTCATCAATCACTATTGCATCCCATCTTGATTTTTCAATGTAATGCCTGAACTTGGCATTGTTCTTTAAAGTATCAATGGAAATGATTGTTTTATCGTAGTATTCAAAAGGATTTTTATTTGAAGGAAGCTGAGATTTAATTCTGGCAATTCCTTCAGAATCAAGCCTTACCAAAGGAATTGCAAATCGATGCCAAAGTTCTTGCTGAAATTGTGCAAGAATAGATTTTGGAGCCAGCACCATAATGCGTTTCCCTTTCCCTCTCTTTATCAGTTCGGAAAGAAAGATTCCGACTTCAATTGTCTTACCTAAACCAACACCATCAGCAATCAATAACCTGGGTCGTGGCAGCTGTAATGCTTTAAGTGTTGGTGTCAATTGATATTCGGCGGGATTGATAGCTGCTTTATTTGCTATGGTTATCTTCTCAGAAAATACGGCTGCATTTCTGATTTGAGTTTCAAGAAATAGTTTCGTTTTTCGATACCCACTGTCATTATCGGCTATTAATCTAGTTTGATTGGGATCAATTGGTTTAATATCAGAATCAATTTTTGAGTCAAACGAAAAGCGTTTTCCTTTCACTAATTCACTAATTCCTTCTGCTTCAATTAACCAAGTACCGTCATAATTTGCATTAGAGTTTGTGATGATAAAATCTTCACCCCGCGTAGATATGCGCTGTCCTATAGTTAGATTCATTTATTTCTGAATTCTTTTGTGATGTACTCTATGTGAAATATTTGTTTAACTTTCTTTTTTAAAAGGTTCCAGCTAATTGTTGGTTATCCATAAGGCCAGCAACCCATTTTGTTCCACTTCTAAAATTTGTTTTTATTTTCTTGGCCTGTCAAATATAAGTAAAGAAGGTAATAGCGTAGAAAAATAGAAAGTTTTTAAATGTGCTTAATTTCATTGTAAAATATAACTATGCCTTAGACAGGATAAAAGAGAGCTCCTATCAACCTGAATGACAGGTTCGAACTAACTGAGCCTAAACTTAATAGTAGGTATATTTTGACAGGTTGCACCAAAAATTGACAATTCATTAAGAGGGATCTCAATAGAAGCTTGTATCAAAATAATGTAAAGCAATACATTGACAATACTACCTAAAAAGTAAAGTAATGACTTGACAAATCCACTTGCTTTTCCCCTTTACTTCCCAATACAAAACCTAGTAAATATACTATCCAACAAATCCTCATTCGATATCTCCCCAGTAATTTCACCCAAGTGATACAAAGCCCTTTTGATGTCCATGGCAATGAAATCAGCGGTGACGCCACTCATCAATCCATCCACAACGGCGTCCAGACTTTCGCGGGCTTGACTCAAGGCCTCGTAATGCCTCGTGTTGGAAACGATGGTTTGGTCGAGCATTTCGGGATCGGCTACTACCATGTCGTAAAGTTTGGATTTGATGTATTCGATGTTCATCTGATTGAGAGCCGAACAGGTGATGATGTTTTGTGCATCGACCAATCCTTCTTTGTAATAAGAGGCGGGTTTGATATATGGATTGAGGTCAATTTTATTGGCAACGCAAAGCAGATTGATGCCATCTGTCCTGGTCTGTGTTACGGTATAGTCCAATTCTTGCCAAAGTTGTTCTGGATCAGTGATCGTGACGTCAAAAACGTAAACGACGATGGTGGATTTTTGGATTTTTTCAAAAGTTTTTTCTACTCCAATGCTTTCGATTTGATCATGGGCTTCCCGAATACCCGCCGTGTCAATGAGCCTAAATTCTATGCCATTGATGTTGAGGGTTTCTTCGATGGTATCTCTAGTTGTACCTGCGATTTCTGAGACAATGGCGCGATCCTCGTTGAGCAAGGCATTGAGCAACGTTGATTTTCCAGCATTTGGTCTGCCCGCTATCACTGTCGTCACCCCATTTTTAATGACATTTCCCAGATGAAAAGAATCCCTCAACTTGTTGATCACCTTATTTATTTGCTCTACTAATTCCTTGAGTTTTTCTCGGTCAGCAAAGGCAACGTCTTCTTCGCTGAAATCGAGTTCTAGTTCGATCATGGCCGCAAAGTCGATCAATTCCTGGCGTAAGCTGCTGATCTCATTGGAGAAACCCTTGCGCATTTGCTTCATAGCCAAGTGGTGGCGTTCTTCAGATTTTGAGGCGATCAAGTCGGCAACTGCCTCTGCTTGGGACAGGTCCATTTTGCCATTAAGAAAAGCCCGCATGGTGAATTCACCGCGATTGGCCATCCTTGCACCACCTTGTAAACATAAACTCAAAACCTTCTGTAATATATAAGGTGATCCATGACAAGAAATCTCAATGATGTCTTCGCCAGTATAAGATCGTGGACCTTTGAAAACTCCTACCACTACTTCATCAATGACCTGTTCGTTTGCACCAGCAACAATTTTCCCGAAGTGGAGGGTATTGGCTTCTGCTTCCAGCAAGTTCCTACCTCGAAATAAATCGTTGGTAATGCCAATGGCATCTTTGCCAGAAAGTCTGATCACCCCGATGGCTCCTTCGCCGGGTGGGGTGGAGAGGGCAACAATGGTGTCGTCCAGGATGATGTTCATACGCGTGCAAGTTATCTTGAAATGAAA
>ENA-UOWO01007175-UOWO01007175.1-activated-sludge-metagenome-genome-assembly--contig:-NODE-7175-length-11120-cov-4.152824_pt1 | contig 11120 bp, 6 predicted proteins | sample MGYA00238148_ERZ761564 | MGnify/ENA primary metagenome ERZ761564 (study PRJEB28885, sample SAMN05720194) | activated sludge metagenome | isolation source: Anaerobic digester | place: USA...
CCTTAAAGAAGCTAACCACTTTCGGGTAGTAGGGCGACGAAGCGACCAGCGGATATACGGTTTCCGCCCCGACCATTTCGGCCATCGCGTGGGCTATACCGTCACGCACCGACACCTGCCTGGGGATAGAACCGTCCGCGTTTGCTTTTTCCAGGGCTCCGGCCACCAAGCTTTGCCCAATGCCAGTGTATATGCTCTTTCCGGAAACCTCGCCCAGCTGTATGAGGGCCATGCCAGTTTCTATGCCAACCAGCAGGTCGCATGCGCCGCCGGAAGAGGTTTCCAGGAAATACGCCGAGCCGGCTTTACGCACAGCCGGGGCTATGACGCGGTCTGCCAGGTCCTGGGCTTTTACGAAGGGATTCTCTGCTTCCGGCAGGTAATTGCGGGTGTCCAGGTATGCTTTGAGTACCCGAAGCGCCTGCACGATGCTTGTCGGAGACGGCTCGGCGCTACGCGCCAAGGACAGTACTTCCTGGGCAAGGGCGTAGGGCGCACGGTCGAACAGGAAGGGCATCAGTCCGCTCTTCCAGAACAGCGCCGGGTCTTTGGCCAGCACCATGCGCTCGGTTTCTTTTATTTCCGCCAGCGTTTGCTGCTCGAAAGCGCCCATGGCAGCCGCGCTTCTGCCGGCATATGGAACGGCCATCCAGCTTATTTTTTCCAGGTGGTTTGCGCAGACAGTCTGGACCATAGCCTGAGCGTCCGCTGTTCTTCCGCGCCGCATCGCCTCTGCCATGTATGCCATAAAAGACAATTCGTCAAAGCGTTCCGCGCCGTCCTGGAGTTTCCACAACGCCTTGTCTGCAGACAAAGCAGGGCCTGACAAGCCCGCCCAGGCTTTATCCCGCCAGCTGGCTATCAAACTATCCCAGGCGGCCGGGTCCATGGCTTTTTGCGCAAGAAACTGTGCGCCTTGGCTGCCCTGCCCGGAAGCTACCGGCGTGGCTACTATGGGCCTTGGCAATCCGCGGGCTACTATCATGGCAAGCTCGCCAAGCTCGGTTCCGGGAGCAAAACCGTCCAGGACGTAGGTAAGCTGGCCTGCGCTCACCCGGGGCAGGCCGTCATCGGCCGGCGGCAGGATACGCGCCCCGCGGGCATGCTCGAACTTTAGCTCGACGGATTTTACCTTGACCGGCGTGGACAGCGTCCAGGACACGGAACCGTCCGAAGACACAGAAACCTGCAGCTTTGAATTATCCTCAAACAGTATGTTTCCGCCCCGTTCGCCAAGCGACGCGGAAGCCGGAGCCGCGCTGTGTTCCTTGCCCGAAGCATCCAGATAGCGCAGCGGCAATCGTTCCGAGAACAACAGGCTAAGCCCTGCAGCACTCAGCTCCGCAAGGCGCAGGCCTTTGCCGTCCGGCCCGGGGGCGGTACGCAGGGTAAGTCCGCCTGCAGAAACGGTAGACGGTCCGGCCGCCGGGAATTGTATCAATACGATAAGCACGAAGGCAGCAAGATACAGAGCGCCGTATCCAGCGGCCCGGCCAAGGGTTGTAGTTTTCATGCTTGTGAAACTATATACGGTCGGGAGCGAAAAGGGCAACCACGGCAAAAGCCGTAGCTTGCGAAGACGGCGCAAACCGGGTACCATCGCAGAAAATGTACTGTGGCGCTTCGCGCCTTCCCTACCCGGCCGCCATCCTTGGCCGCAAGGAGCAACCATGCGAAATGCAATCCGTATCGTATCTTTCCTCGCCGTAGTGGCGCTGGGTATATCCGCCTTGTCCTGCGTAGGCGCGCCCGATTCCAAGCCCGGACCTGCCGGCCTTAGCCAAGCGGAGCGCGAGCTAATGGAAATGGAAGCCATCTACCGGCAGATCGAAACCGGCGACCTGGCAGGTGCAGAGCCCCGGCTTGCAGCCCTGGCTGCCGGGAATCCGACCAACCGGGACTACCCGGTACTGCGTGCCGGCGTGCTGTTGTCCATGGGAAGATCAGACGAAGCACAGAACGTCGCAGCCGCGGAAACCCTGGCGGCTCCGGACAACATAGACGCATGGCTCGTGCTTGCGGAAATCGAGCAATACAAAGGTAACAGCAAAGGACAAAAAGACGCGCTGTCCGCCGTCCTTGCCCTGGAGCCCGCCAATACCGACGCGCTCGCATCGATGGGCGACCTGTACTATGACCAGAAAGACTACAAAGCCGCGGAAACCAGCTACCGGGCAGCCATCGCAGCCCAGCCCCAGCATGTGGACGCCCTCCTCGGCCTGGGCCGCGTCCAGTACCGCAGGGACGACATGAAGGGATCGCTTGCTTCCGTAGAAGCCGCCATGGCAGCGGAGCCTACAGACCCGCGCGTCTACCTGGACCGAAGCCGTATATACTACCAGATAGGCCGCTACGAGGATTGCGCAAAGGATCTGGACGAAGCCATACGCCTTGCCCCGACTTCATCATGGGCATACCTGGAACGCGGAAAGCTGTACATGGATACAGGCCTTAGCCAGGAAGCGCTTGCGGATTTTTCCAAGTCCATCGAGCTGGACGACACCTACTTCCTTGCATACGTGTACAGGGCAAGCGTGTACGAAGCATCCAGCCAGGACAGGCTTGCGCTGGACGATTACCTAAAAGTCATAAAAATATACCCTGAATACTGGTACGCGTTTGAATCGGCCGGCGTGCTGGCCTACCGTCTGGGCATGTTCAAAGAAGCGGCTTCCTACTTTGCAACGGCATCCGGTTATTCGTCGGAGACGGCGGAATACCTGGTGGCGGCCGGCCTGGCCCTTCTGCGCTCCGGCGACGCCAAAGCGGCAAAGGAATTCGCCGGCAAGCAGCTTGCGCGCATCGACAAGGAAAAACAGCCTACCCATTGGCTGGCGCTGCGCATGGTGTACGACCAGCTGGACAACGCGGCGGAACTCGAACTCAAAGCTTCTGCGGAAAAATCCCCCGACGTCAAGTCCGCCCTTCTCTTTTACATGGGCTCCTACTGGCTGGGCAAGGGCAAGACCGATCTTGCGCGCATCTACCTGACCCTATGTATGGAACTGAAAGGCGCGCTGACCATAGAACGGCGCATGGCGGAAGCGGATCTGCTTGCGTTGGGTTCCAAATGAGTGATACTGCAATCCCGCACACAAGCGAATCGGTCCGTATCATCGAGCTGGCCGGTCGCCGCTTTGCCATAATCGGAACGGCGCACGTATCCAGGGAAAGCGCCAATGAGGTGGAACGAGTCATCGAGCAGGAACAGCCGGACCGAGTGTGCATAGAACTGGACGAAGCACGCTATCGATCCATGACCGCCCCCGACGCATGGGAGAAAATGGATATCGTCAAGATCATCAAGGAAGGCCGCGCCTTCCTGCTCTTGGCCAACCTTGCGCTGTCGTCGTTCCAGCGTAAAATGGGCGCGGATGCGGACATGAAACCCGGCGAGGAAATGCTCGCCGCCGTGCGCGCTGCGGAAAAATCCGGCATCGCATGGTCATTCTGCGACCGCGACGTTCAGGCTACCCTGCGCCGCGCCTGGGGAAAGTCCAATTTCTGGAACAAGGCAAAACTGGTAGCCCAGCTGGTAGGCAGCGCCTTGTCCAACGAAAAACCCAGCCAGGCAGAGATCGAGCGGCTTAAACAGCGATCCGAGCTGGACGAGATGATGGGCGAACTTGCTAACTACCTGCCGAGCGTAAAGGAAGTGCTCATCGACGAGCGGGACCGATACCTGGCAAGCAAGATATGGGCATCCAGCGGCCAGCGCGTGGTTGCCGTCATAGGAGCCGGGCACGCCCCCGGCGTGGAAGCCTGGCTTGCCCGACTAGCTTCTGGCGAAGTGCAAGCAGACGTGTCGGACCTGGAAACGGTGCCGCCGCCCGGCTTTTTCGCAAAATCGGCCGGCTACCTGATTCCGGCGCTTATCGTCGGCCTTATCGCGTTAGGTTTTTTTAATGCAGGAGCGAAAGCCAGCCTTGCCATGCTTGGCCAGTGGCTCCTGTGGAACGGCTCCCTGGCGGCCGTAGGCAGCCTTGTATGCATGGCGCATCCGCTTACCATACTGGTATCGTTTGCGGCGGCTCCCATTGCCACGCTTAACCCGCTGGTAGCCGTAGGCTTTTTTTCCGGTCTTACGGAAGCATGGCTTAGAAAACCTTCCGTAAAAGATTTCCAGAACCTGTCCACCGACGCATCCACCATTAAGGGATTTTACCGGAACAAGGTAACGCACATACTGTTGGTGTTTTTCCTGTCCAGCCTATTCGGGGCTGTGGGCAATTTCATAGCGCTACCCATCCTGGCCGGCGGAGCCTTGTGATTTACTTGTAACATACCGCGGGTTATACAGCCCGCGGGCTACAGCTCCAGCCGGTAGCCAAAGCCTCGCACGGTTACTATCCAGCGCGGCCGGCTGGGGTCATCGCCTAATTTCTGCCGGAGCGATGATACATGCACGTCCACCGTTCGGCTTTCCACATCCGAATCGTAGCCCCACACTTTTTCCAAAAGCCGCTGCCGCGATACGGTTTTGCCCGGATGGTCTGCCAGAAACACGAGCAGGCGGTATTCCTGCACGGTCAGGGGCAGAGGCAGGCCGTCCTTGCGCACCTCGGCCCGGCCGGTTTCTATCTCGATATCGCCGAACCGTATGATGCCCGGCGTTTTCTGCTCCTGTACCGGCTGCGGAGCGCTTCTTCGGGATAAGGCTTCCAGGCGGGCAAGCAGCTCCGTGGAATCGAATGGTTTTGGCAGATAGTCGTCGGCGCCCTGCTTAAGGCCCTGCACTCGCTCGGGAACGGTAGCCCGTGCGGTAAGCATAAGCACCGGCCTGTTGTCGCCGCGCTCGCGCATGTCCTTGAGGATATCCAAACCCGATCCGCCGGGCAGCATGATATCGAGAATAACAAGATCGCCAAGCCCGGTTTTTACAGCAGCGTTCGCGCTTTTGTAGTCGCCGCGGTGGATGACGCTCCAACCGTCGGCCTGCAAAAGATCGCTGAGCGTAAGCACAAGCCCGGGTTCGTCCTCTACGAGCAATATGGTCCGGCTGCTCATACAAAACTCCTAAAACTCAATTCTAACACCGTACCGCCTTCCGGCGGACAACGAAGTTTTGCGTGCCCAGCGTGCATCGCGCAAATGCGTCGGGCTAGATACAGACCGACTCCGGTGCCGTCCTGGCCCGACGAAGCGCGCCCGCGCCAGAACGGATCGAAAGCCCGCGCACGATCCTGCCTGGACATGCCGGGGCCGGAATCAGAACAGGTGAATACAGCATAACTTCTTCCGCGTCGCGTTGTTTCGTGTACGGCAAGCCGTATGGTTCCGCCCGCATATTTTACCGCGTTGCTCATGACGCTTTCCAGCGCGGATTCCACCAGCACCCGAGAACCGTCCACGATGGCACGCCGGCTGTACGCAAACTCGAAGGAAGCGCCCTTTGACGATGCAAAGGCCGACAGCCTCGCCATTACCGTTTGGGCGGCTTCCGCCAGGTTCACCGCCTCGCCGCTTGCAAGGTGCTGTGCGGACTCCAAGCCCGCCAGGGTAAGCATGCGCTCCACCGAGCCGCTCAGCCTACGAGCTTCCCGCGCTACGGTCTCGCCGTACTGGCTTACCCTGTCCGGCGGCACGATGCCCTTTGCCAGATTCTCTCCGGCCGACAGGGCTATAGCAATGGGCGTTTTCAGTTCGTGCGTAACGCTGGCCACAAACGCCCGTTCGCTGGACGCAAGGCCCGCCGTCCGTCTTGCCGACAGGTAGAGCATTGCAAGGGAACCGTACAGTATGCCCAAAAAGCACAAAACCGCCAGCGACCACAGCCTGGCCTGCATGCGTTCGGCTTCTTCTATCGTGGATCCCCGATGGCTCACTTCCAGCGTCCAGCCTGCAGACTCGCTTACCTGGAAACGGTAGCGGTCTATCGCGGGCACTGTTCCCGTTGCCGGATTTGCAGCGCCGGGAAAAGTGATTTCGCCGGCTCTGAAAGCAACCGGGTCGTCTCGCTGCATGGAACGCGGGGAGAACGTGGAATAGAACCGAGCCACATCAAAGCGCCCTACATCGCGCAACAGCGGCCGCACAAAATCCGGCGCCGGATCGCCCATCCCGGCGGTGGAAAACCTAAGTTCTCCGTCGGAATCTCGGACGGTTACCGCGTATTGCTCGAAACCGGAGCCTTCTCCGAAATACGATTGGGCTAGATCGGGAAAAACCTGCTGGGTTAGACAGTTTTCGTCCAGCACCGCTACGAGAGCCCGATAGGTAGCCGGAGCGTCCGGGCCGTCTGCCCAAACGCGCTCTATCCTGAGCACGCGCGACAACGAAGCGAACATCGCAAGGTCCGGCGCGACCGGGCTTGCGGCGTCGACAACCTGAATGGACTTTACCGAGTCCGGCCATCGGGCTTCCAGTCGGTAGGATTCAAGCGGAGCCGCGAGCCGGGCAGCCGGCGACAGCAATGTCCGCTGGAAGACGGCATCGAGAAAACTTAACTCAAGGTCCAGATCATTGGCCAGCCGGTCTGCCTGGTTCATGATGGCAGCCAGCGCCGTGGCAGCATCGCTTAGGGCAGCGCTTGCAAGGGTTTTGGACAGAAAGCTCCAGAACAGAAGCACCAGCGGCAACAGAACCAGAAGGAGCGCTGCTCCAAGACCGCGCCCGGGTTTTAGTTGGGAGCTCATGGCACTGCCGTCGGGAGAAGGCTACGCACCAAAACCTACCGGTCCAAAAAATCCCTGGCTTTTGCCAGGCGCTCCGGTATGTCTATGCCCTGAGGGCAGCGGGGAACGCAGGCTCCGCAGCGCACACAGCGGTCAGCGCCGCAGTTTTTTTCCTTGTACATGCTTTTGTACCAAGCACGTTTAGCATCCTCGCCGCCATACATGCTCGCTGCGTTCCACTGCTCGAAAATCTCCGGAATGGAAACGCCTTCAGGGCATGGCTTACAGTAGCCGCAGGTTGTGCACGGAACCTGCATGCGGGCACGGAACCAGTCGCGCGCTTTTTCCAAAACGGCGTGCTCTCCGTCCAGCATCGTGTTCGGCAGAACCGACGAAGCGACCGCAGCGTTTTCCCACACCTGGTCGGGCCTATCCATGCCGGAAAGAACGGTTACAATCTCCTGGCGGTCCAGCACGTAGCGCAATGCCCATTCGGCCGCCATGCGCGGCTTGCCCCAGGAAGCGAGTATCGCTTTTACCCCGTCGGGAACTTTTGCCAAAGCGCCTCCGCGCAGCGGTTCCATGCAAATCACGCCAAGGGCTTTGGCTTCCGCAAGAGCCAGGCCTTGTGCGCCCGCCTGGTAATCACCGTCCATATAGTTAAACTGAATCTGGCAGAACTCCCAGCCGTCCCATGCGTTCACGATGGTTTCAAAAACGGAATACGAATCGTGGAACGAAAAGCCCGCATGCCGTATGCGGCCATCCGCTTTTGCCCGTTCCAAAAAGCGTATGCCATTCTTGCCAACAATGGTTTCCCATCGGGATTGCGACAACGCGTGCATCAGGTAAAAATCAATGTGGTCGGTGCGCAGGCGTTTAAGCTGCTCGTCCAGGTAACGGTCCCAGTCGCCTTCTTCTTTTACTAGCCATACAGGCGATTTTGACGCGACGAGCACGGACGATCGCACGCCAAGCCGTTCAATTGCTCGGCCAACAAAGGGCTCGCTCTGCTCCCGGTGATACGGCCAGGCTGTATCGATATAGTTAATGCCTGCATCCAAAGCTGCCTGCACCGTAGCCATGGCCAGCTCTTCGTCAATGCGTCCAGGGTCATTATCCACCACCGGCAAACGCATGCAGCCCAGGCCAAGCGCGGAAACGGAAATGCCCGGGATCTTGGGAAATATGCGGTACTTCATAGAAGCAGTATACGCTCGCAACGCATGGATAGCAATTACCGCTCTTGCTAGCCAAAAACGCCTGTGGCCGGATATACTCAAACCTATCAAACACAGCTACATGGACGGGAGTCATATATGTGCGGAATAGTATCGCTTGTTTACAGGGACGAAACTACCGGAATGGGCAGGGAAGCAACCGAGCTGCTCAAACGGCTGGAATACCGGGGATACGATTCCACAGGCGCAGGCTTTATCGGAAAAGACAAAAGCATAGTTGTCGCCAAAAAAGTCGGAGCCCCGAGCGTGGTAACCCGAGAGCTGTCCATTCCGTCGTACAAGGGGCAGCGTTTTATCGGCCAGGTCCGATGGGCAACCTACGGCGCGGTCGACTACGCGAACAGCCAGCCGCACCATGTACACTGCAAACTGGAATTGCTCGGCGCGCACAACGGCAACATATCCAATACCGACACGCTCAAGGCCGAGCTTACCCGCCGCGGGCACCGTGTGGTTTCCGACAACGACGGCGAGATCATCGTGCACCTGGCGGAACACCACTACGCCGCAAACCTTGCACATCCAGGCGAGGTCATTGCCAGGGGCAAGGCAGCAGCGCAGGAAGCCGGCATACAGGACATACCCGATGGCGTTGTTCTCATGGCTGACGCGATACGAAAAGCGGAAGCCGAAGCCGAAGGCTCGTATGCGGCAGCTGTGGCCGACCCCCAACTTGCCGGCTGTTTTGCCATAAAATCAGGCTCTTCACTGTATGCAGGTCTTGGCGAAGACGGCGACGGTTCATTTATCGTGGTATCCAGCGACCTTAGCTCGGTACTCGCAAAAACAAGGCAGCTCATTCCGCTGTCCGAGGGCGAAGGCCTGTGGTACACGCATGACCGTTATATTGTTTTCACACTTGATGGCGAACTGAGATTCTCCCAGCCAGCCCTCCGGCGGTCAAGGCTCAACGTACGCGATACCGGCCTGGACCCGCGCTACAAGCACTACATGGAGCAGGAAATACGCTCATCCCCGGCCAACCTGGACGAGGTAGCCCGCTATTACTTTGACGACAGGACGACGGAACCCGTGTGCGATGTCTTCAACCTGCGGAAAGACGCGGTAAAGGCAGTTATGGAAGAAGCAGGCACGATGATGTCAGGCAAGCTCCAGGACGCGCCGGCCGCCCTACAAGCGCTCATGGAAAGCCAGGCTTTCCGCGCGATCAACGATGCCCTAAGCAAAGCCCCGTCCGCACTTGCTATCATTGCTTCACGCGGATCCAGCTACCATTCAGACGACGCCCCCCTATTAACCGAGCTTTCGCGAGCTGTTCCGGGCCACAGCCGGACGCTTGCGGTCCTGGACATGGCCGCCGTGTGGCTCAAGCGCAGACAGATTATGAAACGCACCCGCCATCTCGTGGATATGATACAGGAAGTACACGGTGCAGGCGGAAAGGTATATCTACTTGCGTCGGGAACCTCATACCACGCCGCGCTGATAGCGGCGTATTTCTTTGACGGTCTGGCCACTATTCCCCTGTACCCCTGCAACCCTGGCCTGTTCCGCGGCTCATACATCAACAGCATAAACGATCGGGACATGATAATCGCCATATCCCAGTCCGGCGAAACCAAGGACCTGGTGGACATCTTGCAGGACGCAAAAGACGCAAAACCAGGCATACGCCGCGTTGCCCTTGTGAACAACGAGAACAGCCGAATACCGCAGGAGTTATCGGATTTTTACCTTCCGCTCTTGTGCGGACCGGAAACCGCCGTTGCGGCGACCAAATCCTTCATGAGCCAGCTTGCGGTGCTGTATGTTCTCGCAAGCGCATTCAGCCAAGATGCCGGAAAAACCCGCGATCATTTGGCCCAAGCGGCTACATTGATCAACCGCACCCTGTCGGAATCTGCCCAGTCGATAGACAAGGCAGCCGCTATGCTTGCCCAGAGGCCATCCATACACATTCTGGGAACCGGCCTTATCGGACTGGCCAAGGAAGGCGCCCTCAAGATACGTGAGGTTGCGCTCAACCACTCGGAAGGCTACGACAGCGCGGAGTTCAAGCACGGCCCGAACACCATACTGGGCAAAAATACGGTATTCGGGCTTGAGGACATAGAAAAAGCGGTAGAGGCCGCGCTTTCCGCTGGCGCAGCCAAAGACACAAGCGGAACCGAATACTTCCGCACGCATCCGGATGCGCTAGAAGCGTTATTTTCCAATTACCCGCTTGTGTTCGTCTGTCCGCCGGACGACCGCGACGCGCGCATTACCATCAGCCAGATTCACACCCACAAAATCCGCGGGGCGGACATCATCCTGTTTGCCGAAAAACGAGCTGACCTGGAAGCCGCCGTCGTCGGCGCTCCGGCCGGCGACGATCGCTACCGATACGCAACCGTCTGGCTGCCGGATTGTGCGGACCGCTTCCTGTTCGTGTTCTCCGCCGCCGCGGCTCTGCAGTACCTTGCGTACCGCATGTCCGTCATCAAAATGACCAAGCTGGACAAGCTGGGCGTTAAAGGCCATGGCGTGCACCCGGACGCTCCGAAGAACGTAAGTAAATCCATCACCGTGGACTAATGGGAACCTCAAAAACCCTATGGTTTTTAAGGTTCCCTTGCGTTTTCGGCCGAAAACGCTTTGTTTTGTAAGGAAAACCGCTAAGAACTGATGTTTTTAGAGGTCCCCTAAAAAACAGGCCGGTCGGCGCTTAGCGCTTACCGGCCAGAAAGTAGCCCTATCAGCCTGCTGGTACAGCCTACTGCCGATTTTTTTTGTAGAAAGTTTCTATCACTGTTTTAAGCGCAGGGTCATTCCATGCATACTCGAGTATGGCTTCCAGGTAACCGGCGGGTTCTCCGGTATCCAGGCGCTTACCCAAAACCTGCGCCCACGCCACCTTTCCCTGAGCGATGAGCCGGTTGAGCGCATACAGGTGATAATACTCTCCTGTGCCGTTTTTCTCATGCTCGGCCCAGCCTTCGGCTAGCAGGCGGAAAAATTCCGGCGTGTACAGGTAACGGCCAATGGATATTTCATGGCTCGGCTCTGTTCCCCGCGCTGGTTTTTCAACGAAGCCGCGGACCAGCTGGCCTGAACCTGTATCGATAACGCCATAACGCGACACGTCGCCATCCTCATGGCAGGCAGCTAGCACAGAGCATCCGGTCTTTTCATACACGTCGATGAGCTGTCGGGCCAGAGGCGGCATGCCGAAATGCAGGTCGTCCGGATACGCTACCACGCAGGGCCCGTCGCCAATAAGCGAAGCCGCCTGCAAGAGCGCATGGCCCGTACCCATCATCAC